>Ga0325405_1006381_pt1 | contig 11913 bp, 6 predicted proteins | sample PopdelMetagenome_21_FD_205663 | JGI IMG/M metagenome (GOLD analysis project Ga0325405, IMG submission 205663) | Populus deltoides microbial communities from Bellville, Georgia, United States - Xylem-Control-R2 | ecosystem: Host-associated > Plants > Phyllosphere > Stem > Wood/Secondary xylem...
AGCTAATATGCTGGATTAGAAATTATTTTTTCATGCTGTGCTAGTGATCTAGAATAAAGAACTCCTTTTCATTTTCACTCCCTCTCTTCATTTTTCACCACTTGCGATTGATGATATATAGTCAAACACTTTATAACTTCCATTCCATGCTCGTCTCAATGATTATTTTTTTTTCTCTGTATCTTTTTGAACAGCCCTCCGTCTTGATTATACACTGTACATTTCCTTAATTGCAGTTCTTATTCCTCATATATCCTCTTGTAGTCATAATTACAGTAAAGTACGTCCTAACTGTGGTTTTCAGCCTCATTTATAGACCTTTTGATTACCTTACCGGGCACCTTTCTAACACCTTGACGGGGTGGATGAAATGAAGAGAGGGGCCAAGAATTTTAATTAGAGAAAAAATTGCAGGAAGGATCAAAATTTAATTTTTATTTTATTTTTAAAGTTAAAGATTTAATTTATTAAAGGAGAAGAGCTGATTTTATATATATAGAAGACCTACCTGCCTTTTTGAGACGGAGGTGTTTTCGGACTTTCACTTCACGTCAAACTGATCGATGGTCTCTTTTCATTGTGTAGCTTAATAAATATTGCAGAGCCAACACATTCAATCACTCCATCATTTTCTAACTCTGTAGCAGGCAGATATATGATAAGGTAAGGATACATCGGACTACGTGATGGGATTTAAAACCTGTTTATTGGTGACGGCATTTCTCCTCCTCCTCCTCCTCCTCCTCCTCTGTTGCTTCTCTTCAAAGTTCAAACACTTTATTTCTCACTACGTTCCTAACTTCAATATCGATATCATAACAATAGACATGCTCTCTCTGGCCACTACTACCTTTACTGACTAACTTAAAATTATTTCCAGACCTCCTTCTCTCTCTCTCTCTCTCTCTCTCTCTATGTACTATACTGCCCCTTATAGTAAATTAGTAGTAGCAGTAGTCTATACATGCATGGAGCATCCAACTTTGGCTCTTTCGTGGCTCGGCTTCCTTGATGACGTGTCTCAGGTGACTGAATTATTGGCCCCAAAAGTCTCCATGAATAACTGAAAAATTAACAGCTTTTTTGCTTTCTTTTTTGTAATGGCCCAAGAAATATTTTGTTTTATATGTACGTACGTACTCTCCCTTGCTAGCTAGCTTTCAAGAGGTCAGGCAGAGAACATTCATGTCTTCGAAATTTAATAATTAATGCCATCTCAGTTCGGCTATTTCTTAGCAATAAACGAGCTCAAATTTTACTGCTACAAGTGTCAAGATATGAACAAGATAATGGTACCACTTGATCAAAAAGAAAAAAAAATCATTTGACTTGATATTTACGGGGAAAAACAGTTCCCATGATTCAAAATATGCAATGAAAAATCAAGAAACTTCATGTTCATGATGGCCAATGTGTAATGCCAAAGGAAACTTAACTTTCTCACATGAATAATGACCATCACCTAGTTTAAGTCGTCAAGTTCCAAAGCAAATGATGGGTATAGCCAATATTGATGCGAACAAATATTATAGAATAGAAAGGTTGCATGTGACATCTATTCTTTTTATCCCCTTTTGCATAGATTTGTGAAGCAACTAGAAATTGCTAAGAAGAAACGTCAGTTTCGAGTCCCGATATTCAATTAAAATGGGAAATACTATCTCCATAGCCCGAGAAGAACATCGTCTAAAAAACTTCCTATGCTCCCCCCCCCCCTCTCTCTCTGGGTGCTTGTCTTCTTGTCTTTCTTTTCTTGATTCTCAAGTCCAAGCCTTACCCTTCTGCACTCTGCAAGACTGCAGCGGCTGACATGGAAACTGACCCTGTATTTTTGGTTGTTCTGTATGCCATTCTCGTGATACTTGTTTTGTTCTTATCTTCTACAAAACATATTTATTATCACCCTTCCATTTCCTTACTCATGTTACATGCATATTTCCGGGAATATTCACACTATAGCTCTCCCTAAAAAATATGACCCCAATCTAGATTTTCCCCACAATTAACAAAGACACCTCATCACATCCACAAGGAATTAACCTAATTGATCGATTACTATACGGTTATCGACTAATCCAATCGTGAACCACTTGATGCCCAGGTGGGTCCAGCAATCACACAATGGGACCTGTAGGCTGATGGAGAGAGCAGTTTATGATTAATAGGTAACAGAAGCATGAATAGTTAAGGAGTAAAGCAGTAAATTTCATGATTCATGGAGCCAGATTTCTAAGGACATGCATATAGAATTATAATTAAATTAAGAAAAAGGGTCCACAAAGAGTATGGAGATCTAGAGAATAAAGGATGATCTTTCCTCTCACAAGTTGTCAGCAACTTAGGCACAGATCCTACCGAGCCCACCACCATCACTAGCAAAATCAAACCGAAAACACACTCACACTCACACACAAACACAAACACCTCTACACGTTGAAGAGCCAAGAAGATTCTATTCTAATCTCTAAAACGCAGTGAAAGTGAACCCCACAAAAGCTCCTCCTATATTATCTCTAGTTATTAATAATGAAATGATAACAGTAATAATTAGATAATCTATATAACGAGGATTTCAAGGAGAGACAGCTTAAAACACAGAGAGAATACGGATAGAATTAATTAAATCCCGGTATATAATTTAAAAAGCTAACCTTGTTAAATTAATTACCAATCTCTCTCTAGATCTCTGTCTCTAAAATGAAAATATAAAATGTGTATTCAATACGACAAGCTACAGAGTTGTTTTTCTTAATTCTGTCTTTTGCAGCACTCTCTTTTGTTTATCTCACTAACCCTTCTAGCTCCAGCTCTGCAAGAACTACTAGTTCTTATTATATACGTCGAGAGAGATAGAGAGTGAGTGAGAGAGAGAGAGAGTACCGTAGTTTAAAAATCATGCATGCACAAAAGCATCTCTCTCCGATCTCTCAAACATGCTCTGCATATATATAGTAATAGTATTAAAAAATGAGAATAATAATATCATTGTTAGACCGTATAACTTAAAGGGCGTGGCGTAAATCGAACTTAGACGTAAAGGTACTTGTCAGATTAAGAAGGTGGAAGAAGAGCAGAGGGCACTGTTTATTTATCTGAGAGATAGAAGAAGCTAGCCATGCTGTATGGGTCACGAGGGGATACGGATCGATCCCACGAGGAAATGGCACACTGATATTAATGGATAGGACAAGGTACCCGTTTGTCTCTCTCTACCTAGCGCGCCCATGAAACCAGTCTCAATTTGTCCTTTTTGTTATATATACTGTGATGGACGTCTCAGTCCTTTCAGATGACAATTTCTCAGGATCATGTACAGGAAGTGGTACTGTGGGCAAGGCTTGCACAAAAGCAACAAAAAATATGCAACATGCTATCCTCATATGCTTGGTTCACTACTAATCACATAAGAACCCATCGACTGCATTAACAAAATATGAGTGTTGCTATTTTTTTATGAGATAAAATATTTGAAATTAAGATTAAAAACTTCCTTAATGTATTTTATCATCATACGTATTAATAAATCAATAAAAAGTTAATGCGACTTATTTGACCTAATAGGGTAAGAGTAAATTGATCATCATGTTCAAATGATGATCTAGTAAAAAAAAATTTAATAGAAGCATAGTTTCAACACCTATATAATCCTAGTTTAAATGTAAAATAGCAGACCATGAAATGATTAAATTGCAAAATAAAAATAAAAATGTATAGAGCATAATAAAAAGATAACGACTTGTTGTATTGATTCTTACTAACTCATAAAATTGATAACTCATACAATGGACACGGCCACAATGAGTTAATCTAATTAGACAATCATAATTTTTCTTTTTCTCTCCCTTATTCATTTCCTGACATGAGCCATGGTTGGGTCTCAACTGACTTGAGGTTTGATTAAAAAAATATAGAGATGAAATTTAATATATAAATAAATATTAAATGATATAACTGAAAAAACATTAGCTTATAAAAAAACAAGGAAATATGGGTGAATCTTCTAGACTATATTCAATCATCAAAACATAAAAACAGTGAAATCCTATACCTGAGTTCAATAAAAAAGCTCAATTCTCAATCAATTTAATGTTGTAGGATGAAATAATAAAAAAACTAAATTAAAAAAATTTGCCAAAGCAAAAGGAATTGCAACCAAAAAATGATCAAAGCATATAGGAAACAAATTGAAGGAAGATGACATTGTAAAAAAAACCTCAATTCTAAAAATCATCTAAAACAAAACTAATAGAAATTAAAAGAATGAGAATAAATATGATTGATAAAAAATCAAAGAAAGATCAAACTAAAAAATAAATAAATATTAAAGCATAAAATTGAAAAGACATTAACTTAAAAAAAACAAGCAAATCTGCATGAACCTCCATAACCTAGGTCAATACTCTAAACTCATAACTTGAAAAATTCAAGATTTCGGTTCAATCAAGAAACTCAAATCTCAACCAATTTAATATTAGATGATGAAATCATAAAAAAAATTAAAAAAGTGTCAAAGCAAAAAGAATTGCAAAAAAAAAAGTGAGGATTAAAACACATAAAAAAAATTAAAGGAGGATGGAATCTAAAAAAAATATCAATTCAAAAAATTGTCTAAAACAAAGAAAATAAAAAGATTAGGGACTAATATAATAGATAAAAAATTAAAGGAGGATAATTTTTTTTTTAAAAAAATCCAATTCTTTAAACAATCTTAAATAAATAAAAAAAACAAATCAAAAGATCATGGATAAAATTTTAAGGGAAAACAAATGGAATGGTTGATTTGAAAGTTTGAATTGCCACGCATGGAAATTGAGGTGGAGAGATTAAAAAATAGATCTACTAGCAGTAAAATAGAGCTCAAGATGCCACACGCACGTCCATGGAAGGTAGGGTTCACCGAGCTGAACCTAACCACACTAAGAAAGCTCGTCGTTGATCTTTGGACGCTTTGGCTAAAGGTAGCAGAGACAAGCATCGACAACTTTTTTTTTATAATATTTTTTATTTATTAAAAAATAAAATTGCCTTTAAAAATAACAAAAAAAATACAAAATAGCCTCTAGACAATAATTTATCTTTTTTTTTTTGTTTTTCAAAGGTATAATTATCATTTTACTATGAAAATAAGAACAAAAATACAACAAAAAAAATGACCTTAGATTACAACTTTATATTTTTTGCTTTGTAAGGGTAATTAAGTAATTTTGTTGTGCTGAATTAGTTTTTTTGGTCAATTTTATAATAATTAATGAATCATGTGTGAAGATTATATTACCCTCAAAACAAGTTTATTGGTTTTTTAAAAAATAATAATATTGAAACAATCCTATCTTAGAAATTATAATTTATTCTACTAGGATTGAAATTAGTCACGATCGCGATTAAAAAGAGAAAAGAGAGCTATTGTTCAGGGCGTAGGTTGTTTATGACAAGTAGAGCTGATATAAAAATGTGGGCAAAAGACACGACTGATGCCTATACTGTCAAGTCTGGAAGTGAATTAATTGATATCATTCTTTATCCATGAAATTAAACTTCCCTTGCACTTCCCTCTTGTGGAAATGATTTGCCCAACCAAAGATCAAATTATTCATTTGGTCGTTGCTACTTGGCAGAGTGTGTACAAGAGCTTTCCTGGCGCACCATCATTTGACACGTACCAGCTAGGCAATATATCCCTTTTGTGAACATGAAACAGAGCATGATACTCATATTTTCCTCCATTGCTACCACGTATGGAGATCGTGGCAACGATTTCAAAATTGGTTTGGCATCTCTAGGTCCATGCTGAATACAATATATCAAATAATCAGCCAATGACGGGACATGGCCTAAGGCAAGTTCCAACGAAGTGCTTTAACGATGCTATATCATATGGTATTTTATGGGGGTATTTGGACTGCAAGGAACAAGATGATCTTCAAAGATAAGAAGCTGGATTGGAATGCACAGTTTCAACACATTCTCCACCATATTCTTACACTCTGGTTAAAGGCTTAGAACAATAACTTTACATGTACAAGGAATGATTTAATTAGAAGTCTTAAAGGCATTTTGTGTTCTTGCTTATAAGATCTTGTTAATGCTCATCTTCTTTGTACCTCCCTTAATGTTCTTGAATTCTAGCTTATCATAGATTTAATGGTAAATTGATTCGTCAATAAATATCTTGATTATTATTAAAAAAAACTTACCATACCTAGATAAATAAGAAAAACTATACCTCTTGACGTCGAAACATACACAGAATACTTTCACCTCGAGAGAAAGATTTCAGTATTGTCGAAGGAGAACAAAAGTTTACAAAGGGCGAGGCATTGCTCAAATTAGAGCAAGAATATTACAGCACACTCAAGCTTAGGCTAGCAAGCAATTATATATTCAATATTTTCTTTCATTGAAATAAGATTCAAGTTGCAACAGCTACAATTTTCCAATGACAATCAAATACTACTCCTTTATACATCTCATGCCCGTTGGACTTTCCATCAAATCAAGAATAAAAGAACAGGAGCATTACAAACCTTACGTTGCACTTCAAGGTTGTCTCAATCAAGAGAATATTATTGAAATTCAATTTATTGTTTTATTTTAATACGCGTGCATGGTAATATAATTGTAGTAATCAAAACCAACAAAAGACATTGACCCAAATGAAGCAAAGGGAGTTGTTTTAATTGACTGATTATTTGAAAGAGAAAGGAATCTTAAAATTAATGAAGTACTTTAGAATAATATTGTGGATTTCATTTGCATGCAAAAGTTCTAATATTCCTCTAAAAAAAAAAAAAAAGGAAGTTCAAAAGCAGCTTACTTAATTCAAAACTAGTCTCTTCAGCTAGCGTAGGTCCAAAAGGTTTTCTACATGAAAGACGTCTTTCTTAGACTTGCATGGGCAATTGTTTCTTATTAATAAAAGAAAGCTCATTTTATGTCACTTTAGAGTTGCATTAAAAGGAGAGAACAACAGGATATGTCTTTCCTTTCTCTCTTCTTTTTTCTTTTCCTTTCCTTTCTCTCTTCTTTGTTAAAAACACTGATTCAACATCTATGTGAAAAAGATCCTACTATAAAACTAAAGAAACTTTGTCATATACAAAGGATAAGGGGTTGATTATTGCTGATATACAGCATATATATTCTACAGGACATGCAAATTCTCACACCAAAAAGATGCTTACGCTTTACATGCATGATCGGCTTGATGTGATGTTTGGACCCATAGATTCCACTAATTCCATGCTTTTAATCGGTGCTCTTGATGATCAAGCATTGGCAAGCATATCATATTCAAAATGGGAAGGGGCCCAAGATTATGTTTTAGTCCCGAACAATATAACATCTATGAATGACCTAAACATACTTAGCCAAAAAAGTATATATATATTAGATCCCGAACGTCGCAAAAGACAACAGAAGAAGAAGGGTGGCTTAGAATGGGGAACATCAAGGCTGTTGGATCACATGCACATCCCATTCTTTTTTATCTTCCTGATCTTCCCGTCTTTTGACACTGTGGAGGAGGAGATAGGAAAGGATGCCCCACAAATTCAAGGCTGCTGCTGCAGCTATACTACAACTCCTCAATCCAAGGGATTCCTTTGTAATGATCAAAGGCCTTATTTGGGTCCCTCCATCATGCTCACCATCATTTCATGCATATATAAGACCCACTCCTACGTCCTTTACTCAAAAAGCAATAATAAGTGCTTAAAGTGATTTATTTATTTTTTTACTATGATGACATCCAATTATTCAAGATAAAAACTGGGCAATCTGGCTTCATCGAAATTCGATGAGAATTATGATCAGTAATTGATCGAATGGTGATCGATTCATTATTTTCTGGGGAAACGCAGTTATCTTCAAATCATTTGCAGTGTTGGTTTGATCCGGGCTGTCCAGTTTTCTCTGATTCATTTTGTTTTTCTTCTTTCTCTAACATATTCCTATAATCATACAGATATTATTGCCACCTAATAATCCACTGAGGAAACCCTTTTGGCTGGTCAATCATGTCAAGCAAAAAGCTTTGTGAATTATTTGTTGTACATCACTCAACCAGCGCACAAAATTTTGATGGTCCCTAATCGAACACTATCCGCTCCAATTTGTTCCCTGCCTGATTCCCACGCGCAGCTAAATAACCAAGCACCCACACAAACTATACTTCAGTCATGTTTTTGGATCATCAGTATCTGTAATTCAAGGGGCTTCAGTATCAATGTTGTATGTGTGGAATAATTGGAAAATAAACTAGTTGACTGGTACAAACATGGACAGTTAGGAGGTGTGTGTGTTGTATATGCACTGCTATATATATGAAGTCTTTGGTTCCTAGGACCACTGCTGCGAAAAGTGAAACCCAGCCATGGCATTCGTTTGCCCTTCTCTTTCTTCGTTTACGTTTACAGAAGAATGATGTTCCTTTCTCTTCTTCCAGGCACATCTGGACTTGTCAAAACTATACTTGACTGTCAGAAGGATTGATAATGACGTTACTATATAAGGAAAAAAAATGACAACAAATTAAAAAAATTGATAAAAGTACCGACTTGAGATTTTTTTTTTGAAATATTTAAGATCTAAAGGATTTATTTTTTGTTTTTGAATTCATATCGTGAACATTGACGTCATAAAATTCCAGTCAGTTTTCGACCCGTATTCTCAGAGGCAAACCCATGGATGGTTAACCTAAAATAATTTGCGAGCAAACTTTGTATTAAATATATTATTGGAACCCTAACTAAACATGGCACTGCACTAGAATTGCACATGCTAATAGTTAGACAACGGCACGATCGAGATAAGACTATAGGCAACACTACGTCAAGCTACGAAATGCAAATATTCCATATATATATATAAAATGGGCCGGGGACCTCTGGCAAGTCGCGACTGAGCAAGTTAGTTAGCCTCAGTCATGCCCGAGGCAGGAGGGTATAGGCAATAATTTTGACTGCCGATGCGAGTATAGAATGGAATCGTAAAAGAAAATTAACCCAGTGATGGTACAAACATCAGATGAAAAAAGAAGGCAAAAGAGATAAAAGTGCATGAAAGCCAACAGAGATATCATGCCCCTGCACCCCACAGGTAAAAGAAGAAAAAGGAAGTAGAAAAAAACAGCTTTATAGGGAATAAGGAGGGGCTGGATGATTGAACGCTAGTAAAGTCACTCTTCCATTAAATCTTGAGTGTTCATTTCATATCTAATTGTACATTTTTATTGTTTTTTCCCCCAAGTCTTTATAAAAGACAGGGCAGAGAGAAAAGAAAAGGGGGCAGACATTGACAGGACTGAGATCGGCTATGGTTTGCGGTGGGAGTGGGAGTGGAGGTGGAATAATAATACTTAGCAGATAGTTACAATCATGGGAGAAGCATATTCACTTTCCTCTTTGTCATCACTTTCTAAGGCATGATTAGAAAAAAAGTTCATCAATCTTCTCTCCTCCCCTTCAAAAAAAAAAAAAAAGAAGGGCTTTCTTCCTCCTCTCTCACCCCTCCACTTTTCCAACACCCAACAAAACAAATTAAAAGGCTTGCTTTCCAAGGCTTCTACATTGCCGATCACTGTATTAATAGGGAAGAAAAGTTAAGGACCATATATATATGATGATTAAATATATCTCGTTAATCAGGTTAAATGTTTCTCAGCTTGGCTGAAGCTACATATTGAGCTTAACTGGGCAGGCTTGAAGCTTCAACTACAAGGTTGTATGTGGTGGGTCAGGGGACAATGCTTTATAACTACCGTACACGTGTTTCTGCTTTTTTTAGATTCAACACAAACACACATGTAACTCACGTAATTGGATATTAATTGATTTATATATGATATTGGATTTCAAACCAAGCAGGAAGGGGACCTGACATTTCATGGAGAATATTAATTCTGCAATTGTAAATATCAATATTTCTTCATCTAATGTCCAAGAATGTCTTCTTCTGAGCAAGTTTTATCGTTTTATATGGATTGCTTCGTTTAAATAAAGCCGATGAATCTCTTGATTAACTCAGATGGCATTGGTGTCTGTGTATCTCTCGAGCTTCTCTTGTCAACAATAAGTATACATGGTTTTTTGGGCATAGAGATAGAGCTAGCATGTTCTCTTTATTGGGCAGTCTAACTAAAGTAGGAGCTTCTAATCAAATTGCATATGAATATATTATATTTAGGTCTTGTAGAAGGCCTAACAAAATATAATTTTAGATAGGATAGACAATTCTAAGCTCAATCAATCCTGTTCAGCTGACATATATATATATATTTGATGAAAGCATGTATAATTTTCTTTTATCTAATTGTAGGGTTGAGCTCAATTTTTTTCATGAGATTTTTATAAGTCTAGTTCTATAGCGGGTCAGCTAGTTGTAACCAGTAGTGATCGAGAAAGCCTTCAAATTAGATTTAGAAATGTATTTTTGCCAGCTTTATTATTTTCATATTTAATTTTGAATTTTGAACTTCAATTGAGAATTTTATTTTTATTTCTCCTAGTTTATAATTTATAATTTTTCTTTTTTGTAAGGATTGAATAACTACAATATTCTTCAAGAAGCAGTATTAAAATCACTATGATAGTGTTTGGTTATTGTGACAAAATAGAAGAAATGGAGACAATGAAGACAGAGAAGACAAAACAAAAAAAAAAATAAAAAGAGAATTGTGTTTGATAATGATGTATAAGATAAAATAATTGTCTCTGTATCTTATTTGATTATGATGGACAAGATATATAAAAAATGTATTTTACCTTTAATATGTATTTTTGTCAAACTTACATATTTAAAAATATAATTAGATTGAGTGTTGAAATTAATAATATTATAATAACTTTAGTTATAAAATTAAGACTAACTTGATGGGTTGACATGAGGCTTGAAATGATCCAAGTTTCAGAAAAGTTAGAGGAAGGATTGACTTGACCAGACTCGGTCAAAAACTCAGGTCAACTCGGGATAAAACACAGGTCAAATACTTGTTGACCTTTTTGAAAAAGAATTTTGGTCAAAACAAGGTTGTTTTGATTATTTTTTAAAAAGATTTTGAGTTAGCCGAGTATTGATCCTCCCGACTCGTGACTTAAACCTTGACTTAAGTTGACTCTTGAACTGAGTTTTAAAACTGCGATAATAATTATTTTTATCAATGCATTGACCCAAGCCAACTTGTATTGATCTCCCAACCCGTAACCTAGGTCTAGCCTCGATTAACCTTAAAGTCGGGTTTTAAGACTATAATAATAACAACTTTTATTCTCATATTCATACGGGTCAATCTGGGTTAACTCTTCTGATCAATGACTTAGATTACTCCAGGTTGACCCCCAAATCAAGTTTTAAAATTATGATAATAACTATTTTTATTTTATATTGACTTGGATTGACACTCCTGGCATGTGACCAGGCCTTACCCCGAATCGGGTTTTAAAACTATGATAATAACTATTTTTATCCCCACATTGACCCGAGTCAACAGTCAACCCCTCTCATGGATTGGGCCTTACCCCAAACTGACCTTCGAATCGAGTTTTAAAACTACGATAATAATGACTTTTATTCTTATACTGACTTGAGTCAACCCAACCCATGACCTGAGTCTCAACCAATGACTCAAGCTTTGTCTTACATTGACCCTCGAGCTAAGTTTTAAAACTATGATAATAATTATTTTTATCGTTGCATGTCTTAGTTTGACAATTTTAGAATTGTGAGTTTTTTACAATGATATTTTAAAAACAAAAAAATAAAAATATTGTCTTTGAAAACATGTCCCTATTTCTTATTTTGAAAGTCCAGAAATTCACTTTAAAATTATTCTAAAGATAAATTTATTTTTATATCTCTTTATATATTTTTTAATCAAATACATTTGTCTGCATACTTTCTAACTTAAAACAGTAACTA
>Ga0325405_1006390_pt1 | contig 11900 bp, 7 predicted proteins | sample PopdelMetagenome_21_FD_205663 | JGI IMG/M metagenome (GOLD analysis project Ga0325405, IMG submission 205663) | Populus deltoides microbial communities from Bellville, Georgia, United States - Xylem-Control-R2 | ecosystem: Host-associated > Plants > Phyllosphere > Stem > Wood/Secondary xylem...
AATTCTTGGAGGAAGAACTCAAGGGAAAACAATTCTTTGGCGGAGAGAGGATCGGAATTGTGGATATTGCATTCGGTTGGCTTGCTAACTTGGTCCCTGTTTTCGAAGAGATACATGCAGTAAAAATGATAGACGAGGAAAGATTTCCATTACTATATGCGTGGATGCAGGAGTTCTCCAAGGCTCCAGTAATTGCAGATTGCTGGCCGCCACATGAAAAACTAGTCAACAAATTCCGTGCCATTCGTGATCAGTCCCTCCTTGCAGCAGCACCTCATGCCTGAACAATCAAGTTGTAGCATGTCAGCAAATCATATTGTCTGAACTAAAGATAATAGGCTAATGTCTCACACACTAGTCTGAAAGTGTGTTTAGTATTATGGTAGCTATTGTGGTTGTGGTTTGAAAAAAGTTATTTTATAAAAAGTACTTTTAGTTGAGATTGGTTTGAAAAAATAGGTGTTTGGTTAAAACTGTGGTTGAAATTGAGATTGAAAAAAAATTAATTTTAATGTGTTTGGTTAAGAATGCTTTTGAAATTGAGGTTATAAAATAATTTTAAAGTATATATCTTAATATTGATGGTTTTTAATTTAAATATTGTGAATTTAACTATTGCTATTACATCATGAAATAAATCACACTTTATATATAAAAATATTACTTTAACAAAAAACTATCTACAATTCTATTACGTACAAAATTCATCCGACAAGAACTACAAAATTAGATAAAATATTATCAAGAATAAAATTAAGATTACAGTACGAATAAATTTAATTCATCTTAAACTAATTTTAAAAAAACAAAAAATAATTTTTGTTCACGTTTATAGTGCGAGTAAAATCAATTAACTGTAGTGGTTTTTTTATAAAAAAAAAATTGTTCAATGAACAGTGATGTTCTGAGTACAACTCGGGCTCCTCCTCTGGCTCTATTTTTGGGTCCACTTCAAGCTCCTCGGTGGTGTCTGGGAGTATCATCAAACATGTCTGGGCATCGTTCCTTTCTTTCTTACTTGAGTTAAAGGAGCTTTCGCCTTTAGCTTTCTTGTATGCTCCATTCTCTAGCTGGTCCAGATTGAAGTTTCCACTGCTGACATTGCTGGTTTTTTTCTTACCTTGCTCTGTTGAGCTTGGCATGACAAAGGGAAGCAGAGTGGAGAAAGCAGGGGAAGATTGCAGAGAGGAAAATGCAGCAGAAAGGAAATGGTTCTGTGTGAGGTTTAGAGAGGGAAGCTGCGTGAAGGAGGACAAATCCATGAGACGAGGGAAGCACAGTGGAGGTCGAAGCTGTGGAGGAGGACAGACGATGGAAGCACAGTGAAGGAGCCGAAGTTGTGGAGGAGGACGGACGATGGAAGCCACAGTGGAGGAGGACAGATTGGGCTAATTATTTTTTGGATAATGAACATTAATTGTAAGCAACGTTTTCTGAACAGTAGCCACGACGAAAAGCAAGTCCGACTTGCTTTTGCTACACCAGCGTTTTGAACGCATATTTATGTGGGACTCATGTATAAAAAACTATAGTCTTTGTTAACCAAACACATTACAACTTATTGACGCAGCTAAACATCGACGCAACCACTTAACCAAACAGAGTCTAAAGTGTGCATCTGCTTGACTGTTAAAGTGTTAATATTAAGGTTCCACTGCCTGTTCTCACCAGCAAAGGCATGCAATAAGGCCATTTATTTTCTCTGTGTGTGTGTGTGGGGGGGGGGGGGGGTGATATTCAGTGTTATTTCCATTAAATTTAATTAAAATATGCATCTTATATTGATTACTTATTGTGAAAATAAATTTTGTATTTAATCCTTTTTATGGTGTGAATCATTTTTTTACAATAATAAAACGAAAAAAAAGATTTTGCTGCAATGTTTCCCCACATATTGTTTTTTAAATTATCTTATCGAATTTATTTCTTCAATATTGAGTTTGCTGATAATCTAGATTTAGCTTTCCCCATATGTTTTTTTTATTTGTTTTTCTTTTTTCCAAAATTGTCATTTTTTTTGTTTTTTTTTTCAGAATTATTTTTGTTGATTTTATTTTTTTACTATTGAGCTGATTGAAAATTTAGTTTTTTAGTTTTTTTTCTTTAAAACACTTTAGCTTTCCCAACGTGTTTTTTTTGTTCGCTTTTGTTTCCTTTTTTTTACATGTTTTTTTCATTTTTTTTACCCAGAATTGACTTCTTTTTTTTTAATAGTCTTTGTCGGTTTTTTTTATATATTGAGCGGGTTGAGAACTTAGCTTTGTAGCTTTTTTCAACAAAAAACAAACACTATGGATTGCTACAGTGTTTCCCTTATATGGTTTTTGTTTCGCTGCAGCGTTTCCCCCGCATGTTTTTTTTTTTAAATTATCTTTGTCGAATTTATTTTTTCAATTTTGAGTTCGTTGAGAATTTAGCTTTAGCTTTAACTTTCCCCACGTTTGTTTTTTAATTTTTCTCAAAATTGTCTTTCTTCTTTATATTTTCTTTTTTTTTTCATAATTATTTTTTTTTATTTTATTTTTTTACTATTAAGCTGATTGAGAATTTAGTTTTTTTAATTTTTTTTCTTTAAAACATTAGATTGCTATAGTGTTTCTCTACATAGTTTTTTGTTAAATAATTTTTTTTTCAGAATTATCTTTGTCGATTTTATTTTTTTCATATTAAGCTGATTGAGAATTTAGCTTTGTAGTTATTTAAAACAATGTAGATTGCTACAGTGTTTTCTCACATGATTTTTGCCTTATTGCAGTGTTTCCTCATATGTTTTTTTAATCGATGTTTTTTTTCTAAATATGTTGTTTTTAAATTTATTTTTTTTATACTGAGCCGGTTGACAATTTAGCTTTTTTTCCTTAAAACATCGTTGATTGCTACAGTGTTTTCCCATATGATTTTTTTATGTTTTTTTTTTAAATTGTCTTTGTCGTTTTTATTGTTTTTAATATTGAGTTGGTTAAAAATTACAATTGTAGATTTTCTCATGAAACACTAAAGATTGTTATAGTGTTTCCTTGCATGTTTTTTTTTCCTTTTGTTTTTTTATATTTGTCAAAATTATCTTTGTTGATTTTTTTAAATATTCAGCTGGTTGAGAATTATAATTGTATATTTCCTCACAAAACACTATAGATTGCTACAGTATTTTCTTAAATGATTTTAATAGTGAGCTGATTGAAAATTTAGCTTTAACTTTTCCCACATGTTTTTTTTTTCATTTTTTTATTTGCTTTTTGCTTTTTTTTCTTCCAAAATTGTCATCTTTTTTTTTCATTTTTGTTGTGTTTTTTTTATAATTGTTTTTATCGATTTTGTTTTTTTAATATTGAGCTGGTTGAGAATATAGCTTTATAGTTTTTTTCTTTAAAATATTATGGATGGTAACAATTTTTTTTATATGATTTTTTTCACAAATCCATGATAATGCACAAGCATGCAACAAGCCCGCGGCATCGCACGGGCATGTCACCTAGTAACCACTAAGTCATGTAGTGTTTTTACTATGCATTTATTATTGTTCACTCTCTTGTGGATTGAAGCCGTAATTTATTTATTTTTCTATTCTAATCCTTTTTTTCTACTCAATTGCATGGTTTTGAACCAAACTTACATTTCAATAGCTTCTTCTTATTTTTTAAGAAGATTTGAATTGAAAGATCCTCCAAAGAGTAAAGGAAGGACAGGCAAAATAAGTGAAAACTTTTAATTTCATACAAAAAATTCAATATTTTAATTTAGAATAAGAATTTTAATAGGATATCTTTTGTGATTTGAATTGTACTTTTTTTATTTATTAGGTTGATAAATTCATTTCTAAATATTCTAAAAATATTTGTAAGGTGTGTTTGGATTAAAAAGAGTTCTTAAACCAAAATTACATTGCTTTGATTTGACAACCATCTTAATGGTGACTAGATTCCGAGCAAATAAATACACGTTTTCTACCTTAAAAATAAATAAAAAATATAGTGATTGACAAGAAGTCAATCAAACCTTTAAAATAGTAAAAAAAAAAAAAATCAATGTCTAGTTATGTGAGCTTTTTATTAAGGACTCATGCGCCAAGGTCATGTTTTAAAAACCCAAGTGCGCTGGGTTACAAGGCCTGAATGCCTGGGTTGTTTGTTGTTTTTTTTGTTTTTTTATATTTAGTATAAAATATAAATTTAAGGAAAATTTTTATATTAAATTTATTGAGCTCATAACCCAAATCACAATTTTTATGAGTTAAACTATAATACATAGACTCTTGGAGGAAGAACTCAAGGGAAAACAATTCTTTGGTGGAGAGAGGATCGGAATTGTGGATATTGCATTCGGTTGGCTTGCTAACTTGGTCCCTGTTTTCGAAGAGATACATGCATTAAAAATGATAGACGAGGAAAGATTTCCATTGCTGTATGCGTGGATGCAGGAGTTCTCCAAGGCTCCAGTAATTGCAGATTTCTGGCCGCCACATGAAAAACTAGTCAACAAATTCCGTGCCATTCGTGATCAGTCCCTCCTTGCAGCCTCATGCCTGAGCAATCAAGTTGTAGCATGTCAGCAAATCATGTTGTCTGAACTAAAGATAATAGGCTAATGTCTCACATTGGTTGAAAGAGTTTTAATTTATTTATTAAATTTCTTAATTTTAAATATTTTATTTTATATTATGTTATGTTATTTCATTATTTTTATAATATTAAATGTGTAAGTTCGGATTAGTTTAGGCAGGATATCTTAAATTGCTATGTTTATGTTACCGGTTATAGAGTCGTTACTAGTTTTTCTATTACAACATATTCTAAATGGTGTGGGGGAATCATTGTTCCCCCCACACAAAACACTGTGGATTACAACAGTAATCCACAGTACTTTTCTCTTTGTTTTTGCTAACTTTTATTTTTTTTCTTTTTATTTTCATTTTTTTTCCTTTTAAAAAAAATTGTTTTTTCGAAAATTACTTTTTTTTCAATTTTCTTATTTTTTTCATTTATTTTTTCTTTTTTTTCCAAAATTATTTTTTTATTTTACTTTTTAAATATTGACCTGGTTAAAATTTTTTCTTTGTAATTTTTTTCTTTAAAATACTGTGGATTGCTGCGATGTTTTTCCACATAATTTTTCTATTTTATTTCTTTATTTTTTAAAATTATATTTGTCGATTTTTTTAATATGGAGCTGATTGAGAATTTAGTTTTGTAATTTTTTTTCTTTTAAATATCGTTGATTGCTATAGTGTTACTCCGCATGGTTTTTTTTATAATTTTCTCTGAAATTATTTTTTTATTTTATTTTTTAATATTGAATTGGTTAAAAATTATAGTTACAATATGTGAGGAAAGCACTGTAACTTTCCCTGAAAATTACTGTTGATTGCTACAGTGTTTTTTCCCACATGATTTTTTTCTGTTTTTGTTATGTTTTTCCCTAAAATTATCTTTGTCAATTTTATTTTTTTAATATTAAGTTGGTTAAGAATTGCAATTACAAGTAAATACAAGTTTTTCCTCACAAAATACTATGGATTAATACAGTTTTTTCTCACATGGTTTTTTTTCAGTTTCTTTTGTGTTTTCTTTTTTTGTAATATTTTTTTCCAAAATTATCTTCGTCGATTTGATTTTTTTTAATATTGAGTTGGTTAAAATTTAACTTTGTAATAAAGCTTAATCATGTGGGGAAAGCATTGTAACTTTGCTCATAGAACATTGTGGATTGCTATAGTGTCTCTCCGCATAGTTTTTTTTGTGTTATAATTTTTTTCAAATATCTTTTTCAATTTTATTTTTTTAATATTGAGTTGTTTGTGAATTACAATTACAAGTCATTGCAAATAAGGTTAAATCATGTGGGGAAGCACTATAGCTTTCATCGCAAAACACTGTGAATTGCTACAGTGTTTCCAACATGATTTTTTTTTCCTTTTTTTGGTGTTTGTTTTGTTATTTTTTTTTTGAAATTGTCTCTGTTGTTTTTTTTTTAATATTGAGCTTATTAAGAATTTAGCTTTGTAATTTTTTTCTTTAAAACACTGTGAATTGTTGCAGTGTTTTCCATGTGAATTTTTTATGATTTTTTCCAAAATTATCTTTGTCGATTTTTTTTTTTAATATTGAGTTGGTTAAGAATTATAATTATAATAAAGCTAAATCATATGAGAAAAGCGTTTTAGTTTTTCTCACAAAACACTGTGGATTACTACAATATTTTTCTTAATGGTTTTTCATTTTATTTTATTGGGAAAAGTGTTATGGTTTTCCTCACAAAACATTGTCAATTGCTACAACGTTTTTTCTCATGGGTTTTTTTCCTTCCAAAATTATCTTTGTTGGTTTTTTTTTAATATTAAGTTGGTAAAGAATTTAACTTTGTAATTTTTTTTACTTTTTATTAACTGGAAAGCTAAATCATGTGGTGAAAGCACTATATTTTTCCTCACAAAATACTGTAGATTGCTACAAATCATTTTGTTCAGTCTTTAAGTTTTTGATCACCAACACAACTTTGTTTTTCCGTCATGAAATATTTGCTCTATCATACCTTGAATTTCTATTACTTATCTAGCGTTGGTTCACAATTATAACACTATCAAGTACATTTATTTTATAAGCTCGCGGCAGCGCGCGGACATGTCATCTCGTACTTACTATTCTATATTTAATGTGGTTGGGTCTTAATATATATAGGTGATATACACCACTGTATGAAATTCAAATCTCAATACCCATGAAGTCTTTAGAATACACTGAGTTATTGTCCTGTATTTATATGTTGTTTGATTCTGAATAGACCATCTAACTACGAAGTAGGTGGGATTTAAGGTGGGCTTTACTCAAAAGGTTTGTTGATTTTTGCAATTATATTCCCTTGAGTTAATTTGTTGTGGTGTTAGATAAAAAAAAGTCAATGGTTCTTGATAAGACAACATTAATAAACTAGAGTCCACATGAGCTCATCTCTCTATGGAGGAATCTTGAGAAATATAAACTTAAGGAGGTGAAATCTTATAGGTCATAGCTTTATATAATAATGAATAATTGTGTAGTGACATGACTGAATAAAGTGCTGATAGGATTTAGAATAATTGTTGTGAAGATCCTACTCCTTTTTTCCTGAGATTTTGCTCCATAAATCTCCCCTATACCAACATAACTTTAAACCATTATCAACATATCTATTTATTATAGGAACCATGACTTTGTTCCTCATTTAACATATAATATCATGAGTTTTAATCCAAGCAAATTACACATTTTCAATCATTTATTCATATTTTCCAAAGTTCTCATAACTAGTCCAAACCCAATTCCACAATTAATATAAGGTACATTATGGAATACATACCACAACACATAATAAAAGCATCATACACATCAAATAGCATTTATGTCTCATGTTTCTAAACGATACCATTATTGTAAAAACATCTTTTACACATTAGCAAAATATCTTTTAGCCAAAATATTTTTAAAAATATGTTACATTACTATATGACTTAGATTGTTAGCACAGTTTCACTTAGTACAACGACCCATTTCCTTTCTCTTTTTTTTTTCCTCAACATGTGTTTCACAGTTATAATAACAAAAATCATCGTTTGCATAATTTTTCTCTTTCATCCTCTATCTAAACCTATTAAATTTAACATTTCAACCCTAGATTATAACTTTGGAAACTTCAATCCTTTATTTCATTTGAAATCTCTTCCAATCTCACCTAGTCCAAAACACAAACTTAAGCTAGATACATGTGTTTTCCAACTCAAGTTCAAAAACAAAAGTCCATTAACTTGCCTAGCCCTTTCTTCCACAAGATTTCAAGTTTCTTAACTTCCTTTTGGAGTTCTTCCTTGACTGAATCTAATCATGGTTAAACCATAAGTTTCTTTTCAAAAAAATTTTATAAGTGTTGTTACCCATTTTGGGGCCTTACATAAACAAATAAATAAATAAATAAATAAGAGAAAATAAAAAAAAATAAAAAAAAAATGAAAGAAAATAAAAAATGTGTGTGTGTGAGAGAGAGAGAGATAGAGAGAGAGAGAAGTATGCTAGAATGCCTAGTAAATTGTCGAAGACTGATTGAGGAAGATTAAATGAACAAGATTGAAAAATTTGATAGTGTATTATTGATTGATGAAGGTTTTATTAGCCAAGAAAATTCAATTTGAGGAGAAAAATTTAAAATTGAATGTTTAAGGACTCAATTGGATTTTTCAAGATTTCATTGAATTTATTGAGGGCCTAATTACAAGAAAAAAATAATTTTTAAAGTCAATTTAGGCTTTACTGGAAGAAATTAAAGTCTGGGGGTTGAGTTGTAATTTTTAGGAGTTAATTTGGTCAAATCAAGGGCTTAATTGCATAAATATTAAAGTTTTATAGGCAATTAGGGAATTGATTGAAAAAATCCAAAACCAAGAACCAAACTAGAAAAGGAGAATGAATATAGGGGCTAAAATTGACTAAAATAAGACAAATTGAAAAAATTAGAAGTTTGTTAGTCAATTGAGGGTCAAAATACAAAAATTCAGAACTAAAAACTAAAATGTAAAATGAGGCCAACTTAGGAGCTAATAATTGAGTTTGTCAAGGTGAATTGCATGAAATTAAAAATTTGAAGGCAATTATGAGTGCAATTAAAAAAAATTGAAAGAATATAGGCTCAATTGAAATTTTCCAATCCCAAATCAAAATCCCTAAATGACGTTTCGTTCAGACTTAAAGAAAAGAAGGTGAGTGACACGTTATTCGGTCGATTGACCTCTATTTTTTATAGTTTTGACTGATTAGGTTGGCTACTTCAAACGCATGAATGTTGAGCTACAGACTTTCATATTGAGTAAGGTTGGATTCAAATGAAATATATGCATCCCTTGTATCAACTTCAAGTGGTTTCTGCAACAATGATTTCAGAATTGCTCAGACAAAATCTTAAAAGTGAGCAACTCAGTCAGCCCTAATAGTTTTGGTTGATTGAGTTGACAACTTCAAATACATAAATATAGATCTACATACCTCAAAATTGAGCAAAATTGGATTCAAATAAAAGGTGTTTATCCCCTCTACCAACTTCAGATGATCTCATGCAACAATGACATTAGAATTACTCCGATAAAGCCTCGAAAGTGGGCAACCCAGTTAGTCTTGACAGTGCAATTATCATCCAAAAACTGACCTATTTTTTGTATGTTCACACACAAAGCCTTCTTAATAAATCCTTATCAAGGGTTTACAACACTTCCCTCAATAACAAGATGTTAGAAATGGATTTAAAACCTCCCAAAACCCTAGAAAAAACCTATAAATACCCATATGCTTGAAGGTAAGGAAGAGGAAAAAAATAAAAGAAAGGATAAGAAAAAAAATAAAAGAAATATCAATAAGAAACACAAGTGTAGAGGTTTAAGAGCCTAAACAAAAGATTTCTTAGCTTTGCAAGTTTATGAGAGGCAAAATTTTTCAAAAGAAAATAAATAGAGAGTAGTTGTTTTAGGTATACTTTTCTATCCAGAAGTAGGTTCTTTATGGCCTCCTTTTGATTTTTTTTTAATTTACTTTTGTTTTATATTTATGTTTATAAGCATAGAAAAAAGGTTTAAATGTTTAACAAGCAATGTTATATTCACCTCTTTGTGACCAAAGGTTGTGACCAAAGGTTGTTTCTTTTTTCTTTTTTTAGTGTGACTTTTCTCTTAAAACATCAAGAGATTCAGCTCTTTTTAAACTTAATTTTTTGAATTTTAAGAAGGGTTGAAAAAACAAGTAAGAATTGTGACTACCTTTTATGTTGTTTTTGATTGAGGATTTGATAGTTGATTGATTAAGGAAGTGTTTTGGGGTTTTAAGAAGTGCATATATGCTAACTAGGAAATAGAATATTGTGTGCACGTATGTTAACTACTCTCCGTTAATATAAAGTAACTAACTACCCTACATTAGTCTAAAGTTTCTGACAGTGATCTAAATTGAATAACAAGAATCATGAGCTCAAATGATATTTATAAGTACCCCAGTTAACGAGCAGGATGTTAATAATATAATATGTAATTATGACTTGTATATTTTTTTTGTACACCATTTGATATGATACTTTTGATGTATATGTTTCGTTCTTTACTTAATTTATGTAATCATATTCATTTATCTTAAAATATATATAAGCATGTATTATAGTTATTACCTCCCACTAAATGTTTGGACTCACCTCTCCATTCAGATTTTTCAAGTTTTTAGTTCAATTTCAATACCAGGATCTTTTGGTTGTATTCTTTCTACTTCTTGAATCGGTATGCCATGTTTGTTCCTTAAAGCTATTAGTTTATTCGTTATTTATTATTCATGGATACTCCATGATTTTAATTATATTTTGAATTATTTATGAAAGAATCGGATTTTAATTTATTTATTGAATTTCCTAGTTTTTAATATTTTATTTTATGTTGTGTTATTTTATAATTTTTATGATATAAAATGCTTTAATAGATTTGAAAGGGGAGATCCTTCGTGATAAAGTAGAGGAGATTAGTTGTTCATAGGCGAACCTGAGACTGCGCATCTAGGTATGGCCTGTAAAGGGGTATGGAAGAGAAGCTTCTCAAAGATGGAAGTAACCATTTTGAGCAGCAAATTCTGAGTGAGTTAAAATTCATGCACAATCGATGCTATGAGTGAAGAAAATGATCCAATGGATGATTGAGTCGTGGGCAAAGCTCCATAAGAGATTGTGCCTAAAAATAGCGATCGTGAATGGAAGGACTCAGAGTGCAGTGAAGCAAGCCACTGCAAATGTTGAAGGACATTGTGGAATTCAAGCAAAGAGGGAGCCAGCCCAGTGAATATCCATGACCACAGAAATGTAGTTTGCTCTTGCGTGGGTTATAGAACCTTTTATTCTGAAGTCTTTATATCTAAATATTATTTAGGATGTTTATATTTGCCTCTTTTTTTCCTACTATTTAATTTTGATGGCATGGATATATCTGAGAAATACTGTATTAATGAGTTCCTTTTTTATATATTTTTTTCTTATATTTCATCATTGAAATTTTTTATTTAATCTTTCTATAACTTAATTTCATGGGATATTATTTCTTGGTAAAAAAAAAAATTACTTTTTAAGATAAAGAAATAAAATAAAAAGGATGGGGTTTAAATTTTATACTATCTATCTCTTACTTTATCCTTCTATTTTAGAATTTGTTTGGCATTAACAACTTTTTTCTCAATTTATCAATTTATAGATTTTAAAAAAAAATTATTGTAAACATCATCCTCACATTTCTTAATTAAAAAACAAATATGATATAATAAAACACACTCGTAATATTATCTTATTTTTATATTACGTAACAAATAAACTTCAAATCCTACACGGGATGTGGTGTTAACAACCTTTTTATTCATTAATAGATATGATTCTCGTTTTATTTTATTATATATAACCATTGAAAAACAAAGTTATATTTTGTTCTTCTTGATATCAAAAAAAACACATTAATACTTGTACATTCATTTTTTTGCTTTAGAAAAAAAAATTATCCAACTTACTAGTGGAGACACTAAACCCCAACTCTCATCATCATATATAACATACGGAATAGTCTGCTTTTCATTTCACATGATACATTCAAGGTTTGAGGAATCAAGAATCAAATCAAAACTAATATACTCCGACATGGTGAACACACTGCACACTCACTAAAATAACGGTGGTATTGTGACATTCAATTCAATCAACCTTTAAACATAGTATAAATATTCCACAAAAAATAAGTTCCCAAAAAAGAGTTGTAAGGTCATGTCAGAAGTTTTTAGCTATCTTATGATGCATTCATCATAAACTCGCATTGTTACCTTTCTCACGTGAAATCGAAGCCGAGAGAATGCCAAGATCACGATTTAAGAATGTCA
>Ga0325405_1006394_pt1 | contig 11899 bp, 11 predicted proteins | sample PopdelMetagenome_21_FD_205663 | JGI IMG/M metagenome (GOLD analysis project Ga0325405, IMG submission 205663) | Populus deltoides microbial communities from Bellville, Georgia, United States - Xylem-Control-R2 | ecosystem: Host-associated > Plants > Phyllosphere > Stem > Wood/Secondary xylem...
ATAACAATTCTGTGTCATGGCTCTTTCGGTTGAGACGTATATAGCAACAATCCATGTCGCCTTGTAATACATGTTTTTAATAGATTTATAACAATTAATAATAATTTTTTCATGAAAACTCAATTGAAATTAGTGTTGTATTATTAAAAATTTTAAATGGATATGAACATAATTAAATCATATTTATGATTTTTTTTAGTTTTTAATCACACAAAATATAAATATATTATTTTTTATATTTTTTTAACTTGCTTTAACAATCATAAAAAAATATTTTTTTTTAAAAATAATTCCAATTTAAAACAACGTAAAGTAAAATAAAGAAGAAATATATTAATAAAAAAAATTATTTTCATGAATAAAATCTCAAAACAATTATATTTTTTAGGTTTATCGACAATACCAATAAATTTTCCTATACCTGTATATATCTTTCTATAAATATGCTGTAACTTAACCTCCCCAGTCCTAGCTAACAATTCTGGAGCTCTTAAAATCAAAGAAAAGTTAGCATCAACCTTGACAGTTTATTAGCATCAACCAATAAAGAGTGTGATTTCAAGATAAGCCGACGGAATCCAAGTGATGTAATTAAATCATTAAAAATATTTGGCAATATGATAGTGTTGTTTTTTAAAAGTATTTTTTATTAAAATAATATATTAAAAAAATTATTTTTTACATTATCATATTAAAAAAATATATTTAAATTTTGTTAAAACTACTGTATCTAAAAGGCCCACACGGGTCGTAATGTAATGTATTCCAAGTGCACATGTGTCCTTGCGGATTATAAATATGTGAAAAGAGTTCTTTATCCAAATACGACACTCTTGAGAGGAGAGAAAACCCGCTCTTTTTTTTTTTTTGCCTACATGCATAAGGGAATCCCTGGAGGATAGGTTGGGGTTGAACATCCTAGGTTAGCCCAGTCTATCCTTCATAAACTACAAGGATTCATTACGCATATATTAAATACATGCATGGTCCAGAGACACGTGGCACCCACCAAACTGTTGTAAACTTAAGATGAATACTCTGGAATAACCAGTAAATATATGTTTATTAGAATAATAAATTGCTTGAAGAAACTTCTTATATTGAAACAGAATCACTCTGGCCAATAAATAGCCTTACAAAACGAAACTAAAATTGAAATGTACAGCCCACGCTTTGTAATCCTAGAAACGTAGTATATGACTAAGTCAAATTTTATCAAATGACTTATTTCTAAAGAATAGGTCTTATTAACAATAATGGAAACAATCCTGCAATCAAGGATAACTAACACTTACAGCTAGGAAATCATAACAGAAAATCTTAACATTCTCCCTTAAACTGAATGCTATCAGCAATCAGTTTATATCCATGAGTGGATAAACACCTAATAGTTCCCTCAAGTTCTGAAACACGTCCAACTTTAAAGGCTTTGTCATGATGTCTGCCACCTGTTCCTGTGAAGAACACTGAATCAATTCCACGACTTCATCCTTGGTGAGCTCTCGAAGAAAATGGAACCGAACATCTACATGTTTGCTACGCCCATGCAGCACTGGATTCTTTGAAAGTTTAATAGTAGAACTATTATTACAATAAATTGTTGTAGACTTCTGTGGTTCATGATTAAGCTGCTGCAAGATCCTCCTTAACCAAACTACTTGACATGCACTAGATGCAGCGGCTATAAACTCAGCTTCAGTGGTAGATAAAGTGTACCCAATTAGTTCTAGTTTTTCTCCCTTCCTATAGAACAACCCAAAACTCATGGTGCCCTTTAAGTATCGCAACACTCTTTTGGCAGCGTTAAGATGCAACTCAGGAGGTCGTTCCATGAACCTACTAATTAAACTGATAACATACATCATGTCTAGTCGCGTTGCTGTTAAGTACATAAGGATGCCCACAATTCGTTTGAATATGGTGCTGTCAACTTCGACTCCCCCTTCATCCTTCATGATTTTGAAACCAGGAACAACAGGATTATGAACTGCATTATATTGACCCATATTAAACCTTGCCAGCACTTCTTGAGCATATTTTCGTTGACTAATAGAGATGTCATCCGATGTTTGAAGCACTTCCAAGCCAAGAAAATAACTCATTCTCCCAAGATCAGTCATATCAAACTCAGTCATCATAGAATGCTTGAATGTACTGAACATAGATGCATCATTTCCCGTGAATATACGATCATCCACATCGATTAACATTTTACCTCCATCCATTTATCTGACAAATAAGATGTGTTCATGTGGACACTTTTCGACGCCTTCCTTCAAGAAATAAAACTCAATACGGCTGTACCAGGCTCGAGGAGCCTATTTAAGACCGTATAAAGCCTTTTTAAGCTTATATACCTGGTGCTCATGCCCCTTTCGTTCATAGCCTTGAGGCTGTGAAACGAACACATCTTCATTTAATTCACCATATAGAAAAGCTGATTTTACATCAAGCTGAAAAACAGTCCAACCATGCTGAGCTGCAATTGAAAGAATGATACGAATTGTATCCAAACGAGCCACAGGTGCAAACACTTCTGTATAATCGATCCCATATTGCTGGTTATACCCTTTGGCAACCAAACGAGCCTTGTACTTGTCCACTTCACCTTTTTCTTTGAGTTTGGTTTTGTAAATCCATTTAACCCCAATCACTTTTCCTGTTGCTGACACTTCTGGTAACTCCCATATGTTATTCCTTTCTATCGCTGCAATTTCTGCATCCATTGCTTTCTTCCATTTGTCACTTTGCACAGCATGTGCATAAGTAATAGGATCAAACTCGGCAAATAAGATTAAATGCGCCTGACCTTCCTTCTCAGAGAAATTAATGTGACTCGCATAGTCATTCATCCAACTGGGTTGTCGTTAAACACGTCCTACAATGCCAGTCATGTGAGTCTGATCATTAGGAACATATTCCTCATGTTCTTGAGATTGCTCATTAGTTGCAGACTCTGCTACATTGTTATCATCAAGTGCCTAGCTTTCTAAAGACTGCTTATAAGGTGCAGATTCTGCTACATTGTTATTATTTTGTGGAACTGTATCTCCAGTGATGTCCCATTCAAGATCAGCCATGAGTGTTTTTTGGTGATTTGCATTCTAGTCCCAAGCTTTATCTTCTTCAAAAATAACGTCCCGACTTACCATTATCATCTTAAAAGCTGGATTGAAAAGACGATAGGCCTTGGATTCCTCGTTGACTCCCAGTAGAATGCACTTCATACTTCTGTCATCAAGTTTAATCCTCTTACTATCAGGAATATAGATATATGTTAAACACCCAAAAACCCTGAAGTGCTCCACTGATGGTTTAGAGCCCCTCCATGCTTCATCTAGCGTCATATTTCTTATTGCAAAAGTTGGACTTCTATTCAGAACATGAATGGTCCAATTGACAGCTTCTGGCCAAAATGTTTTTGGAATTTCTTTCTCTATAAGCATGCTGCGAACCATGTTCATAATAGTTCGATTCTTCCTCTCCGCAACACCATTCTGTTGTGAAGTGTATGAAGCTGTTAACTATCTTTAAATGCCATTTGTTGTGCAAAAATATGTGAATTCTAATGACATGAATTCACCCCCACGGTCTGTACGTAGACCTCATATGCATAAACTGGTTTCCTTTTCAACCTTTACTTTGAAACTTTTGAAAACGTGAAGAGCTTCTGATTTCTCAACCAAGTAATACACTCATGTTTTTCTGCTATAGTCATAAATGAAAGAGATGAGATACCTTTTCTTACTGTTTAAGATTGGATTAATTGGCCTATATATGTCTGCATGCACAAGTTGAAGAATCTAAAATGCCCTCCATGTACTCTTATTTGGGAATGGATCGCGTTGCTGTTTCTCCACCAGACATTCTTCACATACTCTTGTGTGTGCTTGGAATATTGGTAAAACCTTCACCACATTCTTTTGCTGAAGAAGTTTGAGACCACTCCAACCCAAATGCCCATATCTGCGATGCCATAGATGAGATTGATCTTCTGTAGTAGTGGTGAAGCACTTCTGTCTTTGTGATTGTGTGCGAGCTAGTATGATAAACATTTAGTTTGCTACTATTGCGGTCTCCTAGATTAGTCCTCTCTCTGGATGATAAATCCTACACTTGCCCTGTTTGATAACAAAAACAAGACCCTTCTCTTGCAAATGTCCAATGCTTAGTAAATTATTCTGTAAATCTGGTACATAAAATACTCTAGTAATGACTTGCATGATTCCATTGACTTCCATACAAACATTTCCCTTTCCTAGCACAGCCAAACTTGAGTTATTCCCCAACTTCACAGATTTCCTGAAAGTATCATCCAAATCTGTGAACATCTCCTTCTTGCCACACATGTGATTGCTATAACCAGAGTCCAGGAACCATAATTCTTCTCTATCAACCTCTTTGATATTCACATAAGCCATTAGTAGCATTTCTTCACTGGTTGCTGTGTAAAATCCTCTTGAAACTTGTTCCTTCTTAGGACATTCCCATTGAAAATGCCTAAGTTCATGACAGTTGTAGCATTCAATGGTAGACTTGTCAAAAATATTCCTACCCCTTCCTTGTCCTCTTCCTCTGAAATTATGGCGACCACCTCGCCCACCCTGTTGAACATCATGAGTGACCTTTAGAGCATGCTCTTCCATTATGTGCCTTCCTATCCTTTGCTCGTATACCAGCAAGCTGCTTTGAAATTCATTGATGGATAAAATGTCGAGATCATTTGACTCTTCAATGGAGCAAACCATATAGTCAAATTTAGCAGTCATTAATCTTAAGATCTTTTCGATGATCACCACATCTCCCATCTTCTCCTCATGAATCTGCATCTTGTTGGCTATGGTTAGAGTTCATGCAAAATAAACATTCACGGATTCCTTTTCCTTCATATGTAGAATTTCAAACTCTTTACGGAGAGCTTGTAACTGTGCAAATTTGACGCGTGTTGTGCCTTGGTACTTCTGCTTCAATGAGTCCCAGATGTCTTTTGTAGTATCCTTCTTTAATATTGTCTCAAGGATTGATCTATCAATAGCCTGAAACAAGTAATTCTTAGCTTTCAAATCCTTTAGCCTTTGATCAGCAATGATCTTCTTCTGTTCATCAGTGAGATTGTCCTCGTCTGTTGCGGCAGGAATTCCAGTCTCTACCAAACTCTAATATTCTTTGGAGTGCAAGAAATTCTCTATGAGAATGCATCAATGATCACAGTGTCCATCAAACTTGGGAATTGCAGGTTGCACAAAACTACTTTCAGTCGTCATGGTTGATCGATGAAAATAACTTTGAAAATAGCTCTGATACTATTGTAAGCTTAAGATGAATACTCTGGAATAACCAGTAAATATATGTTTACTAGAATAGTAAATGCTTGAAGAAACTTCTTGTATTGAAACAGAATCACTCTGGCCAATAAATAGCCTTACAAAACGAAACTAAAATTGAAAGTGCAGCCTACGCTTTGTAATCCTAGAAACGTGGTATATGACTAAGTCAAATTTTATCAAATGACTTATTCCTAAATAATAGGTCTTATTAACAATAATGGAAACAATCCTGCAATCAAGGATAACTAACACTTACAGCTAGGAAATCTTAACAGAAAATCTTAACACAAACGACGTTAAGGTTTAGCATCAACTTGATTCACCAATCCTTGGAGCTAATATCTTTTAATGATGATTGTTGCACGTCCCCGGCTCGGCGTTTGATTGCGATTTTTTTGTTTATTTTGCTTGATTGGTTCTTTGGAGTCGTCACCTAGTATTATGGTCACTAGGAAACCTAGCTGGTCTTTTAGAGATTCTAAGGCAAAGGATTGGTTGCGTAAAGGAAAGGTATTAGCACCCCTAGTACGCCCTACCTAAGATAAGCTGCTTGGTATTTGGTTTGCCTTATAATAGCTATGATGTTGGTGTTTTCCTAGGATACGTTTGCTGTGATGAATGGATTTAGGCTGAAAGTTTTTTAAAAAATAACACTTGGTCAATGTGGATCACACCCTTAGATGTGTCTACAAAGTACCAAGAAGAACCAATGCAGATCTCTTGAAATCTGTGTTTGATTCAAACTAAATTTATTAAGATAGAAATCCAAGGAGATTCCATGTGCTTTAAAAGCTCATTTTTTCTTTAGTATTTCAAGAGTTTTGTGACTCGTAAATCGCAAGGAAGATGGACAAAAATTTAGAAATCTAAGGCGCTTTAAAAGCCTTTTTTTGCCTTAGTGTTTTATACTCTCACGGCTCGTAAACCGTGGAGTAAAAAAATAAAATGTCCTCGATTATAATCAAGGCTTCTTTCAAGGATGTGTGATGACTTATTATCCCTAGAAAATTATTTTGGATTTTACCACTTAGGGTTTCTTTATCCAAATATTAACAGTGAATAATAACAAGTTATTCCCATTAAATATTTGGATATTCATCCATTTGAGATTTCTTTATCCAAACATTAATGGTGAATACTAGATGATTTCTCCACAAAATAAGATTTTTATATTTTTTGGAATATTAGCCAACACCTTTTGGAGTTTTACAAACATGTTGTAAAATCCAGAAATGCAAGAAAATAATTTTTGTGTTTAAGAAATCCATGCGAAAATACATTTTTCAAAACTTCCAATATTTTTTTATAAAAAAAAAACATTCAAAACATGTTAGGGTATTGGCCGTATGCAACACACAAAAAACAATTAATATATTTTTTTGTCAAAAAAAACACAAGCATCACAATTAATTGTGGGCTTGACGGGATTCAACAAGGCTCAACCCGGTTACTGGCTCACACCAGTAACTGGTTCTGCCACTGTTGCATGCATATGCATGCTACAGTGGCAAGGTAATTAATTTAGCAAAACCAGTGAAAGAAAGACTTACCTGCGAGGCAACAGCTGGAGGCGAAGTGGAGGGAGACGACTGGGCACTGCTCACAAAGGACGCCCCTGCTCATTATTCCCAGTGGAGACAGGTTTGCTGGCTGAAAGATGATTGTCTCAATGGTGGCCCTTCGGTGTTGCTACGACCAGTGCAACTTCTGCAGGGAAAAGAAGGATGCTGTTAGAGGAGTAACCTATGGCTGAAGAAAAAAAATTCCCTCTGCTGCTGGTGGCCTGCGTGCTCAAAGTGGCTAAGGAATTACAATGACTGGTGATGACCGCGCACCCCTGTTGCTTCTTGCTCCCAGTGTAGAGAAGAAAACACGGATACTGCTGGGGCGATAGGGAAGAGATATGGCAAGGCAGGTGACTGGGATTAGCTGTTGGTGCAAAGGCAAGACTGGTCACAACACTGTTGCTGAAGGTTACAGTGCAGAGGCTGAAGCTGCTAAAGCTTGAAGTGTTGTCATGTTAATTTTTGGTGTTGTTGTTGCAGCGCTGTTGCAGAGGAAATAGCCAGTGAGGAGGAAGATTGCGGGAGAGCCGTTTCTGGGGGCTGTGTTGGCAGAGAGGGAAGGTCGGTTGGCTGAAGAGGAAAATGGTGGGCTGTTGATGAGAAGGAGAGGTCGGTTGGCTGAGGGGGGAAATGGTAGGCTGTTGATGAGAGGGAGAAGTCGTTAGAGGTTGGGGGTTCTGTGACCAAAATCTCTAAAGCCAGGGGAGTCGCTGGTGGCTAGCTTAGACTTGAAGATGAAAGGATGAAGAAGAGATAGAAAGGCAGAGGGGTTGGTGTGTTCTTTGGTCGGTTGAGGGGAAGAAGAAAACGAAGGGAAAAGGCTGGACTCGGGGAGAAGAAACTGTTGGTGCTGTGGTCAGGTCTCTGGGGGGATGCAGTGGTTGAGATGGAGAAATAAAGGGGCTCTCGCTGGTGGCTGGCTTAGAGAGGAAAAAAAATTTAGAAAGATGGGGGTGACGACTTGGTTTCGGCCAAGAGAAAAAATTAGGTTTAAGGTTTTTTGTGTTTGCTCTAAATTTCTTTTTTTTTAAATTGTCCTCTGTAAATTTTCCTCCCCCCTCCATATGACTGGAGGTTCACTTATATATAAATCTCTGCATGTGCTATTCAAGGAAATATTGTAATAATTATTGCAGAGATTGTTTTCTATAACCAGCACCAACAAATCCTATATATATGATATTTTATATTGCAGTAATTATTTTTCATAACCAGTACGAATCATATCATATATCTATGATATTTTATATCGTTGTAATTATATATGATTCAATAATTATCTCCTTGACATATTACTTCCTTAATATTAGCCATGATGCTCTATGTTATCGCCACATGTAAACCCTTATTTTTTATTTTTTTATTTTTGAAAAATTTATCAAAACATTGGTCAACATTAGGTAGCAACAACGATTTACCATCGTAATTGATAGGAAGACTGCCATTTTACCCTCGACTTCGTTAAATTATCAAAACTCATGGCTTTGTGAGTTTTAAGATCAAAGTCGAAATTCATCTTCTTTATCTTTTTATCTTTTTTTTTTTTGGCATGAATCTTACTTTTAGATTTATGTATTTTATAAGAGTTAAGAATTTGGCTATATCCTGAGACACTTCATGGTCATTAAGCGCTTGGAGATTTAAGTGAACATTTTCGATGGGACACTTGAAGACTTGAAAATTACATGGTGATCCTTAGTGACATAAGATTTAGTGAACTTTTTCAAGGAAATCTCTCATAAACTTCAAATTTTGATGAATCATTTTGGAGGATCCTTGGAGACTTGAATTTTGGTGAATACTTTTAGATTATTCTTGAAAACTTGAAACTTTAATGAATTATTTTGAAAAATCTTTGAAATCTTGGAGATTTGAGTGTACTTGAAGAATAAACACAGAGTTGGTCAATATTGCGGTGAATCCTTTTTGTTTTTTTAGGAAAGGCTTCTACTCCTAAAGCAAGGTTCAAAATTATCATTATACATTCATGTCCATCTAATGGATGAATTACCGGTATTAATGATTTTGGTAAAAAAAAGCATATTTATTTTTAAGGAATTGATGTGAAATACCATCTAGACAGGAGCTTATACTTATAATATATAAGCCCATGACATTTTATTATGGCGACAAAAAGATAACCTTACTTTTAAAATTAAATATAAAGATCATGGGTGAGTACATAATAAAAAAAATTTTAAATTTTTGTAACCCGTGTATGTTTTAATATTATTAATTTATTTAAAAACTAAATAATAAATTTACTGTTTCAATTTTGCTATTAATTTTTGAAAGTCTCAATGCCATGCTGAGTGTGAGATTGGAGAGCCACCTCATTTGTTGTACCAAAATGTTAAGAAAAAGTATGAAAATGAGACGTCCAAGATGCTACCAGCAAGGCCACAATAATTTGACATGCCCGCGTAAAATGGATATTGAGTATGTTTAAGAGAATAATTTGTAAATTCTTTTTTCCCCCCCTCAAATTTTATATTTGTTTCTTCGTCTCTCGTCATATTCCCTGCACAGAAACGACCTGATCTGATAATAATTACTCGTAATAAGGATAGCGTAATTATCCCCACCAAAGTTTAGTAGATTGGATATTAACATTGCAGGCCCGGGCCCAAAATCAAATGTCCAGGGCTGTGAATCCGTCCGCAGATAATAAAACCCGCACATAGCCCATTTTAAAAGAGAAGGCTGAAACCTGACGAAGTTGACGGTAACGGAGAGCACCAAATGTGAAATCCACAGAAGTCAAAAGTCTAATCCCAATCTCTAACAATTGCAATGGCTATGAAATAAAACAGTAAATAATCAACAGCAATGGCTTCGAACGGAAACCCTAAATTTCAGCTCCCCGTGTTACTCTCCCAACAAAACAACAATGGTCCTATTATTTCCATGGAAACCCCTCCTATCTCTCCTACTATTCCTCTCCCTATTCTTTTACGAACACTGGATTTCAATCCCTTCTTGCAACATCGTACCCAACACAGATCTCAACCAACAGGAACACGACATCGTTGAAGAGGAAAACGACAACGATGAGGTTTTGAAAGTCATGCTGGTCGCGAATTTATTACTCTTAGGATCTGACACTAGCTTTTTTAACCTCTATTTTAGAGATTATTACATGTCCAAGGTTTTCAAGGTAACAACAATTCATCTCTCTCTCTCTCACTCTTTTTTAAACTTTAATCTCGATGTTTAATTAGAAGAAGAAATCGACTCTAATCTTTTCAATGGGTAGCAGAAATCTTTTTATTCTTTAAAGCCTGACATGCTGCTGGTAATGGGGGATGTTTCGGCGAGAGGGTCGACATTGACGAGGAGTAAATGGGTATCAGTGTTGCATCAGTTTCATGAAATGTTAGGGCCATTTATTGAACTTCCATTTCATGTTGTTCTTGGTGATATGGATGTTGGAGGGTGCAGTGGGCTCGACTCAAATTCAGTTTATTGGATAGCTAGGAGTTTTCCGGGGCTAGATTCATCTGGTTGTGGTGCGTTTGATATTGACAATGTTAGTTTTGTTTCCCTTAACGCGGTTGCATTGCTTTGTGGTAATAATAAGTTGAGGTTTAGTGTTGAGAAGGCTGTAGAGATGGAAAGAATAGGTTCATCATGGATGGATTCGGAGAAAGAAATGGGTGATTGTGGAGAATTTACGAAAACGTCTGATAGTTTTGGGCGGAGAAAGGATTTAGTGTCATCTGGATTAGGTCCTGTCCTCTTACTTCATTTTCCATTGCATCGAGCGGAAAATGGTGGTTGTAAGGAAGGGAATGTTGTTAGAAAAGCTCCTATGCCCTTACGTCAGGGCTTGAATGCATTAGAGAGTAGCAGGTGGGTGCAATTCTTGCAAATGCTGATATCAATGGATTTTTATTCTTCGCATGTTTTCACTGCTGATAGTGATAGGATCCTTTCATGTAAACAGTGATGTTTTGCTCACTTTTTTCATGTCATATAATCAATATTTGTTTATGCACTCATCACTTTAAAGTTAAACGTGGAGGTACAAGTGTGAAGTTGAACTCCCTGTGTTATTGTTGAGCGATAGCCAAGATATGGAATCATATGTTTTCTAAAGTTTTGCAATGCTTAGTTGTCTTCCGATGGGAGCTTATAGTCCTTTCTACGTGCCTTTTATTTTGTCTTATGAATTTACTTGCTTGAACTTACGTGATTGGGAGTTCTGTTTCTTAAAGTTTCCTTAACGTTTCCTTTAGGGGATATACTGGTGCTCCCTATGAGTTATGGCATACAATCCCTCCAAATGCTACGCAATACATATTTCAGGCTCTTAAACCAAGGTATTTTTACAAATCTTTATGCCGATCATGGATACTAGTTGCATTTATTATGGAAAAGAGAATATTGGCTGATAATGTGTTTCACATACTCATCTCGAGTTTAAAGGACAGATGAAGCAGATATACTAGTATTGTTGATGCTCGATGCATTCTGGTATTTTTCCAGAGTGCATCAAACAGTGACTTCTTAAGATGATCACCTGTGGCCTTTGCCCTTGTTTGCAGGATTGTTTTCAGTGCGCATACACATGAATTTTGTGATCACACACACTCAGATGGGACACGCGAGATAACTGTCCCGTCAATGACATGGAAAGCAAGGGATGACCCCGGGTTTGTTTTTGCCACATTCAGAAGTGGTGGGAATACTGTAAGTGTCAGCTACTGTTCCCTTGCTAGGGAATCTCATGTACTAATATCATACACTTTGATTTTGTTTCTGCTAATCACATTATGGCTTGTGGCAAATAAACCTTACAACATGTGTCTTAGATAGTGATGGGGAAATCCCTCTTCTGTGCATTTTTGTTGCATTCTTCAAAATTATGACCTTTCTTTTTTCACACTGCTAATCATGAAACAATCATTTCTTTAGAATCAGTGAAACAGAGATACAGGGGCAGGCCAATTGTCTGGGAAATTCTCATCTAGCATCACTATTTTCCATTTCAGTTTTTTTTTTTTT
>Ga0325405_1006396_pt1 | contig 11897 bp, 5 predicted proteins | sample PopdelMetagenome_21_FD_205663 | JGI IMG/M metagenome (GOLD analysis project Ga0325405, IMG submission 205663) | Populus deltoides microbial communities from Bellville, Georgia, United States - Xylem-Control-R2 | ecosystem: Host-associated > Plants > Phyllosphere > Stem > Wood/Secondary xylem...
AAAATTATTTTTTAAAATAAATAATACCGTTATTTAGAAGCACGTTTTTGTGCTGTTCCATCGATTACTTGCCCATCTGTTTTTGGAGTCAAGTCTTTAATTCAGATAGAACCAATTATACCTAATAATTAATTAGCGATCGACACAAATCAAGCCAAACAGCTATCCAGGGTTAAAATAAACGAAGACTATGAAACGTGTGAATCTCAAATCATCTCTAAAACCCACCACACATTTTAGATTTTGTAGAAGCTGCTGTTCAGCAATAAATCCAGTTCCACCCACTTGTAGACCTCTAAAAAACTATATCGACGTCAACACGTGTAATACTCGGCACTGGATTTACTTTTTTTTTTTCTTCTCTTGTTCGCCTCACCGTGTCACGGCGGAGTGACGGGCAAATGGATCTTCAAATCATGCAGGCCGGTGATGCGTAAGACTACCAGTACCAGGTACATACTGATTACTAACTTTCTGAAACACACGAGTCACAGAGTCAACCCTATCCAGACGTGCACGTCTAATCAAGCATTTTTTACACGATCAATCATCTCATGATATGCCACGTTCCCTTGTTCAGATACTGGCTTGCACCGCTCCATGCCAACTGGCAGCGAGAAGGGCTCTCCTGCCTCGGACAAACAAACCTAGGAACCCAGGATTTGTTTATTGCTCCTAATCCGAACCCTGAAAGGAATGCATAGTAGCTGGAGCCAAAACATTGGACACTGACCCAACTAGGTTGGTTAAAATGGCTAGTTAAGATCTTTCTGGTCTCCCTGAATCACAACAAGTCATGGGCGTCACCTTAAAATACAGGGTGTAGAAAACAAATGGAACACTGCTATTTGGTGAAACGTGCGAGTTTGTTGTTAAGGAAACATGGATACTTTCATGGATTTCGATGGATTAGGTCACCAATGACAAATTTTATTCTCCTTAATTTGGAGAGTCACACGTCTAGACTCTAGAATCCTATACTAAAATCTGCATGCGTGTTTCAGATGGGTTGCCGATATATAGTTTTCTTCTCCCATTTTTTTTTTTTTTTTGGCATGGATGGGAGATTATTATGTTAAAAAAATAGATATTAATCGGGATTGAGATAAATTTGTTATTCTATAGTAAAAATAAAAATAAACAAATCCTCGATAAAAGAAAAATGAAAGCAAGAAGAAAGTAAAAAGGGAAATGGAAGGGTAAAATTAATTTTTAATTAGAATTATTGATTTGTTCATCCAGGAACCCCGCAGGACTCTAGTACATTCAAGAAGATTGTAGAAGGTGTAGGTGCAAATTTTTTTAATATTTTATCACAATAATTCGCATCCTTTTACCTGTAGCAACTTCTGAGAATGTGCAGGAACAAATTTATTTTATTTGGTGGAGATATTAAAATAATCTTGTCTTTGTCCTGAATATTTAAATGATCGGTGCAAGTTGCAGAAAGGGAACAAAGGACGATTGGTTCTTGAACACCACCACCATGTAGTCTTTGCTCCATGCCTCTATCCGGTCGAAACTTGTTCCCCTTGCATGCTCGAAATGAATAACTTCACCTCGGATTAAGTTCATGAAATATCCATTTATAAGCAACCATTTGTCAATGTAATGGATAAGAAGGATATTGCCACGTATGCTGCTTGATTATTCTATTTTGTTTTACGTGATAATAATTATTTTTAAAATGTTTTTTAATTTTTTCTAAATTAATTTTATTATGTTAGCATATTAAAACAATAAAAAAACATTAAGAAAATAATTTAAAAAAAACACACGATAACATTGCATTAACAAATAGGCTCGAAAAACACCAGCTCTCATTATTCAGGGAAGGGAGAACGGTGGGCAAGAAATCTTAAAATCGAATATATGGAACTTTGGATGCCTAGGAGACAAGAAGCTAGTGTACACGGATATTATTTTGGGTGTGAGAGTCTGCCGATTAGAACTAAACACGAGTCACACTATTTAATAATAAAGTATAATTAGGATATTGGCCCGCGTTTCATTGCAAATTGAATTAAAAACATATAAATACATTATATAATATAAATGGTGTTGTTTCTGCTTGAATGTAATGAAATATTTAAATTAATGATTAAAAACTTGATCAATATATTAGAGTAAATTAATTGACCTTCATAAGCATTAATAAATAAAAAGAAAAAGTTTGTGTGACTTGTTCAACCAATCAGATAAACAATTTATCACTCAAATAAACATCAAAAATAACCGTAGAATATGAAATTAAATCTGGTTAGATTTTTCTTCTTTAACCTTGATTTATTTTTTTATGTAATATTGACGTTTGAAACAACTACCATTCAAATTCTTTAATTAAATAGAACTTGTGGACACCAATATCAATCAATTTGATGGTCGAGACATACAAAAATAACAATTTTTTCTCTCAATGCTGAAATTCAACAAAAATCTAGCAAAAATCTCTCTAACTCTCCTTAAAAAACCAGGAACTTCAAAGCAACATAAATGAAGTTGTGTATCAATATTTAATCTATAAAAATACAAGGGATGAAAAATATCTAATTTAATAAATTAGAAAATCAAAGTGTATTTTTTATATCGACTTTAAACACACCACTTACTTTCAATATCTAAATTCATCCCTTGTCTTTCATTTTTATCTCTAACCAATAAAATTGATGCAATTGGATGTTGTTTTTTGCAACTAATAGATATAGTCGAGTACTTTGTGAATACTTGAACAATACTTGACACCGTTCAAAACACCCTTTTATTTTATTTTAGTATATTTAGTTATGTGGTGTTGTATTGATAGACACGCATACTACTCCTTGATTTTGCTATTTTATTTATTTATCATTATTGTTGTATTACTCTAGATCAAAAGGAAATGAAAAAGGTGCTGGAGAAGGAAGAACATGGAAGGATGATGGAAATGAAAAATATCTTTTGTCCGATTGTTCGGATGACGGGGCGAAAGGCAGCCAAAAAAGGAACGAGTTATATATTTTTGCATATAAAATAAATCACAAGTATTATTTTATTTATTATGGATTAATACAAAATCATTAAAGAAAGGACGGTGTAAATAAAATATATTTTCTCCAAATGTTTTGATGACCGTGAAAGATGACAAAAAAGAGAAAAGTATTTTTGCATTAAAATAAATTATTAGTAATATTTTTTTATCATATATTAAAAGGGTATTTAAAAGTATTTTGTTTCTATTTCCAAGTGCTTTAAAAGCCAGCGATATTGGTTAAAAAAATATTAAATTTATATTTTTTAGTTTTTTTTTTAATGATTTCGATAGGTTAAGATCAAGAATAAAATAAAAACTAAAAAAAATAATTTATTTTAATATATACTAAAAAATACAAATACACTACAATCTCAACATATATACTAATTAAACATGAAAAATTAACAAGTTAAGTTTGCTCCTCCTAACCATTAAAATGAAAGAAAAAGGAGAGATATATATCTTCTTTTTTTTCTCTCCACTTGATACTTTAAACTTAATCTGTAAATAAATCAAGATTAATTGTATGTTTTTAGAAAACAAAAGTGTGCCGATTTTCTAACTCGTCGTGAATTACTTGGAACTTTTCAACTGGCATGGAACTCCTCGTCTCCTGTTTTTCCTTTTCCCACTATGTATATGTATATTTATAAGTGTAGTTGTAGTTATTTTTTAAAGTGTATTTTATTTGAAAATATATTAAAATAATATTTTTTTATTTTTTTAAAAATTATTTTTAACATCAGTACATTAAAATAATTTTAAAATATATATATATAAAATAATTTTTTAAAAAAACAGTTTTGAGATAAAAAAACAAACTTACTTTCTTGAGCTGTTTTCCACCAAAACAAAAATATGAAAATAAAAGAGATTTTACTGTGAGAATTTTAACGGTGGTCCTGTTTCATACCCTTTCCCATTTTTCTACCTTTCATATGCTCTTGCTTACTTTTAAAAAGTGCAAAATTATTGAGGCGTTGACAATTTTTTTCCAAGGAAGACTTTTCATACTCTCGCACACGAGGAGCTCTCGAGCATACGCTATCCTATGTTTGTACACAACTTCTTACCCCTATCAACAAGCATAAAAATATCACTAGATACTTGAATGGCATTTAGTTGTGGATTATATTTTTTTTTAATAAAAAATATTATATGCAGGCTTTTTTAATTTTATGCATGCATATAATAAAATAAATTAAGGACTATGTATAATAATAAATAAATAAAATATAAATAATAACTAAAAATAAAACTAAAAAAATCAAGAGACAAGTATGGGTCAATATATTTAATCTCGTAATATGGTATATTTACCTGGTTGTGTTTGTTAAATTTATTTATTAAAATATTTTTTTATTCAATCAAATGATAATAAAAATTGAAAAACATATTAAATTAATTGAATAAAATAAAAGGGAAAGACTGCACATATTATAACTATTATATGAAAATAAAAGGAATTATTTTCAAAATTAAAGTTCGTCTATATAGGAAATAAAAAAAAATTATAGATGAATCAGGAAAACCTCATTAAAAATTAAAAGCATAACAAAAAATAATCATCATTTAAAAGAGGCTCTCTAAATAAATAAAAAAAATTTGGTATTAGTCTAAATATAAATATATTTGTTTGAAAAAAAACATAAAAAGCATTAATTTATAGAAACAAATAAAAAGAAAAAAAGAGAAAGGGCTAAACGTTGTTGGGTATGGTAATCCAGGCTAGCTTGTTTGGTCCATTTTATTAGGGCTTGCGCAATCATTTTGGTGGTAACAAATCTACATAAGCTCAGATATGTTTATTAAAGTTTTTTAAAAAATCAATGTGAAGTCCCCTCATCAAATGGAACCATTTGACATAAATATCGATTGTTTTTATGATTTAAATTAGTGTCAATAATATTTTTCTCTCTCTACCACTAGAATTCAGTGACTTCTCTATCTTCTTTCTTGATCAAAAACTAAAAAATAACAAAAATAAATTTTTATACTAAAATTAAATTGAAAAAAATACTGAGGTATTAAAAATTCTAGCATGACACCCATGTTTGACACCTGTTTAATTTCAGTTTCTATTTTTTTAATTTCACCATCAAATAAAAATCTAAATCAATTGACCTTGAAGTATGATCAAATAATCATCTAAAATAAAATTTCAAGTATCAAGATGAATTATAAAAAAACATAGTGGCATCCATAATGTTTTTTTTTTGTGTGTATAGTGCTTGCTCCATGGTACTCAGCGATCTAGTTTTTTTTATCTGATGATTATAATAAAACACACTAAAAACAAAGGATAAAATACACCGTGTATATTACTGTAACTCTACCTTCATATGCATTATGGACTGTAACAGTAAAAATATTATTTTACCCCTATAACATGAAAACTTGGCTTAGTTGACAAGAATGGTGAAAATACAAAAAATATCTCTGGTACAAAAAACAACTAGGCCCGACATCTCGGAGCATTTTTTTTCTTTTCATCTTTAAATGCACGGTGCAATTATTGAGATACCCTCCAGGTAAAAAAAAATCTTAACTTTGGTCAAATGTCATTTTCTTCATTCTAACCCTTTTTATTTATTTATTTATTTTATTTTCTTAATTTTCATACTTTGCTATTCAAAATCTGAAAGTTACTTATCAATTTGTTTTGCCTGGATTTTTTTAAAAAATAGCTTTATAATTTTTTATAATTTTTTTATATTAAGTTAGCCTAATTTCATGGTATAAAATACAAATTTTACTGATTAATCCGATCCAACTTACTTTTTATTAGTCAAGTTACAATTCTATCACTTTATAAAAAAAATTCAAAATTTGATAAAACACAGTTACAAATGCAGTGCCAAATGCTGCCGTACAACTTGTCCCAAACAAACCTTTAGATTGGTGCTAAAAGCCTTTTTTTTTATTTTGTTTCATTTTCTTTTTTCTTTAATTTTCATGCTTGTTATTTAAAATCTGAAAGTTACTTATTAATTTGTTTTGCCTAGATTTTTTTTTAAAATAGCTTTATAATTTTTTTAAATTTTTTTATATTAAGTTAGCCTAATTTCATGGTATAAAATACAAATTTTACTGATTAATCCGATCCAACTTACTTTTTATTAGTCAAGTTACAATTCTATCACTTTACAATTTTTTTTTTTTTATGGGAAGCATATTTCTGTGATCATGGTTAAATCTACAGTGATTTTCAATCACCACGCTCCTCCAATCAAATCTCATAAAGGTATTGAAATCTAGATGCCAAACAAAAACCACTACGTATTTTACTTTAGACACAATGGGCCCCAAACTACACCTCCACCATACCGTCCCCAGTTTCTACCCTTGCAAGTTCCAGAAGTTTCCTAGAGGACCACTCTCTATCCCTCTCTCCCCCACCCTTTGCCAAATGAAGAAAGCGGCTAGATTTTTTTATTTTTTTAAAATATATTCAGCACCCAAGACCTCTAGAACTTTCCAAATGATTTTTATAATAAGCTTCATTACCTCTATTTATCTCTTTAGACACTGCTTCTCTGGTTATAGGCATCTACCAACTTTGTAACGACATAAACGACCTTTCCTTTCCCAAAACGCTGTTGCTGTTTTCACCCCTAAAAAAAAGAAAAATCTCCAATGCAACTCTGTCCTCTTTTTTCATCACAATTATCTCATCTTTTCGATTTATACGAAACTGTTCTTCCCATGACTCTACTTTCAGTTCTCTTTCCAGCTTAAACCCAGCAGCGGCCTCCTCTCTTTTTCTTGACCAAAATTTATTTATTTTTTCTTATTTTAGTTCAATCAAACCCATTACTCCTCTTCCTTTCTCGATCTTTTTCTTTGCCAGTGTTCATTTTTTTTTTATTTTAAAAAATCTCTAAATCCCATCATCCAGGGCTTCAATTTTGACCGTAGCCAGTTCTATCTTCAATCTTGAACCGACACTGGAGCATGTAAATTTTTATCATCAAGCTAACATAAGAACCGAATCGGTGAATCAAATTGCAATCATGAATCCATTTTTCACCGTGAAGCAAGAGTATGCAGGATCAAGTTCATCGCCACCGTCCGGCGGTGATGAGCCCCCACCAGTTATGCTGCCGCCGCAGCCAAGGGAAGGTTTACATGATACAGGACCACCACCATTCCTGACTAAGACTTTTGACATGGTAGATGACCCAACGACCAATCACATAGTTTCTTGGAACAGAGGAGGTTCTAGCTTTGTTGCCTGGGATCCTCATTCGTTCTCCACAAATCTCCTTCCTAGATACTTCAAACATAATAATTTTTCCAGCTTTGTCAGGCAGCTCAATACTTATGTAAGTATTTTGATACTGAGCTCAATCTTACTTTTTTTTTAAAAAAAAACTATCTATTTTAACAGTCCATTTTATTGAAATAAGCAGTTTTAATATTTTTATGGCATTTTTCAACCTGGGTTCTTGGTACCTCAAAATAATAAATTTTATCACCAAAGAACAGTGCCAGTGAGAAGAATGTTCATTTTAACCAGTGTTTTAGCAATTTTTTTTTGCGGGATCCATAGTCTATTGTTACTTTATTTTCCACTGTAGGTGAAGTTTATCTTCTTCTGTCCCCCCCCCCTCCAATAGTCCTGTCTGGATGGATGACCTGTACTTATTACAAAAAATGCAGAAGTTAAAAATTATGCGTTCTGTTTTCAGAGTTCGATTGCTCTACTCCTGCAATGCAGGAATTTCTTCATTGTACACTACCTGTCACACTGGAAATTCTCAAGTAATTTTCTTGAGTCTGTGTTGAGATGTAATTTTGTTGATGGGAATTGATGATGGCTCTGGATTTTTTTTTACAGGGTTTTAGAAAGATTGATCCAGATAGATGGGAGTTTGCCAATGAAGGATTTCTGAGCGGTCAAAAGCATCTCTTAAGGAATATAAAGAGAAGAAAGGCACCCTCTCAGCCTCTTACTCAACAGCAAGCTCCAGATGCTTGCGTTGAAGTTGGCCGTTTTGGATTAGATGGAGAAATCGATCGCTTGAAACGTGACAAGCAGGTTTTAATGATGGAATTAGTGAAACTTAGACAGCAGCAACAGAATGCTAGATCTTATATACAAGCTATGGACCAAAGGCTACAAGCGATAGAGCAAAAGCAGCAGCAAATGATGCATTTCTTAGCTAGAGCAATGCAAAATCCAGCCTTTTTACAGCAGTTAGTTCAGCAGAAGGAGAAAAGGAAAGAGCTTGAGGAAGCAATGACTAAAAAGAGAAGGCGGCCTATTGATCAAGGATCTAGTCGAGGTGGTGGTGGTCGTCGTGGTGGTGAATCGAGCCATATTGGTGGAAGTGCAAACCCCATCAAGGCAGAGCCTTTAGAGTCTGGAGACCTTGAATTTGAAGTGTCAGAGCTGGAAGCACTTGCGTTGGAAATGCAAGGGTATGGTAGGGCAAGGAGAGAGCAAGAGGATGGAGTAGAAGAGCTAGAGACACCAGAAAGTAAAGATAGAGAACTTGATGAGGGATTTTGGGAAGAACTGTTAAATGAGAGTGCTGGAGGAGATGAAGATGATGTCAATACATTAGCCGAGCGCTTGGGTTATCTGGGTTCAAGTCCTAAGTAGTGAAACTGAACAGTTTTCTGCATCGCTGACCATCATCATCATCATCATCATCATCATCATTATCACCACTTAATTCCCTCAATGATCATTTCATTGTGGTAGCAGGTTTCCATGGTCATATTGCTAGTTGACAGTCTAATTTGTGTCATTGGATGCCATTAGGCTATAATCTTCACCTGCATTTCTTGCTATTGACAGGATAGGGGAACTACCAAGCCGTACTTTCCAGTGGAAACTATCTTGTTTCTGGTTTTCTAACCCTTGTATTTTCATTTTGTTGTCAATTTCTCCATTTTGTACATCCCTTCTTATTTTCTCCATCTTGGTTAGGTTGCAGCAGTGCCTGGGCAGAGTCTCGTAGTCCTTGTCATGATTTGTCTCAAAGGTTACTGGATATTTTTTTCACTCGCAACTAATCTTTGAATTATGCATTTGATTCATTAGTTAACAGCTTCCTGTAATTTTCCTTGTCCTCGAATAAATGTAGACTGTTGAGATGCTGTTGATTTCGACAAGATGTTGCTGCAAGTCGCAAGAAACCACAACTAGGTGCTTTTGGATTCAAATAACCGATTTGGTAGTTAACGGCGTCGGCTTGATTTTTTTTTCCTTTCTCTTTCTTGATTTGTCTTGTTCTTTATGCAAGGGGAAGGGAGACTCGGTCGGTGATGAAATTCTTGATGTTACATTTATACCATATATAGATGTTTTTCATGCCTCTGCAATTTGGTTCTTGATCTCTCATTTTCAATGGCGGAGGGGCTACCACGGTCCAAGCGGCAGTGTTGATAATGCATCGCATTTCATGACCAATAACAAACAAATGTGTTCGTGGTGGCAATTTTGTGGCCGATCGTGGTGCTGTCCTTGAAAATGGTTTTGAACGATAGTGCAAAATCATTTTCACAGGTCTCTTCTGGAGACCCGACTCCATTGATCTTAGCTTTCTATACGATGAGCTCTTAATTTATCTGGTTTGTTGTTATATGAACCATGGGAAGTTTGCGCAGAGCAAAAATGAATGAAGGAAAATAATGGCTTTAGTAATCCATGACCCTCTTGAGTGGACTTCCCAGGATTGATGTTTCAATTGCTGGAAATGAGGAAAAAAGAGTTAAGAAGGGTTGGAAAGAAATTAACGCAGCTCGTGAAAAGTCTCGTGTGTGGGTTTGAATTTTGCAATTCCCAGCGCGTTTGGTGGTGTGTTAATGGGAAGCATTTTATCGTATTTTTTATTTCAAAATATATTAAAATTTTATTTTTAATATTATTACATCAAAAAAATTCAATTAATTTATTTAAAAATATAATTTCAATCGTCTCTAGATTATGGTGTAATATTCTTTTTAAAATAAGTTTTTTATTTAAAAATACATTAATTTTTTTATTTTTTATATTAACACATCAAAATTATTATAAAATACTACAAAATATTAATTATTATTTTTAAAATAATATTAATAATTTAATATTTTTTAAAACTAAAAATATTTTTAAAATACATTTAAAAACAAAAACATATTCACCCCAGAATAAAAGCTAGTAGAAGAAAAAAAAACCAAATTCAGTCTTTATGATCCTGCACTACCACGTCGTGGAATTGACATAAAATCTGGACAAAAAAGTTATTATAGGTTGCTAAGTATACTCAATTAATTATTATTATTATTATTATTATTATTATTATTAACGAGAATTAATTAATAAAAGAAAATTATTGGTATTTTTCTCACAGTATTGTTTGTTGTCACATTAATTTTTTTAAAACTTCATTATTTAAAATTAAGCTTTGTAGTTTATTTTAATTTACTTTTTACAAGGTTATCCCAGTTTTATGATTCAGGTCAATGGTTTAGCAGGTTAACTCGGTTTTTTGTCTTTTTTTAATTGATTTTTTTTATTTTATCTTTTAATATATGATTGACCGAGAATTGAGTTTTATAATTTATTTTAATTTGTTTTTTAATGGATTGTCTCGTTCTCATAATCTAGGTTTGACAAGTTATTTTATATTTTTTTTCTAATTTTAATATTTAACATTGAGTTTATTGAGAATTGAGCTTTAATATTTATTTATTTTTGTTTTTTATAAGGCCATCACAGTCTCATAACTCGAGTTGTAGATTTTACATGTTAACTTGAGTTGACCTAAATCAATCCAGTATGGTGTTATCTTAATTTTTTTTCAATAGAATGCCATCTTAAAGTTTTTTTAGTCAAATTATGTTTGTTTGTTTCTTTATTTTTCAGGTTGTTTTTGAACTTATCAGGTTGACCGTGTCATATTAGGTCAATCTCTGGACAATTTTTTTTTTCCTTCTTTAAAATACAATAGTAATACTTGGAAAAAAATCAACTTAAAAAAAAAATCAACTCGACACTTAATGTATTGCAGGTAAATAATTTAGAGTCATGTCCTAAACAATTTTACATGATCTATGCGATAATTTATATCATTAACAAGAATCTATAAAAATGTGAGGGTTTTATTATACCCCTCATCACAAAACATTATTTGTTATATATTTTTTTTCATTCGACTTTTTCTTTTTCTTTTTGATAATTTATGTTTTGTTTTTCAATTTTAATTTTATCTTTCGATATTAAATTTATTGGAAATTGAACTTCATAATGTTTCTTAATTTATTTTTTTATAAAGTTATCCTGATATCAAAACTTGAACACAAGTTTGATGGGTTACCTTGGCTAACTCAAATTTTTTTTTTTAAAAAAAAAATTTCTCACTTCTGTCATTTAATATTGGATTGATTGGGAATTAGACTTCGTGATATGTTTAAGTTTGTTTTCTATAAAATTATCCTCCTTTCTTGACTCAAGTCATGAGTTTGACGGATTAAATCAGGTTGATTTCTTTCAGTTTTTTAATCATTTTTTAATCAATTTTTTTAATTTAATTTTTTCATATTGGGTTGATTGAACATTAAACTTTGTAATTTATTTCAATTTGCTTTCTATTGGGTTATTCCAGTTTTATGATCTATTAGGTTATTCTAGTAATTTTTTTAAAAAAGTTAAATTAATTAAATATCTCAGGAGCAAAAAAATAAAATAAAAAATGATGGCTTAAGCCCATGGGGTTTAATGTCTTTTATATATATTTTTTTATTAAAGTTAAATTACTTAATTACTCTTGGGTTCAAAATTAACAAAACTGTCATTTAGGGGTGTTTTGATAAATTTTTTAAATTGATTTTTTTATTTCATAATTCTACTTTAAATTGTTTGGAAATTGAGCTTTTTAAGGAGCTTTGCGTTTTA
>Ga0325405_1006397_pt1 | contig 11896 bp, 5 predicted proteins | sample PopdelMetagenome_21_FD_205663 | JGI IMG/M metagenome (GOLD analysis project Ga0325405, IMG submission 205663) | Populus deltoides microbial communities from Bellville, Georgia, United States - Xylem-Control-R2 | ecosystem: Host-associated > Plants > Phyllosphere > Stem > Wood/Secondary xylem...
TGTGCTAATACATGACAATAAAAAATACAACAAAGCCAGTACTTGATCTGGGCTAAGCTAACAAGTATATATGCCCTTCCCCATACGGTGTGCCCCGGTTCATGATTCAGCCTGCTTTCTATTAAATAAGCTTGAACCACATCATCCAACCTCCGATCGAAAAATGAACCCAACCCAAATCCTTTGCATCTGATTACAAATTTCATATTCTGCCATTAAATTTGCTAGCAGCACAATTATCTCCACAACAGTACAACAATTCCTTACCTCTTTCTTACATAAATCGTAATTAATCATAACTTTCCAACTACTGCTTAATTCCTTCATCCTCAACGTTTAAAGCTCAGACCACACATAGGAAACATCGAATAATAACATATCAAAATCCAAAACCAGACAAACATATACCTTAACAATAGCAACTAATCATGTTAAGCTACGAAAGGTAACAGCAATAGCTATCATATGTTTTGAATAAAAATACCTCTAGATCCAACGGTCAAAGAAGAGTTGTTGTTCCAGACCGAAGCACCAGAATTTGTAGTCCAGTATGGAGAATTGAAAGCGCTTGATGGACGGTGCTGCCATCACCACCACCACCACCACCACCACCATCAAATCAGTGTTAAACTACAAACTTATTTAATTTTACGCAAAAAAATATATATTTTCAATCAAGGAAAAAGATGAATAAAGGATCATTACCTTGTAAGGATCCATGATGAAAAAGATAGAGAATTTTGAGGAGGGGAGAAAGAGAGAAACGAAGAAGTCTTCGTGGTGCTTAAGGAGAGGTGTGGGGAAGGGGGGGGTATATATATTTATCGCTGCGTGCTTGTGCCATGCACATCCATTTTCTTTATCTTTATCTGGACAATGACGCGACGGCAAAAAAGGAGGGGTCCACCAAGGCTTGTTTTGTAATTTTGGTTGCTCAACAAGGTTAATCCAAAACCATTGATTCATGTAGTAACAACCAATCTCTTAGTTGTCACTTGCTGCTAATTGAGAGGATTAAATTTTTTTTAGTGGTCTATTTAGGAACTTGCAGTCTTAATTTGGTCTTTTAATTTTGTCTAATTTCCATCCTCTTATCTTTTTTTTATCAAAAAAATCCAGGTTACTGCTTCAAAATATAAAAATAAAATAAATATATTTTCATGTACTTTTTATTTTTAAAACACATAAATTTTTTTTAAAATTATCCCAAATTTATTTGATGTCTGTATATCTATTTCTTTAACTAAAAAAAAGATTATAATAATAATAATTGAGAACGGCATCTATCCATAGTACCTTATCCAAATCGGGGTGTTTTGCTAAAACCAATCCGTATCCTCGCATGGCAGGAGGTGACATGGACGACTCATTTCATGACACGTACGCAGAAAAGCCTTGAAACGCGTGCTCTAAACATGTCAATGGCAGATACGAATGAAGAGGTGCGGCTGTGGTTTTCTACGAGAGAGAAAGCTCCAAAAAAGATTCTAATGGGCCAAGCGGTGTGAGCTTGGCCACAAGGGATGCTGTGTGGCCCACCGTAAGCCGTAAATGCATAATTCTCTTGATTTCACTTTTTTTTTTCTTTTTTTGTCATTTTGATGAAATTCGCTTGTATTTTTTTTTTATTTGAAAGGTGGTGTTTTCATTTTTATTTTCTCATAGAAACAAAAGAAGGGGAGGAGCTGGAGTCGGTGAATAGTCGTTATGCAGGGATAGTTTTTTATTATTATTGAATTACAAATTCAAACTTAATTTTATGGTGCAAAGATTGATTTGAAATCTTGATTATTATGTAGGGAAATAGTTTGCTTTATATGGGATTATAAATGTGAATTTAATTTTAATAAAAAAATTGGGAAGTGACGTATAAATTGGCCCGGCTACACTTTTTGTTTTTAAAAATGTTTTTGTTTTGAGAAAAATATTTAAATAATATTTTTTTTAGTATTTTTTTATTATTTTGATGTGTTAATGTTAAAAATTAAAAAAATTAATATATTTTCAAATAAAAAATTATTTTACACCACAATTTCAAATTCACACTATATTATAATTTTTTAAAATTCAAGTTTGAACCATAATTTAAAATAAAAAACGGGGTTCAAATAATTATCAGTCTAAGGTAATGATCCGTTGCTAGTCTGACTTAATTCAGGCATCAAGTGCTTATGTTTGTTTCTTCCGATGCAAGCCATTGAGAATTGAACCATACATGGACAAGGATTTTGGCCAGAGTTTAGTTTAGTGATATGTTGATCTGGGTTCTTAGAGTTTTATGTGGAAGTTGATATAGTATTTCTGGTCAATTAGCCAGGTTGAACTAGATAATCGAGTCAAACCCTATGTAAAACTTTATGTGATTTTTTTTTTCTTTTTAAAACAATGTTATTTTGAATTGATTTTGATCGATTTAAATTGATTCACTGAGCTCGTGACATGAGACTTGAACTAGATGGGCCAAGCCAGTCTTAATAACTCTGATTTCGGCAACATGCCTTGTTTCGGCTTGAGCGGGGTCCGGACATGGGGGAGAGCAGTTTGTGCCGCAGAGTTTCCTTAATCCTGATATGTAATTAACCTCTGATTCTGAGATTTATGTCTTCTCCTACAGCAATCCAGATTTCCGAAACCAAAGTGAAATGACAGTGAATAAACAAATACCAAGTTATTCTAATGGCCAGAAAACAATAGAGAGAGAGAGAGGATACTGATACACAATTAGTGGGTGTCAGATTTATAGTTACCGGGACAGATCATTAGGTATATATCTCAGATGTGCTCAGCTTTGCTCATAAGCTGTAAGAGAGAATCTGCCTTCCTCTGTGCTCTATTGCTTCCACTCTTGGAAATCTCCATTAAATGTTCATACACACCAAATTGAAGTGCTGCAAACATGAAAGATGAATTGTTTGATCCCAGCTCAAGAAGAACCGACGTTGCACATTCTTTGTTTTAATTTGGGGGTGCCTTCTTTCATGATTTCCACAAGAGTTTAAATGAATGAGAGCCGTCCAATCTCATCCCGCCCCTCCGGATGCGATGCAAGAAGTAGAAAGATTGACAGTGCTTCATCTACCATACCCGGATTCCTGTCACTTTGTTCTCGGCAAGCATTGATAAGATAGATAAAGCTGCTGTTCAGTAGTTCCACTGTTCAGAACTTCTATTATAGCTGGAACTAAAGGAAAAGGAAGTTTTTTTATTAAATTTTTTTGATATAAAACTTACACGTCTTAGGAAATAAGTCTTATATAATTAAATATATTTTGAATTTCAAAGGTGTTATGACATCATTGTGACGTCACAATTTTTATGGTATGAGAGAATAATTAATGATATTTTATTGGTTATTTTTTAAATTAATTTTTAAGTGCACTAATAAATAAATAATAATTAATGATGCTTAAAAAAAACTTGAAAAATCAAGAGGTAAATATAGATCAAGATATTTAATCTCGCAAGATGGGACATCTCGATCATGTTCACTAGTTTTGTTTATTAAAACATTTTTTATTTAATTAAATGATAATAGAAATAGACAAACATATTAAATTGATTGAATAAAATAAAAAGAAAAAATGAATAATATGTAAGGTTATACATATTAAAAATATCATCTCAAAATAAATATATTTTTTTATTTTCAAAGATTCATATATACAAAAGATTAAAAAAATCATAGATAAATTAGAATTTGTTTTTTGAAAATTAAACACATAACCAAAAAAAATCATTATTATTCAAAAGAGACTTTTTAAACAAAATAAAACAGAGAAGTTTTATTAATGTAAATATAATTAAGTTTTTTTAAAATATAAAAAAATTAATTGAAATAAAAAAAAGGTCAAGCGTTGCTGGGCCTGACCCATTTCATTAAGGCCCACGCGCTGACAAGCTTGCAACTGGGCCCTTTTTTTAATTGCACCTAGAGCGGATGACATGTCGTCCATCTTATTATTATTTTTTTAAAAAAAAACAAACGATACGTTGTCTGTTTTGCTCGGATTTCAACCAATGTGGTGGGCGAGAAATTGGGCTCAATGTTCTTTTGACACGAAACACCTTAGAAACCATTATAAACTTATTCATTGCCTCAAAAACCCCAAAAAATGACCGAAACCAAAAATGAACCCTAATTCAGATTTGTTTTTTTTCATGAACTTTCAAGGAACAAAAACACCTAATATCAACTCCCCTCATCACATGGAATAATTTAACGTAAATATCATTAATTTTGGTAGCCCAAATCGGTATTAACGATATATTTCTTTCTCTACCACTTAAATTCAGTAATATCTCTCTCTCCTCACTCAACCAGATACCAAAAATAATAAAAATAAATTTTTATACCAAAATAGAATTGAAAAAATATTGAGAGATCAAAATTGAATATTTTGTGTGATTATTTAAGTTGGAGGACTAAATTATATCTTTTTCAAAACTTATAGCACGGCGCTTATGTTTATCGTGTTTTTCATTTCGATCCTTTTTTCTTTATTATCATTTTTTTATAAGAATTTAAAATCAATTGCTCTTTAATTAGGATTAAATCGTAAAAAAAAACAATATAAGAATCAAAATAAAAATAATATTTTTTTGCATAATTTATCCATAATAAAATATAGGAAGATAAACAGTGAAGATAATACAGGTGAAAACACAACCCCATTTAGATTATAGGTAATGTTACCAGCCTTTTCTTATCGGAAACACACCGAATCGTCACTCACTTCTCGTTTAAAACAAAGGGCAAAAAGAAATAAATGCTGATGATCTCTCAGCCGTCTGATTCATCATCAACATCAACTTGAAAATCCAATCAAGCTTCAGTGATGTTGATTATTGTGCCCCAGTTTGGAATTGAGAATCCTAGTTTAGGATGTCTCATCCATTAACAGTAACTAAAGGTGCCACCGACATGTCATTCTAGACCGCAGCAACGTATTGACAGAACACCTTCGTCCTATGGTCCCCGGCGGCAACTTAACAAGAGCACAACGATAAAATCACAAGCTTGTCACCAAACAAAATCTAACTTAATGAGTAATTAAGTATCAAAATACCAGCTTTCTGAAATGAGTAAATGAATATTTCTTCTCTCGTTATCCTTGCTTGCATTTATAAAAGTGTTTGGGTGCAATTTAAAAATATATTTTTATTTAAAAAATATTAAATTAATATGTTTTTAATAGTTTTAATACATTGATATTAAGAAAAACTGAAAAAAATAATAAATTTATTATGTTTTTAAGTGATAAACACTTTTAAAAAACATTTTACATCATAATATCAAACATATTAATCAATAGATTTTAGTTGCTATCTTAAAATATATATAAAAAAAGTGAATGTATTTTTTTTCTTGTTTTAAAATTACATAAATTCATTATAAAACTAACCATAAAATATATTTAATTTATACTTCAATCTTTATTTTTTTAATCAAATATATTATCGTTCTTTTTTGTACTTATCTATTCTCTTTTGAAACACTAACAAAACATCACTTATCTGTGCGTCTAGATTTTTTTATAATTTCACAATTAAATGATTATTTCATAGTAATTTTTTTATATTAAATCACGTAGAGTAAATTATACCTATCACTCTATTTAATTGAACTTATGCTACCATGCTAGAAATCCATGACAATTATACTTATCATTTTAAACGAGAGGAGGGAACATACCCAGCAATCACAAGCCTAGCTATTTCAAAGTATAATTAATTACACCTACACTAATTGTGTAATTATTAAAATCTCAATTGCTTACACAAATATGTGGATTTATGCACGTCGAATTAACCTGCCATCCCTATCGTGCCATTTCTAATACGTGAATATTTAAAAAATATCAAAATAATATTATTTTAATTAATTTTTTAAATAACAGATTAAGTGTAAGGTTTTAATTAGGTTAGACTTGAATTGAGCTAATTATCTATTCAATTTGAATTTTTAACCTCAGTTGAGTTTTTTTTTTTAAGCTGAACAAGAATAGGGAGCAAATTGATTGGAAAAAAATTAACCTGACAGGCTTATGCATCGAAGATCAAATGCCAGTGAAAAATAAGAAGAGGAGAGAGAAAACTAGCATCAACTTCTGGTATGATTTTGACCTGACCAGGGAAGCAGAAGCAAAGTCAACTGAGGTGTTTGTTAACTCCGATCGTGGACTGGCTCCTGCAAGAAGCAGCGATATTCTGTCAAAGTCATCATAGGCAAGAAAGAGACGCAAACTACGTGGCTTGGTGGTGTTTGTTAACTCCGGGGAATCATTGTTTTAAAACTGGGATCGGCTAGCAAGTAAGTTAACCCGGGATTCAACTGAATTATAATCTAAATTAGTTTGGATTAAAAAAATACTTGATTAATTTGGTTAAAAATCCAAGTTAACTTAGTGATTTAATCAATCTGATGAATTAAGTATTAAATAAAAATTAATCATGATGCCTATAATGTTCTGGATTTAAATTGATTTTGTTTTAAAAAATATATTATAGATTGAAGAATCATAATAACTCAATAAATTTTAATATATCAAAAATCATTTGTCCAGGAAAGCACTCGATGTGTTAAAACAACATGATGTTTTTTATACGAGAGACAAGCATCGAGCTTGACATTAATAAAACACAAGATTTTTATTTGATTTTTTTTATAAAAACCATTTACCAATTACATCAGCTAGTGATTATTTTTTAAAAAAATCTATCTTATAATGTCTTTGTGTGACTTTTATTATAATCCATAAGTGAATAAAAATATTTTTTTAATTAAATTAATTTATTTAAATAACATAGATAGATATAGTTATTAAATCCATACTAGTCTTGATGAGTTAACTGGTAGCTCACTAGCTCGGAGTTTAGCCGAGCCATATTTTATTTCAAAATAATTTAAAAGTTTATGCAAAACTTAACTTAAATAACTCCAATGATTTTTAAAAAAATATTCTCTACACAAATATTTTATTAAAAAATCTAAAATAACATTGTTTTAAGAATACCTCTTTAAATCTGTAATTTAAACTCTAGATCAGGTTAAATTCAGGATCGAATGTAATATAATAATAAAATTAAATATAAAAAAATATAGTAACATTTTAGTTTTCTTTCATGCATATTATTTTGTCAAAATCAGAGCTATTTTTTAAGTGAAAAGGATATTTAATTTTATTCAAATAAAATATTAACACAAAATCTAAACCAAATTATAAATATTTTGATCACCCTCTAAACCTCGGAAAATTTGGTTTGGAACCTTCCACTAATAGCTGGCGTAGAACTGAAAACCTGGTATTATCCATAATAAACTACCATGACTACCCGACAATAACCCCACTTACCTCGGTGTCGTGTCCTAAACAAAATCTACCAATGCACTCATTAAGCTCTACCAGAACGCCACGTCACTTCTCAGTCGCGTATGCCTCACGTACACCTCTCCATCAATCACATCACGAGTCGTCACGGACAGCCTGCTTTTTGGTCTCTTAAAAAAATCACAAATCCCAACACAGCAAGAACTTCATCATTCAATTATTCTGACTTCCAGTCAAAATCATAAAGCCAAGAAACGGCTCAGATTATGCCACGAATCACCTTCTCTGCGCTGAGCTGCACGGGAAACATAAAAAAGACGTGATATGGGTTTGGGTTAGACCCGGATTCGGAAACAGGGAAACAGAAAAAAATTCTAAAACTTTTATTTAAAAAATTACTTTACACCTTTACATGCATTTTTTAACAATATAAAAAATTAAAATTATTCTTTTTTATATTTTTATTTTTAGATATTGTCATGAATTTAATCTTTATTACAAATATTGTTTAGTTAATAATATAACATTTTTATGACAATTTTAATTTAAATAAAATAAAATAAATATTTATAATTAAGTTATTACAAATATAAAATATTAAGATAATTATAATTTTATTTTCTTATGAAAAATAATTATAATTTTGATGTATTCTTTATCTTTTTATTTAAAAAATATTTTTCTATTAATTAAAGGAAAAAGAAATAGAGAACTTCAAGTAGAAGCAATAAAAAAATAGTTTTACTTACGTAAACAGATCTCTCTCTCTCTCTCTCTCTCTGTCTCTCTCTCTATAAGAATATATATATATATAATCGCGCAAAAGTTTGCCCCAAATCAGTAATCGAAGATTTCTAGGGTTTTCTTTCCAATCCGATTGATATTTGGTCCTCAATTTTGTCCAATAAACACCGATCTATATTCTATCTCTATCTTTTGGTGTGGATTTTGTGATTCCTATCTCAGACTTTGAACAAAATTTCTGCTCAAAAAGGTATTTACTTTGCTTTGATCACGATCTATTTAATAGCTTGCTGTTCAGTTAATGAATAACAATGAAAGGTTGAATCTTCTGATTTATGTTCCCTTTGGTTCCTGTTGTTGTTGTTGTTTTTTTTTTTAAATTTCAATTTAGGGGTTCAGCGATCTCAGATTATAATTTTGTTTATAAAATTGTAAAAACAATTTCGATTTATTTTTATCAAATGAATTTTGATTCCATTCTGTTTACTTTCTGTGCTTCTGTAACCGAATCCGGAAGTGCAGTGCAGTAGAAGTTGATTTATTTTTATTTTTTCGAATTTTAATGTGATAGGTGATAGTTTTGATTTGATGAGGAAGAAGAGGAAAGGGAGTGAAGCAGATACGGGTGAGAATGCACAAGAGGAAGTAATACCAACGTGTGATTTGAAATCATCCAATGTTAGGTCTCATTATTCGTTAGAAGATTATAATAGGTTAAAGAAGAGGTGCAAAGAAGATCTGGGTAGGGAACCTGTTACTTCTTTCAAAAGTAGGCTTGCAGGCATTGCTACTGCCCCGCCTTGTGGTGCCTCATCTTCATTGGTACTACCTGGAAGAGGGCTTAAGAGGAAGATAGGGTGCATAGATGTTTCTACTCAAACGGGTAGGAAAAATAAGTTTGAGGATGATTATATTTTGGGGGATGCTATTGGGCGTGGTAAATTTGGCTCCGTTTGGCTGTGCAGGTCTAAGGTTACTGGTGTTGAGTTTGCTTGTAAGACTTTGCAGAAGGGAGAGGAGACAGTTCATAGGGAGGTAGAGATAATGCAGCATCTGTCTGGTCATCCTGGTGTGGTGACATTGCATGCTGTGTATGAGGAGTCGGAGTGTTTTCAGCTTGTGATGGAGTTATGCTCTGGAGGACGTTTGATTGATCAGATGGTTGATGAGGGACGGTACTCAGAGCAACGTGCTGCTAATATATTCAAGGATGTGATGTTAGTTATTAAGTATTGTCATGACATGGGTGTTGTGCACCGAGATATAAAGCCTGAGAATATACTTCTAGTGAGCCTGGGGAAGATGAAGCTTGCAGATTTTGGCCTGGCTATGAGAATTTCAAATGGTAGGCATTCTGCATCTGTTTTGAGAAGTGCTCATTCTGCTTTCCAGTGCTTACTTTTATATTGCATTTGCTGTGTTGGTGCTGACGACTTAAGCATGTAAAAAATAAGCATATAGACTGAAAATGAAGAATGTTTGACATGCATATCCTCAGGGACATCAGGGCATTTTATTGTTGAACAGTCATGCAGGAGGTAGGGTTAACCTGGTGTCTCTTGTATGATTTGTTGGTTCAGAAAGCATGCTGTTGTCTTTAGTATGTGATGTCATGAGTTATTCAGTATGGCCAATGCTGTTATATAAAATAGTGCTATACATATCTAAATTCATATCTGCCTGGTTGACTTTGGCAGCCATGCTGCTATGTAACACAGACTATTAGAAGAACAGATGCTCTCCGCAAGCTCTTTTTGTAATTATTACTTGTGTTCTCAAAGCTTATCTTATGCATATGAGTTGGCATTCTTACTATCCTGCAGGGCAGACCTTATCGGGTTTGGCTGGAAGTCCAGCATATGTTGCCCCTGAAGTTCTGTCGGGAAATTATTCCGAGAAGGTTGACATTTGGAGTGCTGGTGTCCTCCTGCATGCTCTGTTGGTCGGGGGCCTTCCATTTCAAGGTGACTCCTTAGAGGCTGTTTTTGAGGCAATCAAGAATGTCAAGCTTGATTTTCACACTGGAATATGGGACTCTATATCTAAACCTGCACGTGATCTAGTTGCAAGAATGTTGACAAGGGATGTCTCAGCCAGGATCACCGCAGATGAAGTACTGAGTAAGTGTCTGATTCCCAATGAGCTAAGACCCTGGACATATGGTTGATTTTTTTTTCTGGTTCTCATGGCTGCTTGAATTGAGGCAGAAAGATTTTGTTGCAATTTTATCCATCTAGATGGGTTAGACTAAGACTACTTAGTGATAATTTCTTTAATGAGTAGGCAGTTTGCATTTTAAGAGACCTTCTCTCCGTGGTCCTTGTCTGATGAGAAGCAACTTGATGGAATGCTTTTTAGGGGATTGCTGGCATGTACCTCGTCAAAGAAATCTCCATTCTTTACTTATCCCAGAGTATTTACTCTCTGGGTTACCACCTCTCTGACTGAAAGAAGAATGTTCAGCTTATGTGCCTTGCATATGTTGAGCTGCCATCCTAAATTAGATGCATGATGTGTCCTGTCTTTTGAGTCAAACGTAAGAATTCTTTGCATCTTTCCTTTTAATCTCATTTTGTAATGGCTCCTCAAAGGTATAGTGTGAAAGTGAATTCCTGGCCTTGAGGTGATGGTTTTGATTAAAAGATGCTCCAATTTTCTTAATCTGTAATTCTGATCTCGTTCTTTTCTTCCTGCATCAGTTTCTGATAATGTAAATTTGTTCGAGATTTTAAGGCACATACATGGACTTAGAATTACCATTCTCACTAGGTTTACTATCCACGTCAGCTTGTCTGTTTGCAAAGGGATAATTAAACCCATTTTCACCAAGTTGTTGCTAACTCTCTCGAATTGTGCATGATCCGTGATCTTGATTCATTTCTTGGACTCTGTGATGGTGGAACGTGGAGTACTTTGCAAATTTATTGCCTTTTCTGTCCCACTAAACTGACTGTTAATTGCTGTCTTCTCAGGGCATCCATGGATTTTGTTTTACACAGAGCGTACCTTAAAGACATTGTCCATCAGATCAAAAACAAAGAATCAAGGTGCTGCAACTTCCTGCCAACCTGCAAATGCACTTGTGTCACCTGGAAACCAGGTAGGAGCTGGCTCTTCTGAAGAGGACTTGAGTCAGCATCCATCTGATAGTTTGAGCTGCAAGTCAGAAGAGCAGGATGAATGTGGTTTAGTTGACGCGCTTGCAGTGGCGATTTCCCATGTTAAGATATCAGAGCCGAAGAGGAGTAGATTGTGTGGACCCACTGGCCCAATAGAGCAGCAGTGTTCATCTAACATCACCGCTAACAATCTGTGTAGAGCATTTTGATTCTGGTGACACACTGACACCACTAACATTGCTCATCTCCACTGTTTTGTGAGCTGGGAGAGAAGAGGATTCAGAACAGCCACACCCTTAAACTCCAATATTCAGTGGATACTGGGCAAAGATGGTAACAGAGTAACATAACCATAGCTTGTAAATATGACGTAATATCTTTTCATTAAATGCAACATCTCTCAAAAATAATAATTTGAACTGAAAAACATTCAGTTATTGATACTATTATTTTGAGAGACTAATTTCAGGATGGGATTTCGATTAATATGAAAGGTTTATTTGGATACTATGTTGTAATGGATGTCATTACTCAGAAACCTACCAAATGCACTAGCTTCCCATATCAATCTTTCTTGTAACTTGGCATGAAATTATTGGAAATTCAAAATTTCCAAGGTGCTCTCAATTGGGTCCAAGGTGGGTGGGGGTTATCAAGATGAATTAAAGGGTGATAAATCCCTTGCTTTAAAGACAACCGACCCTT
>Ga0325405_1006398_pt1 | contig 11895 bp, 9 predicted proteins | sample PopdelMetagenome_21_FD_205663 | JGI IMG/M metagenome (GOLD analysis project Ga0325405, IMG submission 205663) | Populus deltoides microbial communities from Bellville, Georgia, United States - Xylem-Control-R2 | ecosystem: Host-associated > Plants > Phyllosphere > Stem > Wood/Secondary xylem...
TTGACTCTTTTTCAACCTGTTGTTTTTACTTTAATCAAACATTCCTAATTAGTCATCACCGTGACTATGAGGTCTCGAAAAAGTAGCGACAAAATCACTCTTGATCAAGAAGATCTGATACCAGAGCCAAAACGCAATCAGAGAAGGTGGAGGATCGCTTACACGGCCATATATTTCACAAGGCTTCTGGTTTCTTTATCCAAGAAAGCTCTTGTAAGCCAGACCAAGATCCTGCGCTCCCTATCCTATGTTGCTGTTGATGTTCATGATGATACGTTCCAGCATGAGAATAAACTTGTTTCTTTGACTAATGTCGATCAGAGAACCCTCAATGATATTATAAAAGAAAAGAACCTTGAATCTTTGAACCGACTGGGAGGAGTTATACAAGTTGCCACAATTCTAGAAACTGATGTGAAGGATGGTACGAGGGAGGCTGATGCTGCGTTTAGAAGGGATGTTTTTGGTGCAAATAGGTTTAAAAAGCCTCCTTCAAAAAGCTTTCTAAGCTTTGTTCTCGAAGCATGCAAGGACCTGACCATTATCATTCTTTTGGTCTGTGCTATTATGTCCTTGGTATTCGGTATCAAACAGCATGGCCTGAAAAATGGGTGGTATGATGGAGGAAGCATTATTGTCGCAGTTGTTCTAGTTATTGCTGTCTCTGCTATCAGCAACTTCAAGCAATCCAAACAATTTGAGAAGTTATCTGATGAGAGCCGCGACATAACTGTGCAAGTAGTGAGAGATGGGAGGCACAATCATATATCTATTTTTGATGTGGTGGCGGGTGATGTGGTGTCTTTGAAGATTGGAGACCAAATACCTGCTGATGGGTTATTCTTGCATGGGTATTCTTTGAAGGTGGATGAATCTAGCATGACCGGAGAAAGCGACCACGTTGAGGTGAATGGAAGCGAAAACCCTTTCTTGCTCTCTGGTACAAAGGTGACTGATGGCTTTGGCTTCATGCTTGTCACATCTGTTGGCATGAATACAGCATGGGGAGAGATGATGAGTTCGATAAGTCGTGATTTGGATGAGCAAACTCCATTGCAAGCTCGCCTCAACAAGCTCACTTCTTATATTGGGAAGGTTGGATTGACAGTTGCCATTCTTGTGCTTGCCGTTATGATGATAAGGTACTTCACAGGAAATACTAGAGATGATAATGGTCGGAAAGAATACTATGGGAGCAAGACAAAGGTCAGTGATGTACTGGATTCAGTTGTGAGCATTATTGCTGCAGCAGTGACCATTGTCGTGGTGGCAATTCCAGAAGGTCTCCCTCTAGCTGTAACCCTAACTCTGGCTTACTCTATGAAAAAAATGATGAAAGATAACGCCATGGTCCGTAAGCTCTCTGCTTGTGAAACAATGGGTTCAGCCACAATAATCTGCACAGACAAAACAGGCACTCTTACCTTGAACCAAATGAAGGTTACAGAGTTTTGTCTTGGGAAAGAAACAATTGAGGATAATACTGAAATAGAATCAGAGGTCTATCAGTTACTACAAGAAGGGGTTGCTTTAAATACAACAGGTATTGTCAACAAAGCTCATGCTAACTTAGTTCCTGAAATTATTGGCAGTCCGACTGAAAAAGCAATACTTTCTTGGGCTGTAATGGATTTGGGCATGGATATCAATGAAACAAAGGGAAAATGTGAAATAATACATGTAGAAACCTTTAATTCCGAGAAAAAGAGAAGTGGAGTGTTGATGAGGAAAAACAGTGAAAAGGCAATTCACACACACTGGAAGGGAGCTGCCGAGATGATACTAGCCATGTGTTCAAATTATTATGTCAGAAATGGAGAGCTAAGAGACTTGAATGAGGAAGAAAAAGTGCAATTTGGGGCCATAATTCAGAGTATGGCAGCCAAAAGCCTAAGATGCATTGCTTTTGCCCACAAAAAGGTTGTAGAAGAGAATAGCCAGGCGTCTGCGAAGCTTGAAGAAAATGGAATGACCTTTATGGGGCTTGTGGGTTTGAAGGACCCATGCCGAATAGGAGTCAAAACAGCAGTGGAATCATGTAAGAATGCAGGAGTGAATGTTACAATGATTACTGGTGACAATATGCATACAGCAAGAGCTATAGCTATTGAATGCGGGATTCTCACTCCTGAACAAGAAATGAAGAATGGTGCTGTAGTAGAAGGTGTGCAATTCAGAAACTACTCACCTGAAGAGAGGATGGCCAAGATTGATCATATCCAGGTTATGGCAAGATCATCCCCATTCGACAAGCTTCTCATGGTACAGTGTTTAAAGAAGAAAGGTCACGTGGTAGCAGTCACTGGTGATGGCACAAATGATGCCCCCGCTCTAAAGGAAGCAGATATTGGGCTCTCCATGGGAATTCAAGGGACTGAGGTGGCAAAGGAAAGCTCAGACATTGTCATATTGGATGATAACTTCACCTCTGTGGTGACTGTATTGAGGTGGGGAAGGTGTGTCTACAACAATATTCAGAAGTTCATTCAATTTCAGCTCACTGTCAATGTTGCTGCCCTTGTCATCAACTTCGTTGCAGCTGTTTCTTCTGGAAAAATCCCTCTGACTGCAGTCCAGCTGCTGTGGGTTAATCTCATAATGGACACCTTGGGAGCACTAGCCTTGGCCACTGAACAACCCACGAATGATCTCATGACAAGGCCACCTGTGGGTCGATCAGAGCCACTTATCACCAAAATCATGTGGAGGAACCTCCTTGCTCAGGCCCTGTATCAGGTCACCATCTTACTGACTCTACAGTTCAAGGGAAGAGCGATATTTGGTGTGGATGAGGAAGTTAAGAATACCCTCATCTTCAACACCTTTGTCCTCTGCCAAGTGTTTAATGAGTTCAATGCACGGAAGATGGAGAAGATGAACATATTCAAGGGGATACATAAGAACAAGTTATTCTTAGCAATCATAGGAATTACCATAACTCTTCAAGTGCTGATGGTGGAACTTCTGAAGAAGTTTGCCAGCACTGAGAGGTTGAATTGGCAGCAGTGGGGTGCCTGCATTGCCATTGCAGTTCTTTCTTGGCCAATTGGTTGTCTAGTGAAGTGCATTCCAGTTTATTGCAAGCGGACACAAAGCCACTAATCAGTTATCCTTCTACTTATTCATTTTGCTTTTCCTGCATATCGTAGATTTAGCAAGGAATGTTTAGATAATTATGATTTTGAAAGCTTTCAATTGTTAGCTGTTTCTTTTGGAGTATTTATGGAATTAAGTGAATCTAATCACTGCAGTGGGGTGCTTGCATTGCCATTGCAGTTCTGTCTTGGCCAATTGGCTGTCTTGTGAAATGCATTTCAGTTTCTACCAAGCAGCGTATGGATCATAAGAACACATAGCCACTAATCAGTTATCATTGTTTCTTCTTCTTCCTTTTCTCCTGTTCAGGGTAGATCTGACAAGGAAATTTTAGATAATTTTAGATTTCAAAGCTTGTTGTTTGCAGTTTCTTTTAGAGAATATATATATGGAATCAAATTTGTGCAAATATGGAATCTAGTAACTGCATTTTATATCTTTATGTTCTGAATGAAATCCCCAATTGATGAGAAAGTTCTTGTTCTTATTTCGCTATCGCATCTTATTGCTTCTATTTGCAATTAAATGTAGGCACCAATAGAAGATCAGATAAGAAGAACTAAGAGGAATTTCCATCATTGAGGTTGCAGCGTAAGGTCAACCACGGACCTTTGCACCCAAGGCTATGTTTGTGACAAACAACTATTCAGTCATTTAAACCAAGCTACTTTCGAAATGGGAACTCACAGATTTACTTGCAGAGACCAAAAAGATTCTAATATATAGATTGCGATAATTCTATGTAAAAAGCAATTACTCTCAATTTCAAAGGTTTAAGAACTTAGTAGTCATTGCTTGTATAACAGAGAATAACTAATGTAGTATAATTGTACTGAAGCACAAGTTATTCACATAGAAGGTTACTGAACAAATATGATAATTGAGCATATGACAAAGTGTAAGATGGTTCCCTTACGTGCATGCATGCACTAAAACACACAGACACAACTTAAGTGTGTGCTCTCGCATGCACTCAAACACACAGACACAACTTAAGAGCGTGCCTGCGCACGCACAGGTGTGTGCACTTGTGTAATGGTTCCCGGATTCGAGTGTGGGGGAGGCCAAAACTCAGCAGAAAATAATTTTTTAAAGTAAACATGTCCTAATGCTCCAAATAATCTTAGCACTTCACTTAAACACGCTGAGCACAATAACAGAAACAAACCATTTCTTAAATGGGATGACGGAAACATAAATATACCTGATGCTCTGTATTCACTAACCGTAAGATCATTTGACAGGTCACAAAAGAAAAGTTTCAAGTTAGGGACACTAGAAAAGAAAAGCAAAGAAGCTCACATGGGCTTGAACATTTCCTCTTACAGTTAAACCCCAAGCTAAAATATGATTGAAGTTTTTTCATTCAACTTTGGGGCGGGCAGGAAGAAACCTAATGAAGAGTTGGGGTTGAACATCAAGGATCAGAATTCTCAACAAAATAATTAAAATATAGAACGGAGTTGAGAGTCAGAAGACCAGAGAAACTGAACATATGAAAAGTTGCGTCAAATGGTAAACTACAATGTGAAGTTTTAGAGAGATGGCAAACAGGGTCCGGTGGAATTAAAATTTGTTTTTTGATATTGAAGATATTCAATTGAAACCAACGACCTTTGCTCCAAAAGTTTCAGCTATCATAATTCTAATTTCATTGTTCATCTGGTATGTATGGCTGTGCGCGCGCGCGCGCACATGAGCATACATGAGGGTGTGTAAGAATTTGAATGATATGTAACCAAAATAGAAGGATATGCTTGGCAACTTCAGTTCTTCGACTTAGTCCTCGCGCAACTCCCATGCTACACAGAATCTCTCTCCAAAATAAATGGAGCCACAGCAGAAAACAGACCATAAAGGAAACCAATTGCCATACATATTAAACAAGGAAAACAATAATAGAAACTTCAAATCTGAAAAATATTATGTTCTGCAGTGGAGGACATCATAAAAAAATTCTAGGTGAATGCATGAAAAAATAAATGTCAACATGGCCTCATTCTAAGACAGTATCTTTAAGCATATTTGTTAATTTTAGTATCTATCAACATTACAACTTTTCAGTTTAAACATCCCTCAAGCTCAAGAATTTATTTTCTATATGAGTCCAGACTTGATTTAAAATAAATCTATCTGCTGGCATATGCCTCACCATGAATTCTCATTTCGAGATTTACTGCTAAGTTTGATGGCTTGGCACAATACCAATCACCAGATGCATTTTATAACAAGGTGTCTCCATCCACCAAAAGACATGATAAAACTGAGCAATTTCGGAATGATGGTGAATTCCACTCCATCACTACAGCTTCGAGGAGTTAAAACCTCATGAATGTTCCTATGTATGGGCCTCTGTAAATTGTCATTTTGATTTCAAGTTATAAGGGCACATGGGAATTTGGAGTCAAACAGTCCTTATTTTCAAACTATGCTTTTGTTCTTTTCATTTGTACATTGTTTCTCATACAATTGAATACACAATGCTGTCTCGATATGCTATTCTATGCACATTTTATTAACGAACTTGTGGGGAAAACTGCTTTACCATGACCTCCATAGGAAAACATTATCCAATTCCCATACGCAGTTAGCTCAACAAACATATTAATACAAACATGAAGTAAAATATTCCAAACACAAAAATGTTGTCGATAATGATGACAGAGCACAAGCCAAGCAAAATGAAAACTAGAAATTCCTGTGATCCTCTTCATTGAACCCTCATAGCCATATCAAAATCACTTCTTGAATTGCCCCTTCGAACATAGTAGTAAAAAAGTAGAAACCCGCCATTGAAATCAAATAAGAAAGCTAAAGCTAATGCCATACAGTATCCCATTTCACATTTCTGGTCATCTTCATATGTTATCAGAACAAGCAAAACAAATACCACTACCAAACTTTACTTACGCAAAATTCCCATGTTTATTATTCAATTTAAAATCTTTTTCTTTCTTGTTTCTTTGGTTTTATTTTGAAGCAACAGCAAATTGAAAGAGCAAGGTGTTATAGGAGTTGTGTGGGCACAGAAAATAACACTTGAAACAGTAAAGAGAAAAAGAAACAGGAAGAAAAGAGTACCTTGTTGTCTTGACAGGATTGCCCCACCACCACAAGCTCTTGTTGGTTAGGAGATGAATGTCTCTCAAGTCTTAACCCCATTTTGAGATGGGACCCATCAAAGATTGACAAGGTTCCAAACTTCATCTGTGTACGGTTTTAGGAGGGGGAATGTCTTCTTGAGCACTGTAAGGACAGTGGCAGAGGCTTTAGCAATTCCTTCACCACACCGCCGGTGGCCCTCAACTTTTTATATTTTGATCAAAATTCAACTTGCTGAAAATTCATAATTATTGAGATTCTTTTTTAAGAAAAAAAACTGATAATAAAAACTCGAAATTATTTATTAACAAGTAACAATCTTTCTAAAGAGTAAACCAGTCAAATTGTTTTAAATATTGGGTTTTTTTTTTCAATTTGTCATTGAACTCTAAAAACAAACTATAATTTTATCTCGTATGGTCATGTATTTCCCAAATGGTCCTTTTTTTAATTTTTTTACTGAAAACAACATCCATTTAAAATAAAAATACAAAAAGTAATAATTCAGGTTGATAAAAATTACTTTAATTAAAAAAACAAAAAGGTAATGAATTTTGGAGAAAGAGATTTAATGAATTTGGTTGCCATGGAATTTTAATGATGTTCGTGGAGCAAGCATGAGATAAATTGAAAAACATTTTTTTTTTATTTTTTTTCTCTTTTATTTAAATTAACGTGGAAATTCAATATGAGTTGTATCAGAGTGGTTGATTCTCCTGAGGAGTTTGTGCCACTAGTCCTGGGCTTTGGTGGGCTGGGCAAATTGCGCTGTGTTATCACATTGGGCCACAAGCCTAATCTAAACTGGGCTGTTGCTAAGCTTTCCAGACTTTTTGCTGAGCTGGGCTAATTTTACCTCGCAATCACTTTTATGGGCCAAGAAAACCCGTAAAGAGTTTGCACCATAGTGCTTCTCTAGTGACATGGCACCCCTGTAGCTAGTTTGCAGTCCAAACCTTAAGTTGAGCACAATTAAACATAGTTTAGTATCTCTGATTTAAATTTGGTGCTAAATAATCAATGGATCTTCATCAGAGAACTATTGAATCTTGAACTGTATATACAATGAATGTTATATATGTTGGTAGGAGAATCAACTGGTGGTGGGTTAGAAACACTCAAAGAAGATAAAATAAATTGTTTTATTTCATAAAACATAATTTTACGAAAAAATCTCAAACTCTCACTGTTTCTTTTTCTATGATGTTTCTTCATATATTTTTCACAGGCAATAACCATAAGTTAGCTATCTATTTATACACAAAATGATAGCATGAAAAAATCAAAGTTTAAAATATGAATGCTAGTGGTTGATGGCAATATATATAGATGTGGCTGAACGGAGGTGGCCGGTGGTTACTGGTGAATGCTGGTGTGGCTATCGTTATTAATTTACCTTGTAGAGTGAGTTTACTGCAGAAATATATAATGAACCATAGACTGCATTAATTAACAGGACACCAATTGGCAAATAATAGATTAATTGGCGAAAAGGCAGCTTAAAATGAGTGTTCTTTTGTTGTTCTTGTGTAGAAAAATGAGTCTTCTTCTTTAATGTATGCATTTACGAAGTATTAAAACTAAAATAAATTAATTAATTGGAAAGAGCAGATTATCGTTTCGTTATTTGCACTAATTAATTTTCTGACTGTCATCGTTCTTTACTTTTTTGCAGTACATGAAACATTTAGGAAGAGTTTTCATCGTCAATTTCTTTTCGTAATGCTGGGAAACACAATCGATGACACTAAAATATGAGTGGTCAAATATATAGAAACGCCAAAAATAAATAAAAAAGATAAATGTATGTATTGCCTTCTGCTGCTGCTGCTGCTGCTGCTGCTGCTGCAGCATGCTGCAGCACAGATTTTACAAAAAATACGATAAATGGAACAAAATTAAATAGCAGTCACGGAGGATAAACATGCGAAACTATCCACTGGTTCTAATATTTTCATCTATAAATTGTTCAGAAGGGTTAAGTTGCATAATTCACATGAGTTGTGTACCAATATATAGTTAGCTGTCTGTGGGTTTCTTTGAGCCACAGTAACTCATCCTCTACGGTTTTTAATTTAATCAATGAAGACCTATCTTGTTTTTTTTCAAGAAAAGGTTCCATCGTAGTGGTCCACAAGAAACAGAAATCCATCCATAAGCAATCCAAATATAGTACTTGAGATCAGGTCTTCCTCAGCACCCTGTATAAACCCTTGTGGGATCGATATTGTAAAGAAGAGGAGCTGACCAGACTAATTTCTATGTATAAGATCTTACACTGAGATTCCATTCCAGAGCATCAATTTTTTTATTTTTTGAGAAAACAGTGAATCACCCACTTTACTTTTCTGGGTGCTAACTGATACATTAATGCCAAAAAGGGTCAGTACCCTAACTTAAGTAGTCAAATCCCTGAAATGAAGAAGTCAGTGCTAATTATCAGCTTATGCTATGGCTTCTGACTTCAAAGTTCAAACCATGGCGTTGAAATTCTTTTGGCAGCCTAAATATTTATGTTCCAAGTACAGACCAATGAGTAATTATAAGTAACTGAACAACAATGCCAGAGTCTAGAAGATATATGCCTTCTAGGGTTAGTAGACTTCATGTGAGAGTCCCATTAATGTCTTGCACGAACTCTATCAAGGAACCCAGAAACCTTGTCTTCCAGTACCTGAAATTATGATGAAGACAAAAAGAAAATACATGAGAGGCCGATTGGTGACGTTTCTTTGACGTGGGTACTGTCTTTGGGAATCTTATAAGAAAGGTTTCATGGAGCCAATCCAGATCGAGCTTCTAGACAAAGACAAAACATGTAACATCCTACAACAACCAAAGTAAAGAGAAACACCATAAATTAAATTATATTGACCATTAATGTCGTGCAACTCACAAGCAGGCTCCTTCTGCATATGTTGTCACCATACTTTTGTAAATGGATCTGCACTACTAGAGATTAAATGGCCGTCACTTAATCCAATGCTTGAGCTATATGTATACTTTATTAGCATGCCCCTTGTGTAAAAGCCTTCCACACCCAATGAGAATCGCTCAAACAAAAGAACTGAAACAGTTAAATAATTAAGGTCGAATATAGAATTTATTATAGTACCAGACACATCTACATGATCATGAGTAAAGGGAAAAGGAATCATCTACAGAGATAAAGGATATCACGAATTAATTTTCACAATTTAATAGACTTTTCAATACATAATAAGTGTAATTAAAGATGTTATAATTAAACAGAGTTTTTCATGCATAAGTAATCAGCAAACTTATGCTCTTCCCCTAAATTGCTACAAGAACAAATCTCACAAGACAGGCATGCATAATATATCTATACACGTAAGTGAGATCCAAACAGGTGGAGGAAGAAATTAAATATATAGTCTCACATGTGAGGCAGTGCCATGGAGTTCATGGCGTAGAGAAAATTGACCATATTCTAACTTCCTCTAAGAAACTTGTGCTTCATCCATCTCAAATCCTGTTAGAGAATAATATAAATCATATCCTAAGATCTCATCTAATAGCTTAAACTCTTGGGTTGAAATGGTTCTTTGACATGGTATCAGAGCCTTGATGACCAAGCGGTCACGAGTTCGAATCTCACCATCTCTATTTATTTGATAAAAATTAAGCACAAGGTAATGTGGGCCTATGCAAGTTTCAAGCTCAAAGGGCTTTCACTTGAGGAGGTGTATTAGAGAATAATATAAATTATATCCTAAGATCTCATCTAATAGCTTAAGCTATTGGGTTGAAATGGTTCTTTGACAAACCCCAACAAGAAAAAAAGGGCAAAACTTATCTTAGGCAAGAACAACAAATCAGGACATCAATAATCACCACATATAATTAATTGATGCTTTTCTGGAGAAAAAGAGGAAAAAATATAGAAAATATGGACTCAGCCAAAGAAAATGAGAGGCCGATACTAGAAAGGAATAAACCATACGTGTTCTTTCATCTAATTCGACCTAAATTTATTAGAATTTGTCATCTAGTTTGACCTTGAGATTTAGATAAAGGTCGGTGGGATGATAATGATTGCAATTAAGAACTAAACCACATAGAATTAATGGTTTATAGAGCACGTAGCAGCTTGTTCTAATTACTTGATGTAACCACATTTGATACAAATTTATATTACAATTATATATACATCCATCTCAAATATCTACACAGTAAATACAAATTGGTTCTATTTTTTTTAATCTTTTACTTGAGAATCCAAGATGGGATCTTGGCTTGCATTCCAACGGGAGATCCCCTGGAGCACTAATGATATTATTCCATAGGGGGTGAGCGTTTCAAGGTCCTACTCTAATATGTTTGGTTCTTTTTCCTAAGAAAAACATAAAAGGAGGGAATTTGTGTTATCCTCTACTAGATCGATCTGAGGCTCTATTCATTTCTGATCAAGTTGCATTAATTTATGTCCAGCAGTGCACCACTATATGGACTGGTCCTATATTTCATGCATCTGCTGTCATGCTATTGCTACCCATTTTCATGATTATAATTTGCTGACTCCAGAACAAAACACGCCCCATACTCTCCACCACCCACAGACACTACATAGAGAATTTTATTCTCCATAACGATTTATATCACCTAGCTATATATGTGATCTTCCAGGCAATCAGTCTCAATTTGACAAGTAGACATCAATCCGTATATACGAGCATTATCATCCCACATATTTTGTACTCAAGATGATCCATGGCATAAAACATAATGTATCCAGTCCCAAGACTCAACAAATAAAATAAGATTGTCTAGATGGGAGATTGAACATGCATTATGTTTTTTTTTTTTTTTAATAACAATAGAGTGTATTAATTAAAAAGTAATTATTTAAAAAAATGAACTCTAAAAAGTTGAATGATTAATACAGGAAATTAAACAAAATAAGTGTGTTTCAAATATATAAGAGGAGTAGAAAAAAAAACATAATAGAAATTATAGCTGAAATTAGGTTCTTAGTGATGTGCAAAGGGATCGATATGCATGACCAACAACACAGAAATTGACATGAACTGTAAAGGAGAAATATAAAGGCGCTCTCTTCCAATATGAAAAGGCACACTCTCTTCAAGGCACGGGAAGATAGATCTCAAAAGCACCAACCAAGTTAAGACAAAAATCTTGTCAGTTACAACCCTAAAAGATCACATCTTGCTATTCTTTAACAGACTTTGACATGAATAAGAAGAACACAACACAGCAGTACGGCACAAAAACAACTTCAAGATACTACAAAAAAAATAAAATAACATCCCATCATATATAAGAGAGCAGCAGGTGGTGGGAAAAAAACAATAAGGGAACACATACACAGATCAGTGAAAATCAAACAGGAAAAAGAAGACATACCTCATCTAGTGTTTTCTTCTCCAAGGCAGAACCCTAGTGGGGTTCGCAGAGATAGATCAGTGGAGGAAATTAGGGTTCTGATTAGGGTTTTCCATACTACCATCAATAGGTGAAACTGCCACATGATCTAGTCTTTCCCGTATAGAAAAATTAAGGAAAGCTCAGATCATGCTGGCAGCTTCAACTAATAGCGGTGAATGATTAAAGGCTATCGGTATTTGACTCGCTGTGATGCACTTGTCTAGGGCTTGAAGTTGCCTCTCCATCTTCTTATTCTTTCTTCTGGTTGAAGGTTTCATAGATGGGGAAAGA
>Ga0325405_1006399_pt1 | contig 11893 bp, 7 predicted proteins | sample PopdelMetagenome_21_FD_205663 | JGI IMG/M metagenome (GOLD analysis project Ga0325405, IMG submission 205663) | Populus deltoides microbial communities from Bellville, Georgia, United States - Xylem-Control-R2 | ecosystem: Host-associated > Plants > Phyllosphere > Stem > Wood/Secondary xylem...
ATTGTAATTGGATCGACGGACGAAATTATATTAAAGAAAAACTTAAAAGAGATAAGTGTTTTAGTGTAGGTAGTGTATAGTAAAATGACAATTTTTATTTCCGTAATAACAATTAATGAAGTGAATATTATGGGTTTAAATATTTTTTCAAAATATTTTTTTATTTGAATTTGATTTATATTTTTTAAATTTTTATTTGTTTTATTTGAGATAATTTATAAAATTAAAATTGTTTTTTTATTTATTATATTTGATCTCTATTTTTTATTTATTTTTTTTATTTTTTTTCTTGGTTTATTTCATTTTTAATTTTATTTCCTATTATATTATTTTCTTTAATTTTTATATTGAATTTGATATATTTTTTATTTTATTTTGTATTTTATCCCTTGTGGAAGGTGTTGTGCTGGCTTTTCTTTTCATCTTGGGTCCGGGTAAAGACAAAAGAGAACATGGCACGTCTGGCAACACTTATACTTCATGTACCTTTTAATTTTGACCCCTGAACTTGAACCAAATTTCTAGCTAGCACCCGGAAAAATTTATTCCAACTCTTAAAAAATATATCTTTTGATGATTAATTTTTCTGGTTGGTTTATATAATCACTTTGTTGTTTTAAGGGCAAAAACAAATATGCCACGCCAAGCTGGCCAAGTTGGTGATTGTTCGTTACTTTTTTTTTTTTTTTCAGATTTTAGATTGGTCTAGAAACATCCACCCAGGTCAGGAGGCTTGGTGTTTGTAATCTAGTTTTTGGGTTTTTTTTCCCTTAAAAATATAGCTTTTGGATATTTTCGGAGTGGTGTGGATCAGTCAAGTTTTAAGTTGATCTAACAAGTCTACTAGATCTCTTCAAACTAACTAAGTTCTTGATTTTGGGCTTTAAAAAACCCGGTCGAGACTCGAATCTCAGATCAACCCGTCACTCCGGTACAATAACTATGCAATAGACTAGTACTTACTACCAATTTATACACGGATCGTTTTTAATCGTGCATCTAAATGAGATGCTGATGCTGATACCTCCTCCCAATCAAACACAAGAAAAAAAGAAAAAGAAGGGACACCACACGGCGCGAGCTCATTGTGACAGCACAAAGAGAACCAAGAACATACACGTAGGCCCCCCTCAATACAGGACCAGACCACCAACCTAAACCAGGTTGGGTCCTTTCTGGTTAAGTTTTAATCATGCACCTGAGTTTATGACCGTTGTGAAACTAAAACAACACTTAACAGTCACATACGTGACAAGTACCCCCGCTTCCTCTCTTCCCTATAAACACACACTTCCATTTACATGGAGATGTAGTATTAAAATAACTGTCTTAATACGAAAGTGATAAAAAAGAAGTGTAAAAATACAGACACCCCCACTACCCCACCGTCACTCCTCATTTTATTGTCTAGAAATCTCCATCCCCAGACACCACTCTCACTAAAATCACTCTCTCTCCCCCTCTCTTCTAACACTCACCGCCTTTCATCTTTGAAGCTCTATCCTCTCTAAAGTACATCTGTTTCTCATATTTTAGCACACGAACCTGCATCATTCATGGCTGTTTTAGTGTTTTTAGGTCTTTTCTTGGCCCTCACTGGCCATTCAAGTAAGTTAATTGGATTTTTGTGTTCTTGCTTTCCTTCTTTTGCATTCTTTTGGTTGAAAAAGTTTTTAAGGACTTCATAAATGGAATGTTCATTTTTTACACGGGGTCTTTTTCATCTTTTAAAGTGATCTCCTATCTTGTTTTCTTGGTTCTTCTACCAGTACGATTCAGCTGAAAGAAAGAGTTTTTATATCCCCCCCCTAGATTTTTCCATTCTTTCTATATTTTTTATTACTCCAGGGAAAATTTAGCTTAAATCCGTGATAGTCTGTAGACTGGTGACGATCCCCCAGTGTTTCTTTTAACTCGTCGATTTATTTTGGAGCTCTTTTTTATTATTAATTTCTAGTTATCTTCAGAAGAAAAAGGGTGTGGTTTTGTGTGAACTAACAGTTTTGTTGGTTTTTCATTTTCTGTTGTAGGTGCTACTTACTGCATATGCAAGGATGGGGTTGGTGACACACAGCTGCAAAAGAGCCTGGATTATGCTTGTGGAGCCGGAGCTGACTGTACCCAAATCATTCAAAATGCCCCTTGTTACCAGCCCAACACTGTAAAGGATCACTGCAGCTATGCTGTTAACAGCTACTTCCAGAAGAAGGGCCAAGCTGTTGGGAGCTGTGATTTTTCAGGAACTGCCATGACTAGTGCCACTCCCCCTCAAAGTAAGTCAAGTCCCACAATCCACCCATCTCTTTTCCAACTATATTTTGGTGGCACTAACTCGCTCCTTCTTTTGTATGTTTCTGTATTATGCAGATGTAGCCTCTGGGTGTACATATCCTGCATCTGCAACTCCAAGGTATTGTTTTTTTTTAAAAAAAAAACTCGGTGATTTTGACATCCTGTGTTGGTGATTTCTCTGTCAATTTTGGATCTTTCCAGATTTTATTTTGCTATTGTGTTTAAATGAAGCTTTTACCGTGGGTGGAGTGTGAATCTGGTTTAAAGCTTTGGATACCTTTTTTTTTTTTCTTCATAGAACTTTTACCAAAGTTAATTTTTCTTGCTACTGGGAATCAATAAGCTGATGAATCCTGGTGCTGTTAATCATGAATCTAGCCTCCAGCTGTCTCTTTCTCTTTCTCTTTCTCTTTCTGACTTTCTGCACTTGCGTGTCAACCTTGTACGATCCACATGGTAGATTTGAACTGTGTTTTCTTGCACAAGCAGCATCAGAAAAATATCGTTTCTTTAATGTTGGCTTAAGAGAAATTTTTGGACGGTGGTTAAGAAAAAGTAGATCTATCATTCACGCTTTAACATCTTGCATTGACATATCTTTATAGGTCAGGGGCTGCATTGTCCTTACAGTTTGAGCTGTGTGTCCTGATGTCGATATTTCATCCTTGCCCAAGATTTTAATTCTAAATCTCTCAGCTTGACATATGTTTTCCACATGTTAAGTGCAGATGATGCATTTGTGCAGATTATATTTTTCCGAAGTTTGGTATAATCATTTTCTCGTTTCTCCTTTTGTTTTTACAGCACAGGGACAGGCAACACCCCAACAACCACCACTCCAAGCACAGGCACAACACCCACCGGCACAGGCACGGGCACAACACCTACAGGCACGGGCACGGGCACGGGCACGGGCACGGGCACAGGCACAGGCACAGGCACACCTTCATCTATAATTCCTACCCCGCCTTCATCAGTGTTCAACTCAGGATTGGGCCCAACTGGTTTCAATGATAATAGTAGTGAGGCTCCTGCTTTTAAGGGCACTAACTTGTGGTTCATTGCATCTTTGACCCTCTTGTTTTCAGGCATATTTTTGTTGTGGGGTTGACGGTGAGAAGCTAAAGGGGGGGCAAGGCGGTGGGGGTGGGGTTTGATGTGTAGATTTGATTTTGCAACGGAAGGATGGGTAGGCATGTAATTTTACGTTGGGATTGTGGGGGTCATCTAGAGCCAACCTCACTAGGGTTTTTTGGCTCTTTCCCTCCACCTATGTGAAAAAGCTAGGAATTTGATTCCTATCGAGTGGATGATATGACTACTGCTGTTGGGGAACCTGATCTCTTCTTTTTAGAATTTCTCCTTTTGTATATCTAGAGAGAGGTTGTAGTATTTTTTTATATTAATCTAATGAAAAATTGGCCCATCCACCACCCCCAGTGTTTTTAGGCAGTGACAGTGTTTTTGAAAAAAATTTAAAAAGTTTTTTTATTTAAACTAATATGTTTTTAATATGATATAAAAAATAATTTTTAAAAAATAAAAAATATTATTTTAATATATTTTAAAATGGAAAGTACATTTTAAAACATTTTTTTTTAATCGACCCCCAGTTTAATTATTCTTGCTCGCTGCTTAGCCGTGGTTGCCTTTCTTCGAAATTGTTACGATCCGATTAAAGTGCATCATGGAGGATGCAATTATTAGTGTGTTTTTTTTTTTTTTTTACTATTAATGGCATCATTTTTGTTTTCTCTGGGCAACGCTCTTATGGTCATTTGGTGGAGGCTTCTACATTGGTCGGTATACGGAAAGGAATTTCCTTGTGAACTGCTGGTATAGATTGCTGCGGGGAATGGTGTCAAAAAGTACAACGAAGAAGAATTTGCAGCTTTGCTAGCCAACAAATTCGACAATCAATGTCGTAGGAGAGAGCACGACATTCGAGCCGCCTACCAGCTCGGAGACGCATCGCAGTATGTTTCTTGACGATGATATTTTCAACTGGATCAATGATTTAAAAGTCACACAAGTTTATCGATGATGCCAGGCCAATATAAAAGGAAGCAGTGCGAAATTACTAGCAGCATCTTGGACGTATATAACATCACAAAATAGTATGAGCCATCCATATCAAATGAGTTGTTCCGCGTAGCAGTTTTTGATCATGCAATTTGTAGGAGAGAAAGGGGTAGCTCATCAATCCGTGCCTATCGTGTTATATTTTACTACATGGATATGGCTGAATTAAAGTTTTGCCTTGTCCTCCAAAAAACTAGCTCTTCTGTTCTGTTCATGATTTATTTGTCTTGGAGCATAACTGCTTGGAGAGACGAAATCAAGATACTCGGCGGGATATCGGCAAAACTACAAATATTGTTAATCAAGAAAAAAGAATACGTGATACAAACAAGATACACTTGGACAGGAAAAACCCGTAATCGAAAACCTACTTTTTATTTCTTATATTCAACTGCTTTTCCGCAGCCAGGAATGATTTGAATTTCTTCTTTGAGGTGGTGAATGTGTATATGGGGATGTGGGAGCTAAGTCTATTCTTTCCTGTCTTGAAGCGAAACTTTTCAATCTAGTTAACGACAACGATGTGTGGTTTTGTATGAGATTCTCCATTCAATAACTACATTGAAAATCTTAGATCAGCCTCCAACATCGCAGAAAGATTCCCATTTCCACGTCCACAAATTAATATGCTGAGTTACGGATTTACTCTTACACCAAAATACTTTGCAATTTGAAACAACGAGCAACATATTCATAGACACAAAATGGCATTGAGTTCATCTACGCCTTCTTGTTCCGGGAGTGCGTTGATTGTAGGCAACAAAACTTAAAGACTATCCCTCTGACCTCTTCGATGTTCTTACTCTCCCTACTTCAAATTGCTTTGAATGTTTGGTGGAAGCACAAATCTCTTCCAAAATTTAATACTAATTGTGATTGGATTTAAACCTGAGAAACACTTTGAGCTTCTTTATTGCTAACTTCTCCCACAAAATCCAGAATCAATTTGGCAACAGAGTTGGGCTTTTCCACATGAGGAAGGTGGCCACAATCTGGAATTTGGCGTATGACAGCATCTGGCAGTTCACAGTGCAATCTCTGCATGATGTGATTTAAAGAGCCGCGTGAGTTAATGAGTTTGTTTCCCATTGAATCGATTGGAAAATATGGTAGAGAGATTCATTTAGCAGAAAGTCAAGTTCGTTGTGAGAATCCAAAAAGTTTCACACCGGCAAGTTTCGTGAAAGGCCAAGGACAGATTTTTACAAATGTGTTACACGCTTTGTTTCAAGTTCATCAATCGTATCAATGCACAGGAAGATGTTCAGCAAGTACTAACCACAGCCAACTTGTTGCTAATGATTTGATCATCCTCACCCCAAATGATAAGGGTCTTCTGCTTGACCTGCATAAGAAATTTGTTAAGCATTTTTAGGAAATTGCTTGGAAATCAGGACAATTTGATGCACGAACCAAAAGCACAGATTAATGACTTCAAGGAGTTAATTGCATTCGTCCAGCCTGACACCCCAGTCCAAAAGTGCTAGTTACACGGATTCGACATTCCATGGCACCCTTTTATGCTAATTGGCGAGATCAAAGCATTATTTACTTCATGACACATTAACAAGTACCTTTTTTATCTGGGCACTGACATTATAACCACCAGTATTCATAAAATTTACAGTTGCATCCTCCCACCAAGGATATAGACAATGCAATCTGCCCACCTGGTTACATCCACAACCAATAAGAAAGAGAGAATTAAATCCAATATGACTCTAGCAAAACTTTGTGATGGCAAATATACATATATATATATATAGTGAAACAACAATAGTTTGATAAGTTTCGTTTCTCGGAAGAAACCCTCACGTTCATCCAGTCTATGCTGGTGTTTAATGGTAGACTATTGAATGCGAGAAGATTAGCATATAAGCGCAAGGGGGTGCTCTTCAGTAGATAAACCTGGTTCAAAGAAGTGCTTATGGTTATAGAAGCAATATATACAATTAACAAAAAATGAAAGAGGGGGGCACAAATATCATGCAACAAAAGAAGAGTGTGTAGGAGGAGGAAGGAACATGTGGGTGGCATGATGTCACTCACTCTCTCAAACATGTTCACAGCCCGCACATCTATGGAATAGGACTGGAAGAAAAAGGAAAAAGCTTCTGCTCATTTTTGTTCTAGAAATCATCTGCAGATGGGACTTCTCATCAAGCCTACTGGGCTCTGATACGTTTTCATGTGAAACTGGTTGAGCTAACAAAATATAGAGGCTCTTGCTCAGTATTTTACTTATCCTATCACTGAGGAGTACTTGAACTTTTTTCGTATATCAAAACTAAAATCTCTCTACTTATTCAAGAAGCACCAAGATTGACTTCAGACTGTAAATTCTATATGATTAAGTAATCATTTTAACAGTTAAGTGGCAATTCAAGGAAAAAAGAATGAGCAACGACCGCGCCATTAGATATATAAAATTAACCAAAAGAAGGGAGAATGAGAAGTCACTTAGTGTAGCCATTTGACGAACAACAAAGATCACATGCATGTAAAATAACAGTGGTGAAAATTGCATCAGTTAAATTGAAGAATGTCAGGACCAAGAACAAATCCTAGAGAAATTTTGTTGAGTCATCGACGCAATAAAGCGAAAATATCATGTATAATCAGTGGAGATGACCCTAGATAGAATTGAGTGGAAAAGAATTAACGTTGACAGCAAATATTGAGCATTCAAGACATTGTTCAGTTGAGTGGAAGACTTACCCCAGCATATGCTATAGCTCTAGGTAACTTTGCAAGGTTCCCTGTGTCTTCAGCATATACACTCGCGTCAATCAACACTAACTTTTCTACCTGAAAAGAGAGCTAAACATTTGAGTTTCACGGCACAAATAGATGCAGTAACTTTGGCTACTGCCAGTAAAAGATGTATAATGATTGGCTAGTAACTTCTCCTGAATAGATGGATGGCACATGTGTAGGTGCTCAGTTACCGAGAACTACTTACTGCTTCAGGATGATTGACAGCAAAGTCAATTGCAACAGCAGCACCAAGGCTTGGTCCAATCAATATGATGGGTCTTCTGATATAGGATTTCCAGAGCTGCAGTTAAAATGAGATGACCCAAATTAGTTTTAGCATAATGGATACAATCACTAAATTCTGCAAATACTGGTTTCTGCAACCTAACTAAGGAAGCCTCTAACTGATCCTTCCATTCTGATAGAGGAAATAACAGGCAAGGATAGATTGAAAATTTCATAATAGAGCAGAAAAAGGCTGCGGATTGAACATAAAGTGAACTTGATAGTTGAAGTACCTGATACAAGTGATCACGCTTAGATGCAACATCACATGATGGAAGTCTCTCTGGCAAGCACACAAAAAAACAGGAGATATTACAATCATGGTGTGGGAGGTTGGGAAAAAGAAAGAAAGAATAACAAGATAGTACTTCCATAATTAGAAAAAGGAGGCAAGATATGCAAAACAAACCCAAATCAGAGAAACCCCAGCCAAGAACATCGACAGCCCAAGTCTCTAAACCAGCCTCCTCTAGCAGTGGAAATGTGTATCTCCATTCTAAACAGGAACTGAATTATAACATGTAGTGAACTTTAAAGGCCACATATTTGCAGTTATTCTCAAAACAATGTCACTGAATATATCATGTACCTGTCAAAACCATGGAGGAGAACCACTGGACTTTCCTCGCTCTGTATCAAAGGCTTCACACAACTACTCATGATACTTCTGTCTGCAAACCCCACCTGCATTGTCAGTGGATCATATGCAGTTGGGATGTCTTGGAAATTCGAAGCAAGCAAAAGCGTTACAAAATTTTGATATCGAAAGGTGTGTTCTTGCTAACTATAAATCAAGAAAACCTGAAAAATCAGGAATTTTTTTTTTGGAATTTGCTGTTAAAAATAAGAAAAGGCCATTTTCCCAGCAAGCATAATATTCACAATTAAGTAGCCACACAACAATATATCAAACCAACAAGCAAAGAGAGAGGGTATCAAATACATAGTGAAAGTGAGAATTACGCTTACTGGCAGCCTCTCAATTCTGGTAGCAAGCCTTCTTGCAAATGGGTCTCTGATATTCTCAACCTCTTTGGGTAGAAAAGAAGGGAAATTGCTACCCTGAACTGTAAAGAGTTTCACATGGGCTCTGCGTTTTGTAGGCACTAATGCAGGGCTGGCTGTGAGGGTGAGCATCTCTGTCACCCGCAGGTTGAACTCGTATTGCCGGTTGCTCGCTGCTCACCTTATCCTTAGGTCAAACCGTGAAGAAGGAAGAGCTTCATATTCGTGTGGCCTTAACTGTGAAACCGTTGATCTATATATATAAGCAAGTAAAAATTATTACAGTGGTTATTTTGGATATTTTAACCAGATCGGAATCATCATTCATTTATGGTAATCATTCAGAATCACCTTCTAACACAAGAAATCTGAATTCTAGCAGTTACTATACCTGTGACCCGCGGCCAATTTTTTTTTTTAACGTAAAACATGAATGTTTAGGCAATGATATTATCTGTAAAGAAACAAGAAAAATTCCATGCTTGAGTTATTAATTTAATTAAATTGAATAAAATACAGTAATCTAACAATTTGATTTAAATTATAGGCAATAATAGTAAATGAATTGTATAAAAAATATTGAATTGTATAAAATAGGCCTCGACTATGCTGCGCTAATTTGGGACTGATCATCTCGGCATTCACTTGGGGCCGCGGCTATCTAGCAGAACTATGACCATGCCAACGCAGTTAGCTTGCTGTAGCAAAGAAAACAAAACACGGCAGGCGTACCTCGAAGTTACCTTGCCAACGTAATTTTTTTTTGTTGTAAATTAAGCTCTCTTGTACATGCATAAACAAATGTATTGCTCATACATATTTGTAAAGGAACCTGTTTAGCCTTTCAACTTGTAATCTCCATGCATACGTAATTCAAAGAGTTGGTAAAAAACATAAATGCCGAAGAGGTTATTTGGACCACTAGTTATTACAGTGAATGCCGTTGGTCACACCTTCACACTTCTCTTTGGACTTCCATGGTGAAGCTCTCTTTTACTTTGGTCATTCGAGAATTTTTATCCTCGATTAAACCCTTTTATGTCAATTGGCTTTAATTTATTTAACAAGACAAAATTAAAAAAATAGAGGATCAAAGACAGGGAAAGTAGGTGGCTACTTCAAAGTATGTGCAAAAAAGGTTTAGTTTGACTGTTATACTTTCTAATTTGTTTTTTTTTTTCCTTTGGTTTTTGAAATTTTAATTTTGGTCTGGAACTTTACTTTTTTATTTTTCAATCCTGGTTTGAGAGAAAATCATCGAATTCCAATAATAAATAGAAAACGTTCAAGTTAATATTAATTTAGATCATGAAAATAATCAATCTTGGTATCAATAAATTCTATTCGATAAGAAAAGTTTCATTTAAGTGTTCTTTAACCTTTCCATCACCTAAAATGATAAATCTCAGTTTGAAAAGTTTTTTTGTTTCGAGATAATTTTAAATTTATGAATCGGTTTTATAGTTACTGGAAATTATATATAGTTTTATCACAGTGTATATGATGTTTTATAAATATTTTTGGCAAGAACAAAATGGATGAAAATAGAATTCAAGGTAAAACAAACCACCAACCTTAATTTTTCAGTGATCACCGTGGCTGGAATATGGGAAGAGGCATGTGAAGTGTTGTTAACCCCTTGAAAAATAAGAAAGAAATAACTCATCCCAGGTACGTAGGTCTAGACAGAAGGCTAACACGCCTCAGCTTTTTTTTAAGCCCAAGCGCACTGAGAACACCCATGCCAATCCCACATATAATTTAATTATATGATTTTTTTTAATAAAATATATTTTAATTTATACTTAGCTTACAAATACACTTTTTTTAAAAATATGTTCTTATGAAGCATTCTTTCCTTGCAGTTCTATTTAATTTTTTGTTCTCTTAAATTGTATTAAATCACTTTTTATGTGTGTTGTTTTTTAATTTTATTAAATAAAACATTGCTTCCAAAAAAACAATGTTATTGAATACAAACATGTCTATAATTTATGTTTTGAGATTAGATATTTACATTCATTTTTATCTCTCCACTTTTTAATTTATTCATTAGTTAAATATTAATTGGTTTTTAATTGATTTTCATATAAAATGACAGTATTTTTTCTAACATGTATAACCTTGTAGAATATTTATTTTATTTTATTCAATCGATTTCATATGTGTGTTTATTTCATCATTAGATTAAATAAAAATTTATTTTACTAAATAAATCCATTAAATATAATCAGGTAAATGTTTTGTGTTGCGAGATCAAATATCTTAATCTATATTCATTTCTCAATTTATTTCCAGTTTAGTTTTTAGTTATTATTTATAATTTTGTTGACATTTATTGATATAGATTGTTCTCGATGCATTTAATTAAATGCATGTGTAAATTTTTAAATTTTTTTATGTCAAAAAAATATATTAGAAAAACATGTTTTTTTTCTCTTCTAAAAACAATACTCGGCTCGTGAGAATAAACGTTTGAGATAACTAGTAAATAATTAAAATACTGGTATAAGCAAAGTCCACTTTTTATTTTTATTTTTATAGCAACTTGGATTATTAATATTGTTAGTAGGAAAATAATGATTTAGTTAAACGAAGCACGCATTAGGTATTTGTGTGGTAAAGTATGAGGTCTAGGCTTCAGATCCTATTGTTTTTCTGGACTCTTCCTTCTTCTCTCCTCACAGAACTTGTCTTCATCGTGTTATTTTATTTTCAGATTTAGTTTCTTGTAATACTGGAAAACACACAGACCACCTATTTCGCTGTTTTTTTTTTTTTTTAAGGTTTTTCTGGAGTAAGAAATTGTCATGGCAATAAACTTTGAAAATCCATTAGTTAAGAGGGTTTTTTTTTTTTTTTGAGACGGTATAATAGCTATTGTTTTTTAAAATGTATCAAAATAATTTTTTTAAAAAAATAATTTTTGATTTCATCTTTTCAAAACAATATTAAAATATAATTTTTTTTAAAAAAACATTTTTTTAAATATTTTTAAAATATAAAAACAATCAAAATACAAGATTTCTACGTTGGCGCGCGATGCCTTCAAATAAAATCAAAGGCGATGCCATCAAACAAATTTAGTACGTGCAATGCTAATATTTCTAATTATTATCTAGTTAATTCCGTATTAAACAAATTATGTGTAATGTTAATAGAATTCACATACAAAGCAAAACAACAGTTTAACAGCAACGATACAAATATGTTGCGATAAAACATCAATAATAAATTAATTAGTAGTAATATTCTTCTCAAAGTCATGACAATTAGGGAGGGGCAATGGGGTGCTTCCTCGCAAGTACTGTTTACTGTTTGTCCAACAAAATCATGAAATTATAATATGTTTACTTTTCAGGATTTTCAAGCAAATGACATGTCCGGTGATTGCTACTCCATTGTAATTGAGATATTTTTTTTTTATCCAGTTTGACAAGAGAGATATTTTATCTCCTTTTACATGTAATAT
>Ga0325405_1006400_pt1 | contig 11893 bp, 7 predicted proteins | sample PopdelMetagenome_21_FD_205663 | JGI IMG/M metagenome (GOLD analysis project Ga0325405, IMG submission 205663) | Populus deltoides microbial communities from Bellville, Georgia, United States - Xylem-Control-R2 | ecosystem: Host-associated > Plants > Phyllosphere > Stem > Wood/Secondary xylem...
TCAATTGAACTTTTGTAGCTCCAGATATTCAAGTCGTAATGGCCGAAGGTCAACACTATCATATTGCAAGATTTGACTTTGAAGGCTGTGATTTCCATGCTCTTTCTTATTTTATTTTCTTCCCTTAAATTTCCAGAAAGGTATAGATGTTAGCTTTTTAATGCCATTGGAATCACTTCATTTCGACCTCCAGAGCTCACGCTCTGCACAAAATATCGACTGAAGGTCAAATCTGCCAATTACCTCCAATTTACTCATTTTTGCATCTTTCATCCAAAAGTGCCTTCAAAACATAAAAAAAAGAATATCAAGGCATTTTATATATAAAACATAGGTAAACAGTAGTTAAATATGGATGAAACTATCGAATAATATAGTTGCATCATTATGCTAGTCCTATTTTGTCAAACTAGATTTTTCTTGTTGTTGTCTTCATTGATTTTTTTTGTTTATGTCTACATGAGTTGGCATTAAAACCCAACGATCCCTAGTTATTTTCTTGTTTTGTGCTACTAAACAACCACAACTGGAAGGGGTCTTTAGTAGAAAGAGATAAAGGAGGTTCCTTTTTAGAAGAGAAAAGTTAAGGATGTGGTGATAGAGAATATACACAGGAAAATCATAAAGCTTACCCAATAGTTAGTAGAAAGGACCAAAACCCATTCCAGAGGCAAGAGTTGAGGAGGTAGCCTCTCGATTATGTAGAACATCATAGAGATTTTGGATTTTTTTTAATTAAAATTCCTGATTTTGTAAAAACTTTTCATGCAGAGGAGTTCATAGATTGGTTTAACGAGGTTGAAAGAATTTTTGGATAGAAGGAGGTTCCTAAATAGATACGAGTCATATGATTACCATTATGACTCGTTAAATCAAAAAGCTTGAATGACTGGCTTACTTTATCATTCTTTCGTGGTGGTTTCATGAGTCTTTTTAATATGGGGATAGACTGTGGTGAGAGAAGGTATGTAATGGAAGAACATGGATGGGCGATGCTGATAGGAACCCCAAGGATATACATATTTAGAAACCCACAATCAAATTGACTTTGCCTAAAAAAGATAAATTTAGACTTATGATTGAGCTTAACACAATGATAACAGGTGCCAAGGCACCAAGATTATAAGTAACCAACCTTTAACCAACGCATATGAAGAGACGTGAAAGAGAAGTATAGAAGATGTCAGGAAACTTGGTTAATTCTTTGATAAATTATTGTTCAATGAAAAACCAAAAACAAATATGAGCAAAACCTCTCACACACTATAATAATTCTTGAAATTAAAATTTGTAAAAAAAACTTAAATACAAGCTAAATAACCCTATTTATAATATGTAAAAATATCCTAAAATTTTTTGAAAAAATATATTAAAAGAGTTCTAAATAAAATGTGAAAAATAATCATAAATCAATTAGGAAAGTAATACATTTCTCACACATTAGCTTCTAGACCTTATCGTAAGGCCTTCTTGAAGCTCGATTTCCCAAAAATATTAACCCAATATAGAACAAGATCTCTAGAAACTTCTGGTAAAATTTTACCCCAATCCAAGGGTCAAATTGAAAATTATTCTTGTTAGGGTAAAAAATATGCATTATGTAAAATAAGCTCAAAACTACCTCTAATATTGAAATTAATTAGCTCACCATTGCAAAATAATTAGGCATATGTTATAGATGGATCAAGCCTCTCTTGTACATAGATTAGATTGACTAAGGCTTGATCATCACTTATTGAAGCTAAAGACTTCTTAAAATTCATCTTGGCTCAAATACTCCGAATAAACCCATTGAATGCATATTTGAGCTTTTTTGCCTTTGATCTTGCAATTAGACCAATTGGAACTTGCAATGGATCTTTTGGTGTAATCTTGATCATATCATCCCCTTTCTCCTTAAAATAATTCATCCATGAATTATCACCTACGTCAAACAAAAAAAGATTAGAAATATTAAAAGTAGCACAACATCATCCTCTCCTAGTAGATCCTCTTTGCAAGAATTGTAATTAATTCTTTCAAGGATTTGAAATGGTCAATCTCCTCTTGGTATCAATTTAGATCTTCTTTATTCAGGAAATCTTTCTTGTTTTTATATTCACTCAAACCCAATCACTTTGTTAAAAAATAACCCTATTTCATCCTTTATAGCTTTGAATACATATTGCTCATTCTTTTTTGTATTTCTTACCTCACATTCTCATAGAGAGCCTTTATTACATGTGTTTTTTTATTGCCATCAAGACTGACCTTTTTATTAATAGGTAAAGGAAACAAATCCAAAGGATTAAAGCCATAGATAATTTTAAAAAAAGAATAATAAGTAGTAAAATACACATTGTTATTATAAGAAAATTTAGTAAATGACACACAATCTTTCTAATTTTTCAAATTCTTTTGAATAATAGTTCTTAACAATGTAGTTAAAGTCCTATTAACTATTTTAGTTTGATCATTTGTTTGTGGATGAAAAGTATTAGAAAATAATAATCTTGTTTTTAATTTTCCCTACAAAACCTTCCAAAAGTAGTTAAGAAATTTAACATTATGGTTAGACGAAATGCTTATATGTATCACATGAAACCAAACTATTTTTCTAAATAATAAATCTGTTATGTTAGTTGCATCATCGGTTTATGATAAAATATCAAATGTGTCATCTTAGAAAACTTATTCACAACAGCAAAAATATAATCCTTACTTTTTTTTTTATTTGAGCAAACCTAAAATAAAATCCATAAATATATCAATCCAAGGTTCATTAGGTACTGGTAAAGGAGTATATAAACCATGAGACAAAACTTTAGACTTAACTTTTCTACATGTTATGTATCTATCATAAATTCTGTACAAATCTCTTTTCATCTTAGGCCAATAAAATTGTTCGTGCAAAAATATTTAAAATCTTAGCAACCACAAAATGTCCCATTAATCTACCCTCATAATCTCCATAAATTGTCAATTCATGTGTAGAACAATTAGCTTTCCTTGGCCTATAAGATATTTCAATAACTGATGATCAGTATGGATAATGGACTTCTTAGACCACAACTGATGTTGTCAAGTTTTCAAAGTTCTTACCAAAGCATAAAACTCTTTATTATAAGTAAGATAATTCAATGTTGTACCATTGAGCTTTCAACTAAAATAAGCTATGAGTCTTTTTTTTTTCTACATTAAAACAACTCCAATACATCTGAGGCATCACATTCAATCTTAGAAGTTTTCATTAAATTAGGCAACGATAAAAATGAAGCCAAAATTATTTTTTCCTTTAATAAATTAAAAGCATGCTTTCTTCTATACACCATTTAAAACACATAAATTTCTTAACTATCTTAGTTAAGGCTGTGGTTAAAGTATTGAAATCCTTAATAAATCTCCTATAAAAACTACTTAAACCATGAAAACCACTTACTTTAATGATTGACTTAGATGTAGGCCTTGATAGTTTTAAATCTTTCCTCAGCCATATCAATATCATTTGCACTAACATATCCAAGAAATACAATCTTTTTCATGCAAAAGTTATACTTTTTTAGATTAACATCTAAGTATTATTTTCACAAAATAACAATACATTCCTTAAATGTTCAACATGCTCATCTAAATGCTTTCTATAAATCAAAATATCATCCAAATAAACCATAAAAAACTTTGTTATAAAATTACGCAAAACGTGATTCATCAATCTCTTGAAAGTAGTATGTATATTAGTAAGTCTAAAAGTCATAACTAAGCTCTAATATAAATCATATTTAGTTTTAAAGGTAGTATTCCATTCATCTCCCTCTTTCATTCTTATTTGATAATATTCACTTTTCAAATCAATCTTAAAAAACATACAAGACATATGCAATTCATTTAACATATCATCATGTTTAGGAATTGGATGTCTATACTTTATCATAATATTATTGATGACATGAAAATCAATACATATTCTCTAAGTCCCACCCTTTTTATGGTATTAACAATATTGGAACTACATATGGACTTATGCTTTCTCTTATGTACTCTTTTGTCATCAATTCTTCCTCTTTCCTTTGAAGTTCATTTGTCTCATCGGGATTACTTTTATAGGCTAACCAATTCAGTATAGATGCTCTATATACAAAATCAATTTGGTGCTCAATTCCTCTAATAAGTGACAACCTACTAGGAATCTCATCAGGAACGATGTCCTTAAAATCATGTAATAAAAAAACACAAACAGTAGGAATACAATGATCGAGGTCATTAATATTAAAATCATACACAAGTAAAATTATAGGCATGTTATAAAATAAGCATTCTTAATCTCACTCCTCTTTGCATAAAACCTAACATGTTTCATTTTTTTTTGCACACTCTTTTCATTTCTCACACTTTTTTTCTTCTCTCCTCTCTTGGGTGAATCCCTATTAATTCCTATTTTGGCCTATCTAACCTTGTTCTCTCCCAGCTCATTTTATTTTCACTCTTTCTGATATCCTCACATAGTTGATCATTTATTTTGGTTTTGCTTTCTCTTTTTAATTTTAATTGGTCTTTATAAACTTGTCTAAGAGACAATGGTACAAGTGTGTATGTTTTCTTATCATTTTTAAAGGAATAATTGTTCTTAAACCTATCATGCTTGGTTTTCTTACCAAATTTCCAAGGTCTCCCCAATAATAAATGAGTAGCGATACACGCTACTCATTTATTGTTGGGGAATATGTTGTCCTTTTGTTGTTTTACATGATCCTTATATTTTTTTTAAAAAAACATAACTTACTTAGTAACTCTAATTTCTCCACAATCATTTAACCATTGAAATCTATAAGGTCTTTCATGTTTAGTAGTTTTCAAACTCAATTTTCTAACAAGAATAGTACTAGCAATATTAGCACAACTTTCATTGTTAATAATCATACTACATACATTATTATTTATGTGGCATCTAGTATGGAATATGTTCTTCTTTTGTTGCTTTATATCATCCCCTTTAATACGTGTATTAAGTGATCTTATATTCATCAAAGTCTCTCTATTAATTGGATACTCAATATCACTATAGTTCTAAAGTGATGAAATCTCTTCCTCTTGGATTTAACACTTTCAGATTCAATGTCCCCATGCTTCTTCATAATCATAATCCTTTTATTTGAACATTGTGAAGCTATATCAACACTCTTAAAACACTTGAAACACTTATATCACAATTATGATTAGATGGATCTTAGCTTTACCTTTTATTTTAGTGGTCAAATCTTTCCTCCAAGCCTTAAATGGTTCATCTTTGTTGCCCACGATATTCAACTTTGATGAGGCACCCCTTCTCTCCTATAATTCAAGCTACATGCTGAAAAGGAGTCCAAATTACCTCTTTGACATGTATTGCCCTTTCTTTTCAACTGTCTCTCCATATTGGTAGCTATATGAACCATATCTTCTAGTTTAACATAGTGCTACAACTCAACCATATTAGCTATTTCTCTATTTAATCCATTCAATAACCTTGTCGTTATAGCTTTTCTATCCTCTATAACATTAGCTTTAATAATGACAATCTTCACTTCCTTGTGATAATCTTTTATTCTCTTAGAACTCTAAGATAAACTTTAAAATCTTTGATATAGTTCCCTATAATAATGACCAGGAACAAATATATATCTCATGATGGCTTTCATCTCATCCTAATTATCTATAAGTATCTTTTTGTTCCTCCTCTTTTCCAAGACAAGTTGATCCCACCAAACAATAACATAGTCAGTAAACTCAATAACAACAAGTTTTACTTTCTTTACTTTACAGTAATAGTGATAGTAAAAAAGTCAACTCCACTTTCTTTTCCACTCCAAATAAGCTTCAGAATTGTTTTTGCCTTGAAAAGCCATACTCATCAACTTAATCCTACCCAAATCTCTATCCAAATCATCCCAAAATCTATCTTTCCTATCTACTCTTTTATGGCTGAATTGCTCAAGCAGTCGAACTCCCATAGGCCTTTGGTTTCTATATGGTTGAAACCTATCATTGTGGTTATCATCAAAATTCTTGGCCTTCTCATATTTATTTTAAGCTATAGATTCTTCTAGAGGTGAATTAGCTCATCTCCCAAATCTTCTTCATTCCAAACCCTTATGGTTTGTCCCATCATGAAGACTAGCCACTGTGGTTCTCAAACTAGCTATCTCACTCATTACTTTGACAAACTTTGTATTTATTAACTCCAATTATTATTGCATGACCAAATAACCCCATTCAAGATTGTTATTATATTTTAGTGGTGATGATCTACTCGTAGTTATATATCATCACACATTCCCTCACATGTTTACATTTAATAGATGTCACTTCTCTCATGTTTCACAAATTTGCTTTTGCTTCTCACTTTAATTTGCTCACATTTACCTTGTATCACTTAATTCTTAAGATTTTGGTTTTTTTAAGGAACAAGTTCATAAAAAATCAAAGATTAATATCTTAATGGTGTAATAAAATAATATAAAGACTTGAGAAGGAACAAAGACTGAAAACAATCAATATAAAACTACAAATATAAAATCATGAATACCAATACAAACTCATGTAAAATATGAACAGTATGAAGACAAGAAAAAAAAAAGAATACCAAGAATAAGAAACTAATGGAATAAGATTTAAACAACTCAAAATAACAAAGCACTTTCAATTTGTTATTTTACATATGGTGGCTGAAACCTAAAAAACAAATGACACAATAACTAGTTTTTTTTTTTTTTTATAGTTTTCAAGAAAAGAAAAACTAAGTAAATCCAAAATACTCAAAATCAAGATTTATCTCCAAGAAACCCCAAGAATCAAGATTTTTTTTCAAATTTAAAATAAGCGGCTGAATTCTATATTTCTTAAATCAAGATTTGCGGCAAACCCTAAAAAATTATTTTCTTATGATTTTTCTTTGTTTTTTTTTTAATAAAAATTTATTTAATCAAGATTGCAAATAATTTCTCTTTTAACTTGATGCCACAACTAGTTTTTACGAAAGATAAAGAACTTAGTAACATGGAGTAAATGGAAATTTAAAGATAAAAGGGATATAACCTGATTTAAAGCCTTACTCTGATACCAATTAATGCAAATCTCATAGATATAAAGATCTAGAAATCTACAGCCAATTTGAGCCTTTCCAAGAAAGTTAAATTTGGGATTACGATTGAGTTTGACATAACAATAACTTGTAAAAAGGTACCAAAACTTTAAGTAACCACCCCTACCCAACATCTATCAGAGACATGAACAAGAAGTATGGAAGACACCATAAAACTTGATTAATTCTTTGATAAGTTAGAGTAGTTCAATGAAGAACCAAAAAATATGAGCAAAATCTCACACATACAATAATAATTGCCGAAATCAAAGTCTATCCCAAAAAACCTAAATACAAGCTAAATAACCCTTTTATAATAGGTAAAAATGTTCAAAATAATGTTAAAGAAAAATAATATAATATTTCTAAATAAAATAGAAAAACAAATCCTAAATCAATTAAGAAACTAATACAATTATCATATAATGGCTTCTAGACCTTATTGCAAAGCCTTTTCGATGTCCAATTGCCTTGAAATGTTCATATAGAATAAGAGCTGTGGAAAATTTTGATCAAATATCAGCCCGATCTAATAGTCGGATAAAAAATTATTATAGTTAGAGTAAAGCTATGCATTGAAACAATAGACCAAAAATACTTTTAATACTGAAATTAATTAGCCCACCATTAAAAAATAAGTACACCTACATTATAGATAGATTAGGCTCGTTTAGCATATATATTATATTGAATAAGGTTTAATCATCACTTGTTGAAGCTGAAGCTTCTTTGAATAACTTGACCCAAATAGTCTAAATAAGCTCATTGAATGTATTTTTGAGTTTTTTTGCCCTTGATCTTATAATTAGACCAAATAGAACTTGCAATGGATATTTTAGTGTATTCTTAATCGTATAAAATGATGTTAGAAATAGGAAGAAGAAAGTGCAGGCATGCACCGAAATGATGTCGTTTTGGTGCATGTCTTTTTTATGTTCTTTGGAAAAATGATGTCATTTTGTGTAAATTGTGGGAAGTTTTTTTTAAGTTAGTCCTCTAAGTTTTTACATATTTTTTATTTTGGTCATTTGATTTTTATTTTTTATTTTTTATTTTCATGGCTAATTACACTTTTTTCTATGAATTTATTTTAATTTAGTCTTGAATTGCACATTTTTATAGCCCTCTCATTCCTCCACCTCTTCCAATTTGGTCTTTGGATTTTTTTTTCTATCATGTTTAGCCCATTACACCTCTTTTCTCATTACTTCTTTTAATTTCATCCCTAATTACACATTTCTTACTTTTTTATTTTTATTCTTATAATCTTCTCATGCTTATGCTGTTATGGTAGCTTCTTAAAACCATGACATTCAAGTCTTACTTGCATTGTCTACTCTCACTATCCATCCTTTCTTACTTTATCCCTATTTTTACTTGAAAGATGATAATTGTTCCTAAACTATGATCTTTTACCCCCCCAAAACATTTGTCCTTGTTTTATTACATCAAGTCTCCTTTAATTACCATTGTTATGATTTTTTTGAAAATATCATTACTTTGTATGATTTTGAGATTTGATTGGCACATGCTAAACATTATTTAATTTGTATTTAAAATTAAGAGATTATCTCGATGTAATCTTTAAAGCACCCTACTTTTGAAAAAGCATAATATGTCATAGTAGCAAACCAAAACACATCTTTTAAAACAAATTGATGCAACCTTCCCAAAATGTTTTCAAGAGATTGAAAATTTAAGGCTTTTATGTAGAAAGAAGGATGACCTATATGATAAGGTGGTCTTTTAAATTAGCTTTTGTCTATTGTTTGCTCGAGCAAAATAGGAATGCATAAGGGTTACCATAAAAAATGTATATGCACCTAGGATTCTAAATTGCATTAGCACAACAAATAATGGCAAGTAACATAACCCTTTCGAAGAAAATCCTCATATATGTTGTCTTTTCTTGATATGTTGTGAGTGAAGTGTTTTGGCCTAGATGTTTTGTAATTTTTGTTTGCTTTTGTTATGGGTGATTTGTTATAGCCTGAGATTTCACTTGGAGCTCTATTGATGTTTTGCAATTTTCATTTGCTCCTAGTATGAAGGGTGATCATAGTCAGGTTTTTTTTGCAAAGAATTTTCTTAGGCTTAAATAGGATAGTAAAGGATATATTTTGATTGGAAATCAAAGGTCTTTTATCATTTCAAACTCAAACTACCTGAATTGATAAGTCTTGACCATGTTTTGCATAATTTATTCAGACATGCACATAAATTTTTATCACAAGTCCTTAAATATTGAACTTACCATACATTATTACTAATAATGTCAATGTAAGATATATGATATGCAAGGAAAAGATGAGCTTTGAAAAACATTTTATTTTTTATCATTTTTTTTTGTTTTTTTTTTTGTGTGGCCATTGAGGGGTGGGTTATCTCTTTCCATTCATACAACATGTTTCACAAACTTAAGCATTTTATAATAAATTTGTCATCCGCCCCTCCAAGATGGTGGAATGAGATGCCAAATTCTACTTTTAAAGAACATGGAGTTATTTTTTAAAATCGATATGCAATTTAGTTTTATCTTGGTAAGAACCATTAACTTATCAATAAGATCATGCAATGCGTAGATGATAGTGTTTATTTATAGCTTTAAAGGTTTACTTTGAGAATAAGCTAGAAAATGAAAAATTAAGACAAGAGAAATAAAACACATGTGAAGAAATATTTGGCATGAATTTCTTTTTTTATTGCTTTGGATGGGTCAGTACATTCATGTATAATACTTATTTACAGAATATAAGTTTATAGAAAATGAGTGCTTTACTTGAAAAAGCTTTATTAAGCATATAAGAACCTTCACATATGGGTTCCCATTTGCTCTAAAGTTCTTTTAGTATTGGGAGAATCTTCTTTATGTCTGAGACACCTTTTCTAAATTCAACCAAGAATTAAAGGATCCATTCTTGGTTTCTATCCTTAGGTGTTTACTATAGGGTATTTGAATTGATGATTACACATCTATAATCATGTTAATACGTTTTACTTATTTTGTATTTGGAATATCATTCTTAATGTTGCGAGTAAGTTAGGTTGGATTAATATGATTTCATATAGGTACATTGAAAGTGAGTGTTGGCCTTTGGGTCCTTTTCAATCAATATAATATGGAACGGGCTCACGTCCATCAATAACTCACCATCCTTGTGAGTCCAATGCCTATCTTTTATCAAAGTGGGGATCAAGTTGTTTTCAGACTCAAATCCATAACCACTCTTTTAGTTTAAGTTTATAATAAAAAAAAATGTCAGTTTATATAATCTCCAAGGATAACAAATATTTTTCTTTTTAAAACAAATAGCAATGCAACTTACCTTAAATAATGTATATGATGATTTTTATCTTTCCAGTTACATAATTAATCCTTTACCTAAAAGTCCTAAAAAACCAGTTAGAGTTTCCTAGTTACCATAAAACTAGATTGGGATTTATTTTTAATTTTACCTTGTTTGACCTATAGTTCGCCAAGATGTCTCATGTGAGTGTTATTCTAAAAAGAAAATAAATCGAAATGATACAAGTGTGTGTGTGTAGGCACACATGTTAGGTGTTAGTACAAAGAAGAGAATTTGCAGAAATGATGGAATGTGCAAAAATTATGGCAATGCGGAGAGGGAGAAGATGATCATATGGTAATGAGTTTTTTACATGGAAATATTGGTGTGTTTGTGTGTGATTGTTGGTTGCAAATATATAGTGTTTGGGGACATAGTTTTAATGGTGGTTAGGGAGAGAAAGGTGTTTAAAAATGGAAGATGTAGATGATGATACGGTGAGTAGAAATGGTGTTTAAAAATAGGATACTATTTGTTAGTTTTTTTGAGAAAGTATATAACTTGTACACTGATGACAATATTGTAATATTTAACTTTTAAGTGATGTTTAGCTATTAATTCAAATACAATAGCAATCCTATAATTTTCTTAAACTGTTTTGTTGACTTAGTTTTTGCACACTCAAATTAAAGTGTTATAAATATTATAAACAGTGATATGTAAAAATGTAATTTCTGAAATGATGGAAGAAAAGTAAAATCACAGGCAAATCTTAGAAGAGGCTGAGTAATTTTCCTGAAAAAAGCAGAAGAATAAGCATGTCAGATAATCATATGAACACCGGAATATAGAATCATCTATTAACTTCACATCAAAGATCCCATAAAACAAATACGGAGGTTGATCAGCACCTCGATTAGGAAAGATTCTATAGTAAAAGAAACAATTCGGAGAAAGACTTCAAGATTCTATAGTAATAATTCAATCGAAAATCCAAATGTTCCCAAAAACATTTGATAAGGGTGAATAACGAGGTTCATCTGCAGAGATCACGAAAACTTAGTACAGATAAGATACAAAAGGATATGATATAAGTTTATTCAATACATCAATATTGTTTTACATAGCTTATTGTAACTTATTACATGAACATCATATTTTTTAAAACAAGATATGGGCTACATCACTGTTACACCTTAAGCTACTTCCACACTATACGCAACACACAGGGAGATGCTGAAAAGAAGGTCGATCTGAAGACAGATTAATTTAAGGCCCCAGCAGGAGACCATATATATAATTATGCAAATAACTGGATATCTTTTCTTATGGTATGAAATCTTCACGCCTGGCGAAATTCATGCTTTATTCAATGATCCGATTAAACTTCACAGACCATATAATTATGCTAACTGCTGGATTTATTATGTTATGGTAGGTAATCTTCAAGGCTGGTGAAATTCATGCTTTCATCACTGATCGAAGCTAAGATCTTAGAGAAAGAGTTGGC
>Ga0325405_1006403_pt1 | contig 11890 bp, 4 predicted proteins | sample PopdelMetagenome_21_FD_205663 | JGI IMG/M metagenome (GOLD analysis project Ga0325405, IMG submission 205663) | Populus deltoides microbial communities from Bellville, Georgia, United States - Xylem-Control-R2 | ecosystem: Host-associated > Plants > Phyllosphere > Stem > Wood/Secondary xylem...
TTCGTGTGTGTGTGTCTTTTGTCATCCTCCATGGCAAAGAGAGAATAGCTGTCTGCCTGAACAAAATGACAGACATGAGAAAAGTCTTAAGAAGATTGCTGTAAGATGGGAACAAGAATCCCTTACCATCCCTCTCTCTTTCCGTGTACACAGTCCATGGACACCAACACATGAGACCAAGAAGAGACAAAGTAAGAATATTTCAGAGAGGGATTCTTCTATAGATTTTTTATAAAAAAAAGTTTTAATTGTCTGGTAAACTTTTAAAAAACGAAGAAAGGACAAGTGCTAATGCCCACTATCGAACATGTCATTTGTGTACAGTTAACCTAACATATCAAAATAGTTGGGGATAAGAATCTTTCTCAAGCACGCATTTTGATTATTATAATGAAGTGCTCGCAAAAACTACTCCTTTTCTTCTTATGATGCCTAAGCATACCTTTTAAATTTATAAAATTTTAACTCTTCAGAATCATTAATTAAATTAAATATCAGATTAATAAAATAAATAATAAATCTAATAAAATATATTTTTTTTAATATCAATCAGTCGATTAGTTTAACTGACTATTATAAAACAATTAATTAGCTAGTTATGAAGTTTGATTGATATCGTGTTTATGAACCTCAATATTAATTATAATTTTATTATATTTATTATTGATAAAAAAATTATAATTAATGCCATCAAAAACACACCAGTACTAAATTTGTTTTGCTTCTATATTAGTTTATTAATTTTTTTTTATGATAATTGACAAATTTATCCGTATATTTTTACCAGAAAGTACACGTTTTGTCACCCCCTTCAAATTTCTTCAGGAAGGGAAGTATATCCTGCCCCACCATGCCCACTTAAATCACAAATTTTACTGAAAAGAAGTTATGTGTGGTAATAAGTGGTGTCGGCAGGCAGCTGTCAATTGTGGTCTCTTTAGCATTTGATGACTCTGTTTAATAGTTGAGCATATGCAAGAACAGGAGATAGCTTGGATGTCAAGCAGTGATGAGTCTAGAATGCTGTGGAAGGAATCGGATGAGCGACTGAGTGGAGGGCTGTATTATCATGTTTTTTATATGATTATAAAAAAATATTTTTTTAATTTCATTTTTTTTATTTTTTAATCTGTAAAATTTAATTATCATTTATTTTGTTTTGAATTATTTTTTAAAATTAGATATATTTTTCAATTCAATTATTTACATTTGATTTCATTTATTTTTTTATATTAAATTTGATTTCTATTTTTTTAATTCTTATTTATTTTATATTTTTCTTTTATTGGAACATTCTTATTAAATTTCAACCCTCCATGTTTTGCTAATCGAGATTTCGTTCATCAAGAATATGGCTTTGTGTGCTTGTTTTTTTATGAGGTAATCCCGATTTTAGAACCTGTGAGTTTTAAAAATAAATTCAAGTTGATTTAAGTCTTTTAGGGTTTTTTTATTTATAATTTATATCTTTTCAATTCTATTTTTCAATAATAAAATTAAAATTTTATTTTATTTTATTTTTATACAATATTATTCTAATATCATGTATTAGATTACTAAGTTACAAATTTAGCAAGCTAATCTAGAATGAGGTGGGAAACTAAATCTTGATTTTCTTTTGTTTTATTAAAAACACTACCGGTATTTGAACAATTTTTTTTTAATAATAAAAAATATATAGTCTAATCGGCGGGGTGATGCGCACCACCAATCCAGTATTGCCTTCTGGCTCGTGTCCTTTTCTTTTACTAAAAAATGGTGTAATAGCAGTTTTGTGGGGGCAACTTTCCTTTATCCAAATCATAGCTTCAAAGACTGGCCAACAATTTAACACCGCAAATCCAGATATCAACATTTGGACTAAAAGATCCTCCAAATCCAAATTCCTGTCTTTGATGACTGTGACTTGACCCCATGTAAAGGAGATAAAAAGTTGTATAATGTAGCCCTTCTTAGTGCTCTTTCGAATTTATTTTATCTGCCACAGACCTAAATATTTATTATTTTTTTAAAATATATATATATATATATATATATAAGTCACTTAAATTTACTTTTCTTACAAAGAGATGGTAAATATTGCAATTTTTTTTTATCAATTTTATGAGTAGGTCATTGAATGAATCATGACTCTAATTTTCTTGGGTATTGAAGATCATAAATTATCACTAATAATTTATAATTGCTGTTTGATGTAATCATTTAGCTATTAAAAATCAATATCAACAAAAGTCAATTGTTTTTTTGAAAAACATGGAAGAGACATTCATTGACATTGTTTGCTGTAACAATAGTTACATTTTTGTCCATCAAAAAAAAAAAAATCTTGGTCTTGGGTGTATTTAAGTCTTTTTGAATATCCTAATAGTCATTAAAGGATTACTAAAGGGTATATGTGTCTTTTGTATTTTTTTTAAGTAGAGTAAAAGAACATAATTGCCTACAAGTAAGAATTTATAAATTGACAAGTAGAGGTAGTAATTTCTTTTTTTTTTTAATATATTAAAGTGACAAACTCACCCTTATAATAAAAAAATTAAACCTCGAATCCAAGGGCTTTTTAGTATTTTCACTCTTGTTTTTTTATTACCACTTTCATCAAGGGAATTTTGGTTTTTTTTATCAATGTTAAATTATTATTTAAAATGAAATGGCTTCTAGCGCGTGCAACAAATATAAACCAGTGTGTGGGAGACGCTTGCACACTTTGACAAAAAAACCCTTTATAATGTTGTTGGAAGCACCGTCGCATTCTATTTCTCCTGATGCGATGCGTGTTGGCGAAAATATAGTCATTTATGTTAGTGAACTTTCTCCTTTTTTTTCTCTTCACCCTTAAAATTACATGTTAATTCTTTTTGTTGTTGATATTTCAACTCTACTCCTATTCTTTTGATTTTTAATTTTTAATTTTTAATTTTTAATTTTGGTTCTTTATAAAAGTTTTATTTGTTTTTAATTTCGTTAATCAATTCCAATTTGACACACTATTTTTTTTCAATTTGATCCTTATTCTTTTCATTTTTAATTTTTTAATTTTTTGATTTGATTCTTTTGTAAAAGTTTTATTGGATTTCAATTTCACCCTTCAATCCAATTTACAATGTATTATTTTTTTCCAATTTGATACTCATTTTTTTCCTTTATTAAAGTTATTTTTCTTTTCAATTTAATCCTCTAATTAAAAATTTGTAGTTGTCCTCTAATTTATTTTTTATTTCAATTTTCACTCTCATTATATTAATTGTATTTTTTTTTTTAATTTTAGATCATTTTATGTAATTATTTTTTTCTTGATTTCACCCTTAAGCGTTTGATTTGTTAGGGATTGAGTTTTGTAATTTTTTTTATATGATGCTTATGATCTAATGACCTGGGTCATGAGTTTGAAAAGTTAACATGAATTGATATATTTCTTTTTAAAATAGGTTTTGTGTTTGTCTTCATATTTTTTCTATTAGGCTATCTCAATCTCATGACCTGGATCGCAGATTTGATGGAATAACCCAGTTTTGCTCGATCCTAATTATTGGGGTTAGAGGTTTGTCATGTTAACTCGGGTTCACCGAGGTTGATGTTTTTAGGTTCTTTTTATGTCTCATTTCATCCTTTCATATTTAACGGACTGAGAATTGAGCTATATCATTTATCCCTTGTTGGAAAAATAATTTTTTTATCCAAGATTATTGTGATCACTTTTTTTTATAAAAAAACATAGTTCATCTATTGTTGATGCTTATTTTTTTATCGTCTAATTAAAATAAAACCAACTTATTGGATCCAGTTAGGTCTATAACCCGAGTTGTGGATTTTTATTCCTTTTTTAAAACTTGGTTGCAGCACATGAATATCATTTAACGCAAAAAAATATCTGACCCCGCGATGTAGCGCGATCCAGACCTGGTTAAAAACTAAAAAGTTCTGTAAGTTTAGAAAATAATCTCTATTTTGTAAGTTAGATATTCCAAAATATATTATTTAAGAAACTATTTATTGTAAAATGCAAAATTTGAACTAATTGAAGGTAGAATAAAATTCTTGAAATATAGTTTTTTTATATAGTATTTTTCTAATTGCTATTATTTTAAAGGGAATATAAAAGAATAATTATTTTATAATTTAAAATTATAGATTAATTAAGATACATATTTATTATTATCTTGTTGTACTACAAACTAAAAAAACTGGGTACCATGACTCATCTCTTTTTGAATGAGGTCTTTTTTTTTTAAATTTTCGTCATTCAACATTGCATGTGTATTAATTTTTTTTATTTTTTTTTAATTTCACCCTTTAACATGTGGTTGATTTTGAATTAGTCTTTATGATTTGTTTCGGTTTACTTTCTATAAGTTTGTCATAATTTCAAACAAACATCTTGATATTTGATTTATTCTCGATTTTACGAGCTTCTATTTATGTTATTGTATAATTAAGTAAAAAAATATTTTATAAACTAAAGTTATTAAACCCGATGGAGTCTATGACATAGGTTGTGGGTTTGACGAGTTAAGCCGTGAAATCCGAGTTGATATAATATATTTTCGTCTTACTATTCAAAATAAAACGTATGTCTTGATTTTATTTTAAAAGTCAAATCATATTTTTTACTAGTTGTTTCGGGTTGATTTTAGACTTATCAAGTCAACTAAATAACTTTGGGGTAACTCCAACACGATTTAAATTTAAACTTGGTCGCAAAAATGAGACAAGCTGGTACGTTTCAAGGTTTATCCAGCTTAAAAACAATATCAAGTAATTCTCTATGACCATGATTTTTTTTTGATGTTTTAAAAAGAAAAAAAAATCAGGTTAACCCATCAAACCCACAGTTCAGGTTATAAGTTTGAGACAACCTCATAAAAAATAAATAAAAAACTATGAATAAAATCAAAATAAAAAAAATCTAAATTAAAAAAAAACACTAGTCAACTAAATAGTGTTCTCTAAAGACAAGCAGAGTAAGCACCCTTCTCTTTTGGTTTTTTTTAGTGTTAATATAAAATGATGGAGTGGAAATGTAGAATAATAATAATATCAGCATCTTAAAAAAAATAAAACAATAATAAATAATAATAATAATAATTGTCGTGAATACCATACTTTAATTTAATCCTAGCAGCAACAAAAATAGTTTAGAATAATCACTAGAGATGAATGTCAATATAAGAATTTGTTTGTTTTTACGTTTTAATTTTATTTTAAAAAATTAAATTTATTTATTTATTTATAATTTAAATTATTTTTTTGATATTTTTAATTTATTTTAATATGTTAATATAAAAAATAAAATATAAAAAATATTATTTTAATAAATTTCTAAATAAAAAAATATTTTAATAGCTCGGTGCATGGATTTGTGAATTTGTTCAATCTACCTCGAAGAATTCCCGGGAAACCTTGGGAAGGTCATTGAAAGAAGTGATTTTCCAGCTTTGGATGTATTTATGTGCACTGCAGATCCATGCAAGGAGCAACCAATGAGTGTAGTCAACACAGCCTTGTCAGTTTTGGCTTATGATTATCCTATGTGTCGGATGATGGAGGCTCAGCAGCATTGACTCCTTTTGCTCTCATGGAGGCTGCTAAGTTCGCTAGTCATTAATTGGCTACCATTTTGCTGAAGGAACAGCATAGTAGAGAGATGTCTCAAGGCATATTTTCACTCAAATCACACCTCCTCCTCTGAGATTGAGACTGTTAAGGTACATCATACTTGCATCTAAACTCCATTGTTATGTTCCAATTTTTAAGATTTTCTATTTTTTCCCTTATCAGTCGAGTCTTGTTCCTATCAGTCTTCTTTCTTTACATGACTCAAAAGTTTACCTTAATTACAGCTTCAACAATATTTTTTAAGAGAAGAAAGTTAGGTGAACTGGTGAAGGACCCGATCATGGGGCCATGAATTAACAGAGGCAAGAGCGCTCGGGTTCGAGACTGTTGTTTGTAATTAAAAATGGCACATGAAGTAGACTAGCTGTACTACACACTAATACTGTGGCATTAATCACGAGCAGGTTTTGTAAGAAAATGGCATGGATAAAGATGTCACCGGCCGTTTTATGCCCAGCCTTGCATATGTCTCCAGAGAGAAAAGCAAGGCCTCAAACCACCACTTTGAAGCAGGTGCCCAAAACGTCCTGGTAAGAAAGCTACCCCATTATGTTGTTGAACTTGAACCACGCATTGTTCATTGTGATTGTTTTTTCCTTGGCACGTAATTTTGCTTGTATTTTGAAGCTTCGAGCATCGGCTGCCATGACCACTGCACCGATGATCTTGACCAATGTCCCGGCAACGCCTCTTCGGGCACTATCTTACTGTTCGGGTCCTAAAATCCGGCCCAAATATGGGTTCGTTCAATTTCCTCAACGTTTTCAAAGAATCAACAAAAATGACATCTGTTTTTTTGATGGATTAGTAGGTCCCTCTTATCTAGGAACCGGGAGCTTCTTTTACTCGCCAAGTATTCTGTGGAGGCCCATCGAAATTTGAGTCACCGGCAATTCCTGAATTAAACCCAAACCATGTTGTAGACAAGTCCATACGGTCCTCGGATATTTTAGCACTGGCACACCATCCATCAGGTTGCAATTATGAGAAGCAAACAAGTTGGGGTTATAAGGCAAGTATAATAAACGTCCCAAATTTTAAAGTTTTCCATGCTAGACAGATAGCCATTGACATTAACTGTGTTTCATTCGGAAACTTTCAGATAGGATATAGATACGGATCCTTGGTTGAAGACTATTTTGCTGGATCGCGGTTACATTCTGAGGGTTGGAGGTCCATATTTTGCAATCCTGGGGGATGCACCCGTTTCCTTGTTGGTTCAGCAAAAACGGTGGACTGTTGGTGTTCTTGAGGTGGCCTTCTTAAATTGCAGCCCATTAACCTTCGGCTCCAGGGCTATGGGGCCTCTTGCAGGCCTCGGTTACTCAATGTATGCATTTTATCCCATTTACTCAATTAGAAGGTTAAGGAGGCCCAACATCTTACAGACTAGCTGTTCTCAACAAGATACCTGAGACTAGGAATGCAGTTTACCATTTTTCAAGACTTTAAAGAACATCACTAAATTTAAACGAACACCAAAATGTTAAAAATCTTTTAAAAAGCTCAAAGTGTATTTTTTTTCTAAAATCTTATCTTTACCATGAGAAAGTGAAAGTTTGTTTATTTATCTAGAGTTTCTGATCAGACAATTTGCGGTGTTGATTGGAGAAGAAAAAGGTGTACAACATCCAATCTACTATTCTAGTAAAACTATTCAAATATAGATCAAGGTACTTGAGAGTGGAGAAAATGGTCTTAGCTCTGCTCTGGTATATGCTAGTAGAAAGCTAAAGCTATCCTTCCAAGCTCATCAAATTATAGTGTTAATAGACCAATTTTTATGATAGATTCTTCATAAACAGGACATGTCGTCTGGATGATTAGTGAGGTGGGCAATTAAGTTTGGAGAGTATGGACTAAATGATTTTGAGGAATGATAAAGGAGAGTTACCTGCCAAGACTAAAATTATTTCAACAATTGTGGCATTGTCCTTTTGTGTAGCAGCTTCTTCCATTTTCAAGTACGAAAATTCCGAGTTCTGTATTAACATTCCTCAATGAGTCTACACTTTTACTAATTATGCTCGGGTAAAGTGTGCTTTGGTCTCGTTTTATCTGCAATGCATTGTGCTCTAATAAACACTTGGTTTTAAAAGAAGAAGATCAAGATGATGCTACCACAAGATTTAACCATATTTTCGGGGCAAAAATGCTCATCTTAGCATGTTTTTCTTGTAATTTCTTCATTTACTGACATGAGAGGAGCTAATTCGGATTTCGCTACAAGGCTGACCTTACCTCATCAGTGATTCGCTGACGCTACTAGCTAGTGACCGGCCTTCTAGCCAACCCCTTCCAAGAAATTTTCGAAACAGAATTACGCAGCTAGCTGAAAGAAAGCGCATGCTTATAGGCACGCGGGCGTTCACACGTGTGTTTGCCATTTGGTGTCCGCCTTGAAGAGCTTTTGCCTATCTACTTATTTCAACTTCATGTGGAGGCAAAATTTCTCTTCTTGGACTGTGTGTTCGAATATGAAGAATGACAGATTCTCCATTTGTAGAACCCCTTCCACTCTCCATGGAAATAGACAACTCAGGCAAGCTGGAAGAGTCCCTCAATTGTGTTGTCACATTTGCTGGTCCTTCCATAGGTATCACAAACTGTTCTGTTGATCCAGCACCAACATCTTCTTGTTGCTGCGGTTCTGATGTCATGTTCTGAGGATGGTGAGAGTTTGCGCTAGATTGCGGCAGGATCATAGGTCCACTAGATTGTAGCGGACTAGTACAAAATTTGGTGGTAGGGAAAATGACATAACATCTACAAAGTGGACAAGTTGAGTTCCGGTGCAGCCAATGATGTATGCAGTTGATGTGAAACACATGCTTGCATGATGGGATTTGGAGAACTTCCTCTTCGATCTCGAATTCGCCCAAGCAAACACAGCATCTGCAACCAAAATGTTTCAAAACTCCATTAGGGTCAGCTGAAAGGAAGCCTTCACCTTTTCTTTTTAAATATTCTAGATAGATGCCATTCCTAATATCATGTTCCCTGTTTTTCTGTTGCCATCAAAACTATACTTTGTACAAACTTCCAGCCATGGTTTGCCAATTTGCTTTCCGGAAAGTAGTGGATGTAACTAAAGATTCTTTGGTGCATTTGAAATAGGACAGAAACTTAACAGTTTTAGTGGTCTCAACTTACAAAGTATAGACAAGAAGCATCAGCAGAAATTCTGATATTTTTGATAAAATTTTGGAACTCGATACCATGGCATTTTTCTTGGTTAAGGCTTATTAATTATTACAGAGGGTCTGGTCTAAATATTTGCTAGCCATTCTTTAGCTAAAGAGAATATCTAATCAAAGTCTTCAATTTCAGAGTCGGGTAAAAGTTTGATAGAATTGTGCAATTTACATCAAAATAATAGAAGCCAGGGAACCAAAAAAGGACTGAAAAGATAGCACTAAAACCAGACCTATAAGCGAATAAGAACTCAAAGAAAAGTCGTTAGGCTCCAATAGCTAAAAACTCTTGTACATGGCATAACATTACATATTTTCTTATCTTTTCCAATAGCTTTAGTGATTAGCTTTTTAGAATCTCAAAAGCAAGCAGGAGTACTGTTTGCAACATTATTTCATACATGCTTTTCCACCTCCATACATGTCAATTTTCACACAGATTTTACTTGTTCACCGTACTCTTATTAAACAACATTAAGAGACACAGCTGCTGCCTAGCCTATAAAGGATGGTTCATAGGGATTACTGTTTCACAAGATAATTCTGCATGACTTTATGGAGATGTAAATACTAAATAGTGTGGCCTTATCTAAAGCCTTTTTTCTTCATGTTTACAGTTTAGAGAAACTTTATTGCAGGTCAATTTCAATCTTCCATTTTTTCAGTGAATTGGCCTTGTCAGCCATATGATCATTACTGCAATATACCACTAACTTGAGCATATGTTGTAGGGCAGGATAAATAATAGCCCACATCGCACGGACATATGTAGCACATTTCCATCAAAGTTGTCTTAATCTAAAATGGAAATTGAGTAGTGTGGCAAACTTACTGAGAATCCTTTGTCATTAATTCTTCATCAAATAAGACAAATGGTAGCTTGTCTCTAAACTCTTCCTTCAGATCAATCTGACAAATCTAAAGATATAAGCATTGGAAACAAGAAAAAGAATCAGAAAAATATTAAGATGATGGCTGAAGTGCTGAACAGCAAACCATGATACCATAGTATACAACTCAATCTCGAAAGCACAACATAAAAGAAAGAAATGCTCTTTTGCATGCATTTGGTGCATGCGAGAGAGAAATGGAGAGAGGTCTTACAGAGGAGGCGTGGTATGGAGTAGCTTGATTGGAACTTGGAATTATATGCGGAGGAGATGAAATTGAGGAAGCCCTTCTCTTGAGGTAGAACAAGTAAAACAACAGAAAAAGAATGATAGAGAAGAGAATAGGAATTGAAAAAATGAAAGCCTGGTAAAGTTTAAGTTGAAGTTGTTGAGGGTAAAGATGGGGAGGGGCTGGAGCTTGAGGGAGGCCCATCAGTCTCCAAAGATTCAAAAAGGACTGGATGTGGAAACAAATGACCAGTACTCAGAGTTGAAGAGGTTGTATAGAAGAGTTACAAATGCCTTGCTGAATGTATTTATGGAGAGAGGCTAAGGTAGTTAAGGATTGGTATGAGATTGGGAAAAGGATACATTAATATAGCAACCTTTTTTAAAAAAGAGAAGAAATAGAAGCCAGTAAATTAGAGCTTTTGAGATCAAATTTAGATGATGGTAGTCTATATTCTCACTTTTTCAATGATGGGACAAGCCCCATGTCCCACTAAAACATGAGTCCTCACACTTAGCACTTAAGACTGGTTTGTCTTCATTCTTCAAGCATGGACCCAAAACACTATTATGAGTTCTAAAATGACTTAAGACTGGTTTGCAATTTAAAAATGATTGGTTTAGTAAATTTGTTTGGTTTGGTTAGCTAAGGCTATCACTAACCACCCCACAAGAAAGAGTACTTGCAAAAGATGGCTGTGGCAGTTGGTGTTTTATTGCAAATCTTGCTTAAGGAAGACATTCAGAAGGGTGTTTCCTAAGATGTCAAGGCAGAGCCTGATTCATGGTTGGCAGGTCACTGGCCTAACAACCTTCAAATAAATAGAAAAAAAACATAATCGGGTTTGCGAGATGGGTTTGTTTAACTCAGCTTCACGTTCCTCCCATACGGGTAAATTTAGGAGACCACCAGCACACTAGTATAATCAGGCCTGTATGCCTCCCGCTTGACATGACGATTTGTTGTTGTAGATGTTAACCTAACCTTGCAGTTGCTTTTTATTTGTTAAGACATCATCAAACCCTCCGAAAAAGATTTTTCTGTTAAGATTTTTTTGTCCAGATACGTATTTCCTTTGGTAAAAGATGAATACTTCTTTCAGGTGGTTGATCCAGCTGGTTAAATATAAATATCTTACTTTAGATGTTTTTCTCATATGTGAATTATTATTTTAATGTATTTCACGTTTATTTTATGATCCTACTTAGTGGAAGTTGTCCTCCTTTCCCAGTATACAGTTCAACGTGGGCATGCTGCTCCAAACTTTAATTGAGAAAATCGCACTGTTGTTGGTGGATCATGAAGACAGTTCTCTCTCACACAAAGTGGGTATCAGATAAGATCTCGAACTGCACCACTACATCAGATTCTCTACATATAAAAATATTTCTGATCGTACAATTTGACACAATTATTCCTAGTAATCCATTTATATAGGCAAATGGCAGCTACAGAATCTCTTGTAGAAGTGGAAAAGTTCGCCCAAAAAATTATTCAAGTGACGACTGAATCCTATCCTAGCACTATTTTCTTTGTTAGTTACTTGTATATGATTGGGAGAGGCCGCCACCAGAGAACTTTTGTGCTTCAACTACTGCCATGTGAGAGTAGTTTAACATTAGTGCTCTCCAAGGAAGGATCACCGATGCTGATATATCTTATAGTACTTCAATTTTGGAACAAAAAAGGAGACTGGAGCCCAGAACAGTCAACCAGTATGTCTATCACATATCGAGGCTGCTTCTTTTTGTAAGCAAATCAAAACTCTGGGTTTTGAGCGGGTAGAGTCCAGCTCTCTTCAATGCATTACAAAGAACTGAACTAGCGTGGGGATGTTTAATGTTCTGAAGTTGATGACATTGAGGTTAAGCCTTTTTTAATTGAATTTTATTTTTTTTATTTCAAATTATTTTTTTAAATGTTTTTAAAAATTTTAAAAAAATACTATTTTAATATATTTT
>Ga0325405_1006404_pt1 | contig 11889 bp, 9 predicted proteins | sample PopdelMetagenome_21_FD_205663 | JGI IMG/M metagenome (GOLD analysis project Ga0325405, IMG submission 205663) | Populus deltoides microbial communities from Bellville, Georgia, United States - Xylem-Control-R2 | ecosystem: Host-associated > Plants > Phyllosphere > Stem > Wood/Secondary xylem...
CAATGCGTGTATTATTCTTGGAATTAATAGTAAAAAGAGAAGGTTCATTACAGTAATTTTCATCACAAGTAAAATATAGATAGATATTAATAAGTGAGCATTCTCAATTAATTTACAAAGATATTAATAATAATAATTAAAAGTTGTGTTAAATTATATGAAACACGTGTCCTTGCTTCACCCATTTAGTTATCTCGATGAGCACGTCTATTGTTAAATTCTATTAAAGTGAGCATTCTCAATTTACAAAGATCTGAATCCGATCTAAGTAATCCTGGATTAAGTCAAATTAAAATAAAACTAATTAGGAATTTGGCCCAGCAAAACTTAATAAACCCGGGTCAATTCATGTATAATCCAACTCTTTTTTTCCTTAAAAAAAATCACTGTTTTAAGATGCTGAATTAAAAGCCATTTATTGTTCTTAGCAGCCACACCGAAGATATATAGAAAACCTAATCTCTCCTTCGTGCCCCAGTACATTTTTAGCCGAGGACAAATCCTTCAGCTGAAGCCATATCAGTTGCAAAGATCGCAGAAGGAACTCAGCAGGTTCAAGGCAAGCCATACCAGGTTTTGTTTCCTCTCTTCGTACATCTAAATTTCACTTCACTATTTGAATATAATTCTCTGCTGCCTTTTTTTTATTTTTCTTTTCAAATGAATTATTTAGGGTGGCGAGTGAAATGCTTGTAAAAATGTATCAGACCACTTTTCATTTTTTATTTATTTTGAAACTATCATATCAAAATTATACAAAAATATAAAAATTATTTAAAATAATAATAAAAAATATGGTTATTGTTCATGGAAAGAGTTAAACCGACCCAGGTGTTTTAGTTTAATTTGTTTATTATAACTAGTCCCATCCTTTTGCTGTCCTGACAAAAGCAAGAAGCTGTGACACCTCTGGCTCCAAAAACCCAACCATTTTCCACCCTTCTTTTCCCATTCTGCTTTCTCACAATCCTGAATAAAAACCCAGTTATCCCAGTTGAAAGGCAAAAGGGAGTGTTTATTTTGATCGGAAAGATTGAAACTTTGGTTTTGTTGTTTGAGAGGGGGAGAGAGAAGATGGGTGATAAAAATGATGGCTTGGGCTTGAGTTTGAGCTTGGGATATGCTACACAACGGAATCATCATCAGCAGCCTTCTTTGAAGCTAAATCTCATGCCTTCGGCTTCACAAAACAAACATAAAAAAACTTCCTGGACTGACCTCTTTCAATCACCAGGTACCTGTTTTGTTTCTTCTTGTTTTTGGGCTCTAAAAAAACAAGCTTTCAGTACTGTCTTTGATTCAGATCTGTGTTTTGGGTTAATTACAGGATTCCCATTATTGTTTTTGTTATTGCAGATAGAACATGTGATACGAGGTTGTTTCAACGAGGGATTGACATGAACAGGGTACCGGCTGCTGTGGCAGATTGTGATGACGAAACTGGGGTTTCTTCACCAAACAGTACACTATCCAGCTTGATCAGTGGTAAAAGAACCGAAAGAGAACAGATTGGAGAAGAAACAGAAGCAGAGAGAGCCTCTTGCTCTCGCGGAAGTGATGATGAAGATGGTGGTGATGCTTCTAGGAAGAAGCTGAGACTGTCAAAGGAACAGTCGTCAGTGCTTGAAGAGAATTTCAAGGAACATAATACTCTCAATCCCGTGAGCAGTAGCCTTTGGGTTAATCTTTTTTCTTTTTTTTTTAATGCCAGGATGGTTTTTAATTCTGGCTTTGGTGTCATTTGGTGAAGTACGTGGTGGTTTTGTGGTTGCAGAAGGAAAAGCTGGCTTTGGCAAAACAGTTGAATCTCAGGCCAAGGCAAGTGGAGGTGTGGTTTCAGAACAGAAGAGCAAGGTGTGATATTTCCCCACTTTGTCAGGGCTATATTTGGCATTTCAGGAGCGAATATTAAATGAGCTGACAAGGATATAATTTTCTTCTTATTTTGGAGAAAATCTGCTGATGTGGTGAATGAATTTTTTTTTTAAAATATTTTAATATATTTTTAAATGAAATACTTTTTAAAAAATAATTGTCACAATATTATGGAAAAAATTGTTTCCTCCAATTTTGAATGATCTAGAATTTAATGCCACTTAGGATGGACTATTAATTAATTAATTAATTATAATTGCATCCAGGGTTTTCAACAACTGTTGTTCTTTGTAATAATGCATTACCATATTCATGTGTCGTCTACACTTTGAGCAGGCAAAAGAAATGGTGAATTCATCAGGACTACTGAATTTTAGTATCCATACTTAATGTTGAGTCAGTCTTCAATATGTACAAGTAGGGTGTTTGGTTGCCTGGTAAATGGATGTTTGCTTTTACATTTTGGTGTTTTCAGAATTAGCGTGATTAATTTAAATGGATTTTGAACTGTTTTTATGCTGAGGAAAATGGAGTGAAAACTGAAAACTGAACATTTCCTTGTCGAATTGATTCAGGACTAAGTCGAAACAAACTGAAGTAGATTGCGAGTACCTAAAAAGGTGCTGTGAAAATCTAACAGAGGAGAACAGGAGGTTACTGAAGGAGGTGCAAGAGCTCAGAGCACTGAAACTCTCCCCACAGCTCTACATGCACATGAACCCTCCCACCACCCTCACCATTTGTCCTTCATGCAAGCGTGTTGTCTCATCGGCATCATCATCTTCTGCTGCTGTCGTGTCCTCTGCTCTTGCTCCATTTGCCTCGACTCCCCAACCACAACGACCGGTGCCCATTAACCCTTGGGCAGCAATGCCTATCCACCATCGAACTTTTGATGCTCCCGCTTCTAGTTCATGATAGTTTGTTTGAAGTAGGGCTATTATTGTAAGAAGATAAAATGGATGGAAGTAATTAGGATAAAATATCCAGAGAAACGTCAGAGAATGTGGAACAGAGAGGAGTGCGAAAGAAGACACAATTAGTGGTGATGGTTAGGATGCGATTTTGGCGAAGTCCAGTTAGCTAAGAGTGGACTAGTTGCACAATTTAGTGTTTGCAAGTGGTAGGATGTTGGAAGGGACGACATAGGAATCCGAATTCCTTATCTTCATGCTTATTATTGTAGGATTGGAGGTGGACAAAGTGGCTCGACTATGTAAAGAGGATAGTATTTTAGTGATTCTAGTGAAGGAATGATTGGTCATCCTATATATTAACTAGAAATGCTTCTCTTCATTCTTAGATTATTGGTGGCTTTTGTATATGAATGGTTGTCCACTAGCGTTGTGAAGGATATCAGGTTCTTCTTGTGATTCCTACGCATGTCTCCGTGCCTTAATACACTAAAGAATATATGGATGGCTCATAGTAGAAGAATTTCATGTCACATGGCTCATGATCTCTTTTATCCACTGTAGTATTACAACTAATTAATAGATATTAAACATGTCTGGCTCCGCTGCTCCCATGCTTCAATGTCCATCCTTCTTTATTCGACCTGCAATTCATCTTTTTAAGTGTCAAGTGTGTCAGCACATTCCTTGTCCACAATACTATAGCGTATGGCAGCTGAATCTTCATAAAATGGTACGTTTCTTTTCTGCCTATGAAATCATTGTTGAATTTTACATATCTGGTACCAAAATTTTTTGTTTTTTGTTTTTTTTATGAGGAACTCAAGTTCACATCCTTCAGGTGAGGATTAGATAATCCAGACAGACGTGTAGCCAACTCGATGTGATTGTCAGTGAAAACAGGACCCATGAGACTAGCTGATAATTCATAAAGATGGACGAAGGGGTTTTTTGCACATTGTTGGGGGTGGAGTTTGAAACATGATCTCACAAGTTCTTATCATATCCGTCAAACATGATCTCATGAACCACCCTTATGGGTTGAGACCCTCATAGGAAGAGAAATTAAGAGTTTAGCCGCCCTTTCAGCTGTTCAGGCCTTGAGCAAAACAGAACGCATTAATTGAAAAGGCTTCCTTCCAAGAACTTAACGTTCTCTCATCACAAAAATATATATAAAAAGAAAGAAATCTGAATTTGATGGGTGATTGTGTCTTGGTCCCTGGACACTAAGCATTTATTGATACGTCTAAAATGCAGGAAAGACGCACTTGAGGGTCTAGCTGCTGTGGTCACTTGTGGACTTGTTCCGCTCCCCCTTCTGGGTTCGACCCTCTATGTGCACGCCTGTCACCCCCGCGGTGCCTTACCTGCTCCTGGGCTTGCAGGATGTCCAGTGGGCCGTGGGGAATAGTCGTGGTGCGCGTAAGCTGGCCCGGACACCCCACGTAAATAAAAAAAAAAAAAAAAATGCAGGAAAGACATGCAAATCCACAAGGCAAAAAAAATATGACCGACCCTTTTATCTATACATGCAATCTAATTTCAGATCTCCTTTTACATTGGTTCACTGAAGAAGGTTCAGGAATCTATGTTTAATAGGTTGGGAGGTAGCTGGGCAGAAATTTAAGATTTGAGAAACAAAACAACAACCTGCTTGAATAAAATATGAAACAAGAAGGTTTATGTCTTTATCACGAGCTTCAAGGCAAGACAAAGGTTTTTGGAACAAAACCCTGATAGTTTCTACACATTATCATCCCTAGAAATTATATATACTACTACCGTAGAAGTTTTCGCATTGATCTGCTCCTGATGCAGTCAAACGGTAACAGTGTCTTCTTCAGAACGTAATATTGAACCATAGCCAGCTTTGTCTGTGGCCCGATCTCTAATAGCATAGCCAGCTTTCTCTGTGGCCCGATCTCTAATAAAGAATTTCATGACAGTGGTTGCAAATGCTTTTCCAAAGTAATCTTCAACGTGAAAAACCATCAAATCTATGCCTTGGGAATTAATGGGAGTTCGCGCAGTACACAAAAACCAGAAATCCATGTTCAAAGGAACATCAGACCCCGTACATGATTTACATATTGTTATTTGTTGAATTTTTTATTTAATAGGCTATAAACACAATGTAGTTGAGGTTTTAATATTTATATTCTATTTTTTAAATATTAGACAATGAATTGAATAAAAATTACAAAATTTCAGACTTTTTCAACCTTTTCTCTTATTTTTTTTGGCTTCCTCTTCTTGGTTCTTTTCTTTTCTTTAAGTTTTTTTATCCCGCATCAATTACATTACCATGACATGTGCTCCAATTTCAGTTACTCCTACATTGATTCAGAGACGAAGTTACATTGATTCAGAGACGAAGGTACAAGAATCTTGTCTGATAGGTAGGTAGCTGGCAGCTGATTTAAGACTTATCAAAACAATGACCTGCTCGAATAAAAATGAAATAAGAAACCAGGTACCAAATCACAAGCTTTAAGGCAAGGCAAAGCTTTTGGAACATACACATTATCATCGTTCAAAATTATATATTACAGATGAATAAATTTGAACATCTGGTGTACACGATCCAGTCAAACAGTATAAATTTGAACTTTTGGTGTACACTATCCAGTCAAACGGTATTCACAGTATCTGCAAGGGAACGCAATATGCAACCCATGCCAGCTTTCTCCGTCAATTTTTCATGTATCCGCAGGCATTGGTCGCATGTGGGCCGATCTCCAGTAGACAATCCCCTATACAAGTACCTGTGGAATATATGATATCACTGAATTAATGTTCCATTGCAGAACGTTTCACAAAAACAATGAGAACGACAAATGAATAGACCACATGAAATGCTAGATGGAGATTCGATTCACCCATTCCTTTTCAGGCGTTTGGGTTGAGGGGTGTTGCTCTTTGTGTTCAACGCAAACCGGTAAGGATTTGATAATCCCACAGCCAACTATGTCCACATTACTGAGCATGTGATTATTAGTATTAAAGCTCAGCCAAGAACAAAGATTGAAGCACGTCAGCTTCATTTTTACCTTTGAAGTTCATGCTCAGCTTTTTTTTTTCACATACAAGTAGGGATCCAAAATGTGCCAGGATGAAACAAATCCTTCCAGAGTAAACACCAGGGGCAACACAAATATGGTGCAGTGTGTCACACAGAAAGCCAATTGTGGATATGTATAAAAGTGTCCTAGGACAAGAGAAATGGATGATCACATTAACGGAAAGAGATAAGTAAAAATTTTCATTTATGATGTCTTCATGAAAAAAAATATATAAATAGCACTTTAACTGTTGTAGGCAAAATCAGTTCCATTCTATTTCTCCTGACAAAACAATTGAGTAATATACCAAGAAGATACAACAGGGAGGGGTCTTACAAGGAGGCTTTGGAAGGAGAATCAGGATACCATTTTGTAAATGGCATCGATCTGATCCTCAAGGTAATTAAGGTCTGATGAAATTGAAGAGAGTTCTCGACCATATTTTATATTTCAAAACAACAAGCTTAAAGCTAGCAAACAGAGAAGCTTTATGTTGAGGAACTGTTTACTAACGACCAGCAACATGCAGGCGAAAAATATTCTCTACAACCAATAAAGACTAGCCAAGGGCTTCGTTAAGATAAAAACCCATTGGCAATAATAACTAGTTTTCATGAATGATCACACCAACAGAAATATCTTAACTCTCTGCTGGCTTCGTTCTTGTAGCAGAAAAATGGGTAGCTGCTACAAATTCCAAGTGATTTCAAGTTTAGAGCCGTGAATGCCAAGCTAGAAGTTTGAAATTGATCGAACATCAGTTCATGAATAAAAGATTACACCACAAATAAGTTAAAAGTTGGGAAATGATGAAAATTCAAAATATTTGGAGAGGAAGTGGTAAAATATCTAAACAGGCTGAAGGAACAATAAAGTTTAACCTTGAAATGAAGCCAGCTTAAGCTAAGGACCATTTGAGCAATGACTCAAAGCTTCCACTTAACAAAAAGCCTCAATAATAAATAATATATATTTATCAATTCTACTTTATAAAATGAAGATTGTCTTCACTTAACAAAAGATCTCAAATATGAAATGAAGATTGCTCAAGTCTTACTCTCTAACTGTAAATGTAAATTCAGGTGATGGGAAAGTTAAATAAAATAAAACTAGAAATGAAAACAAGGAAGAGAAAGAGAAGGACTGACTTCATCAGAATATCATAGTACTCGGGATCCAAAGCAGAGAACAATGCATCCACATCTTTTATTGCCATTAGCGCTCTATGCACCACGATCCAATTCGCTGACTACGCATATAAAAAATATATATAAAAATCAAAACTTCCCTTAATTTTTCCAAAAAAAAAAAAGAAAAACAAAACCTTGCATCGCTCGTCTCGAGTCTTGGGAGGCGAGCCTTCTAGTACCGTTTTGAGAGCCTCGACAGGTCTACCCCTAAAAGAAACAAAGAATCACAAACAGAAACACCAAAATTGAGTTGCAAAATGATTGATAATTACTGACTGTTTGAGTAGGCTTTCGATCTTGCGAGATTTGTGTTCGATTCTTGTGATTATAGCCTCTGCCTCTGCATTCTCTGCTTTCACTGTTTCCCCTCTTCCTGCCATTCGCTCTCCTTGCAGTGAAACGATGGGGAAGTTAAGCGTTTAGCTACGGCGGGTAGCGGTTGAGCCTTGGGCGCCGTGTTGCTCCTGTTTTCGATACAGCTTCGTGATGCTTTGTGAATAAGGATCGTTCTTTATTGGGCTAAGGCCAAGGCCTGGTTCAAATCAATGCAGGCTAAGTTTCGCCTTTTCTTTTCATGGGCCTAGGTCTCGTCACCCTTTTTTTTTATAAATGAATAAAAAAATTATTTTCTTTGTTTTTTTTATTTAATTTTAAAAAAAACTTTTAGAAAAATAGATTTTTTTTTGGTTTATTAGGAGGCTTGTTGGAATTTAAAATATATATCTCTCGTTGTATAATTTCCAAATAAACTATAATTATTTGGGCTTAAACTTGTTTAAAAAAGTGAAAATATCCCGTATACAATGATTAAATTATATCTATTTATGCTGGAAAATATAATCTTTAAAACAATGATAGAAGAGCTAATATTTTTTTTAAAAAAAATGAATTCAAACAAATTTTAGAAAATAGAATCTTAATAGAAAATTAAATAATATAAAATCAAGTAAAGATGATAAAAGATTTAGTGTGATCATAATAAGAGTTTTGAGAATAATGTTCGAAGAAAAAACAATAAACAAAAAAGACGTTGAGCGAAAAAACAATTAGAATTTAAAATATAGAATTATCAAATGAGATAAAAATAAGATAATATCAAAGACGTCCGAGTTTCCGTGTTTGACATGTTGTACTTAGACGCCTTTATTTTTTTAATATTTTTATTTGATATATTAATATTAAAAACAATTTTTAAAAAATAAAAAATATATTATCCACACTCTCAAACATGCAAATGGTCGTAATAAATGATTTCTCCTTTTTTGGCTCCTTTTTTCCTTCCTTCCCTTCGAAGTTCAAAGTCTTCCTTCCTCCACCATCTCATTTCCCCATTCTCACACCCACCAAACAGCAGAACCTAAAAAAACCCCTTGTTTCTCCATCAATGGCAGATCCTGTCTCACATTCCAAGCCCCCTTCGCCACTCAAGGAGCTTGACAGCTCAAAACCCATCACCAGAACCAATAAGTCATCATCTTTCACTAGTCACATACTCTGTAAGTCTCTCTTTTTTGTGCTCTTTCTTTTTCTTATTCCACTATTTCCTTCACAAGCTCCTGACTTTATCAGCCTGTCTACTATTCTCACCAAATTTTGGGGCTTTGCATACCTTCTTTTCATAGGCCTTGCTGTTTGTTATGGCTTGTTTAGGTGTAGAAATGTTGAAGATTTTGACTCCGAACCACCTCCCCAGTATTCTGATGATTCACAATCATCTTATGTGTCTAGGATTTTTCACGTTTCTCCAATTTCTTATGATGGGTCTGAAAATTTGTCTGGGTTTCATGACAAACATGTGTACCAAAATTGGAATTCACAGTATTATAGTGGTGAGTCTATGGTTAATGGCACTAATGGCCATGAACTGAACAAAACTGAATCGCAGTACTGTAGGGATGATGAGTCTATGGTTGATGATACTAACGGTAATGAACAAAACAAGGGTGGATCTTTAAATGCTGAAAATGACTTTGAAAATTCATTTGAGAATGGTGATAGCGATGTGATTCAAGCTCGGAATTCTCAGTATTTTCAGAGTGAATCGATGGTTGTAGGGTCTCAACCGAACTATTCACTTGATGAATATGGTAATCTAGGACAAGTAAATGGTTACAGGGCACTAGGGTTGCCAATTAGGAGTTTAAATTCGAGGATTGGGGTTCTGGATAGCTCTCTATTTAGTAATGAAAACGAGTCCGGTACAAGCTTCTCGGCCTCAGGCTCCACTGATGGTTCTGGAAGGAGTGCAAACGAGAATGATTTTGGTGATATGCCTCCTACGAACTTGGAGGAGAGTTTTAATGAAACTGTAGCCTTACCTTCCGAAATCCCATGGCATCCGAGATCCGAGAGGAAGGAAATTAGAGAGAAAGTAGGTTCTTTTGCTGGAGATTCTTCGCATCTTAGGCCTCTCTCAGTCGATGAAACACAGTTCGAGTCTCTCAAATCACAATTAGAATCTCTCAAAACGCAGTCTTTCAGGTCCACAACATCTTTGTCATTTCAAAGGGGTCCAGGTCCACAACATCTTGGTCCTTCACATTTTAGACCTCTCTCAGTTGATGAAACTCAAATCGAGTCACAATCTTTCAGGTCCACGACATCTTTTGCATCCCAAGGGAGCTCAGCCTCGTATTCACCAACCACTCTCTCACCCTCACATTCTATTTCTTCTGAATTGCCAAATTCTGAAACCGAAGAATTAGGGAAAAACAAGAGTTATCGTGCATCTTATCCTCCTTCTTCTCAATCACCAGCAACCAGGAAGGCGGATGCTCCACTGAATGCATTTCATTTGAGGAGATACAGTGGTGGGTCTTTGTTCCCAAAGGATTCACGGAGAAGCTTAAAGGATGAGTTGAAAGATTTGAGAGGGAAAAGGAATGAGCATACAGTGGGTAGTGGAGAGACCGGGCAGGGTTCTTTGAGATCAGATCAAAAACCTGCAGTACCTGTTAAAACTTCATCACTAAAGGGAAAATTTATTAGGACTATTAAAGCTAGTGGATATGCTGCAGAGACAATAAAAGCTAAGGAGGCAGGTAGAAAACACATTGATGAGAAGGTTGGAAAAATTTGCGATGAAGCTCAAACAGTAAACGTGGGAAAGAATGAAATGAAAAGAGGACCTGATAGTATCTTACTTGGCTCTGATAAAAAGAACTCGGATACTCATCATCATATGCCAAAGCCAACCCTTTCAAAGTATATGAAGAAGGAAAAGGAAATATTTTCAGAAAGTCTTACCGTGGAGTCCACAAAAGACTCAGAAAGTGGGACTGATAATTCTCGAGTGAGTTCAGATGAACATTCTGCGCCTGCCACTAACATTGATGCAGGAGATTACTCTAGCGAGGTTGATAAGAAAGCTGGTGAGTTCATAGCCAAGTTCAGGGAGCAGATTAGGCTTCAGAAAGTTGCATCTATTCAGAGATCAAAGGGAAAGCGCTTGAATGGTACTTATGTTAGGTGAAAGATAAGCCTATACTGCTCCTAGATAGCTAGGAATATGGAGACGAAGTTGGTTATTATTCATTTTTTTACTTGTTCACTCTTCAATTATCTATTTTAGATTGTATCTAAATCTACTATTGTAGATACTACATCCAGTTCTCGTGGAATTGTGAAGTATGAGTATCCACCAACTTCGTCGCATAATTAAAGATTTTATATCTTTCATAGAATTGTTAAACCATCTAACTATTCATAATTAAAGATTTTTTATCTTTCATAGAATTGTTAAACCTTCTAACTATTCTGCATTACTTTGACATCATAAACTAATATTATTGCCTTAATAAAATTAGTAAAAGCACACCATCATCAATCTGCCTTTCTATTTGGTTTTGCGCTTTGAAAAATAGGGAGAATGATCTTTCAGTGCGATCCTCAACAGATGGTATTGTATCTGTTGCGGTTGCTGCATGTACATGTCGCAGTTATCTTGTGGAAAGGATGACTCAAAAAGGTTTATAATCATCTAGTGTTGTTCAATCATGGAATGGATGAATGAGACCCCTTAAAGGTGTTCTGTGAAGTTAAAAAAACCAGAACCTTATTGGCATATCTTGCCTGACTGGGGGCTGTGTCACCTCACGACTTGAGGCTTATCCTGGGAGAATCTCAAGGAAAAGCTTTTGCAATTTTTAAAATCACTCAAGGAAGAAATGTGATTGTTAATAATTTGCTGGATTCATCCTAAACTGAGTAAAGCTATGGAGGCTGCTGTTGACAAAGCCTTCTGTTTTTGAATATTTAAGAAACGTGATTCTTTATCTGTTAAAAGACGCGTTGGATGCTAATATATAGTTTTCTGCATCTCTGTGATATTAAACTTCCGTAATGTCCTTCCTCAAGATGCTCATGAATAAAAATCTGCTGCAATGTTCTTCAGTTAAAGCCTTGCTTGAGCAATGTTTGGTGTCGGAGTGGTATGTCTTAAAACAATTCCTGCTGTTAATTAATAAATTAACCATGTCAGTGCTGAAGATTTGAACCTTGTTCAGGACATGGTCAGCAAACACAATTACTCATCACTTTTGTTGCCGCCATTGCACATCGAGTAAGGCCCATTTAACGTCTCAACTATAATAAGTAAAATGATGCGAGGATATTCTTTATCACCGAACCAAAATTAGAAAAAAAAAAAAAAAAAAAAACAAGTAAATTTGTTCCAATACTCGAGGCTTCAAATTCTTGGTAGTTGGAGCGCGGTGAATATTATGGCCCCGTGAGAAGCATATTCTTGCAGAGGATTCCTTGTCCCCCAACTACGTCCACGAGTCGGATTGTGATATGGATGGTGTGTGGTATCGTGGTTAAAATGTAATTTGCTTAAAAAATTTT
>Ga0325405_1006405_pt1 | contig 11889 bp, 9 predicted proteins | sample PopdelMetagenome_21_FD_205663 | JGI IMG/M metagenome (GOLD analysis project Ga0325405, IMG submission 205663) | Populus deltoides microbial communities from Bellville, Georgia, United States - Xylem-Control-R2 | ecosystem: Host-associated > Plants > Phyllosphere > Stem > Wood/Secondary xylem...
ATTAAACACCATTAGTTGAGTGAAAGCTAGAGATATTTTAACTCGATTAACAAGATTGTAGAAAAAACCAAAGAACTTAATGAATCTTTAAATAATTTAATTTACATGAAAATATGTTGAAATATTAGGTGGAAATATTTTTAATGTTGTTCGATAGAAACTTTGGATAATTAAGGGATCTTTTCATCATCAACATGAGGATTTTAAATTTTATAATAGTAATAACACATTGTGTAAAATTAACTAAGTGAAGTCAAAAGCTCTAACAATTATTGATATGCTAATCGATTCAGCATCTAACAATGAAATACTTCGTTTTATAGATGTCATTCTAGTTATAACCAAATATTCATGCTAGAAGAAGAAGTAATATGTTAGTAGTAGAAAATGATTTTGGGCATGAAAATGCTATGTATTATCTTAGACATGTACTTATACAAATTGAAGAAAAATGTAACTGGATAGAGAAATTATGTTAGTATTTGTATTTTTCTAATATTAAATTGCATTGGTACATGTTAAAATTTGCTTCTATTTAAGCCTATTTAGGACAAAATTTATAACAAGGTGATAACCACCTCTATCAAATGAAATAGAGACTTTAAATCTTGAACCCTTTGTAAGGGTTATCTATTCTAAAATCACCACTATAGAAAGAAACACATGAATTTAAAAAGAAATTATAGGAGAAATAGATAAAGCAATAAAGAAATTAAAACACATATAACCATTTAAAGAGAAAAAAGAATAAATTATAGGAATTTGAATAAGTGGGGTTAACCATCATTTACAATAGTATTTAACACTATTAGTAATGTTACAAAGTTTAAATCCTACTTATATAGGTATTTCTAATTTTATATAGATATTGTTAAAAGATAAAAAGGCTTATTAAATCCTAATACAAGCTAAATTCTATTTCTATTGATACTCACTTGAATCCTGATCCAATCTCTGACTTTTGATTAATTATTCTATTGAGGACTTCTACTCTAAATAGAATTATAGCTTCTGGTTGTGTGTGTGTTTAAAATCTGTTGATCTATCACTTCTTTAGGTTAATCATAACATATGATCTCTTAGCTGAGTACTCTTTCCACTCTCCTAATCGATTAAGAACTCTTTTAAATCGTTCAACTCTTCTGATTCCCAATTGATTTCAACTCTATTCCCTAGTTTGTTATTGAACTCTTCTGATTCACAATTGATTTCAACTCTATTCCCTAGTTTGCTGGTGAATAATCATTGTTGTCATTGTTTGATTTATGTATGTTTATTTTAGATGTAAAAAATGCCTTCAAGTTGCTTTATTTCTTAAATGAAGAAATATTAACCAATCACACTTATACTAAAATTGATTAATGAAATCAATCAAATATAATATGGTAAATAATAACGTTGGTCACCATAAATTAGTTGATCTTTTTAAAACATACATGATATGTCAAACTTTTTAGTCAATCAAATTTAATTTAAAAACTTCACATGCTCTGGCTTTTAGGCATGATTTATAGGTTTTTTAAATTACATATAATTCTTCGTCTTCAACAAAAAATTCATATATTCCCTCAGAGCTTTAGAGATTTTTCATTAAAGATTTAATCAAGAACCTTAAACAATCTCCCTTCCTTTTAAAAATAATAATGGCATTCTCGAGCTCTTCTCCATCAAAATCCATGATTCTTCCCTATTAGTAAAACCACGTGCATTGCTTGCCAAATATCAAGTAGTCTATTGCTAGTGTTGCACTAGGAGACATGATAGAGAATATCTCAACCTATTTTATGAAAAATTACCAAAAGAAGAAGAATACCACCATTTTGTTTAGGTTATTAAAAAAGAAAGGATTCCCTTAAAAGATGATTATGTAAATCTTAATACATTGATGAAGCCAATTCCAATATGACTAAGTACTACCCTTTCCCTTGCCTGTTACATATCATGGTTAGGTAGGCTACAACAAAGATTTAATGTTATTCAACTATCATAAACAAGCTAAACCCTGACAGATAACTATTAGCCACTCTTCCTCTATCATGGTTAAAGTCCAACAATATCTTCCTATTCAAGTATACGATGTGAATTATTACTTTGTTAATGAGAAGCCTATAACTAGCAAGTAAGGAAAATTATGCTTCTACCCAAACCTATACAAGTCCCTTCATGGGCATATTACTAGGTGCTTATGAATTCAATGCATTGATGAAAAAAGAGAAATATAAATATTATACCCTTCTTGCTACATTAGATATACAAATACTAATTTATTTTAAGTCCAAGAAACCAATTAAAGCATACCTAAAGATGTCACTAACTTTAACTAAAGGTAGGATAGTTGCTTTAAGACCTTTTGTACTAAGTCATATTTATAAGGCATTAAGAGAATGCCAAACTAGATGTGAAAATCACCTTTTAATAATGGAAGACATTAATTATAAAGTCTTATGATGGATATATCCTTTGGTTATTGTCGATTTTGAAGAATTTAGCCATATTAAAGTAATCTTGAACCCAAATTCTATTTGCATAGAAAATAGTCTATAAAAACTTATTTAAGAATCCTTATTTTAAAAGATTCATAAAAACCTTTAAATATCTTACAAAGAGGATTGGTATTTGATGTCTATCCTTGCATCTATGGGGACAAGATCTTTACGGGTCTTACTTTCCAAATATAAAAGGTTGGATTTTGAAAAGGAAACACAATAGTTTAGAGAAATATTTTAACATACAAGATCTAAACTTTTGGGCTAGAAATTGATTTAGTGTCAAAGAACAACTATTGTTATTGTGAACCCTACAAGCCTCTTTTTATAAAAATACATTTGAGATTCATCCAATGTATCCTTTTCCTAAAATATTATATGTTAAACATGACTGGTTCAAACATGACAACTTTTAATAGCTTAGATAAAGTTGAAGAAGTTACTAAAATGGTTGAACACTATTTCGCTTGATTCAATATACAAGACTTCTCCCTTATCATGGGTTATTGTCTAAGATTTTCCTTTTTGTACAAGAAGACTATAAATATACTATATATTTGATCCGTCAAACAAATAGTAAAAAGGTTTTTCTTTGATAAGGAGTCTTTTATTAAAGTTAGTAGCATGAAAACCTTTAACGTTTTGGTTAGAAGGCTAAGCAAATGGCCTATTTAATAAGTCTCATGTAAGAACACTTATCTTTAATTATTTTGATCATAATTGGTTATCTATTTATATTTTATGGCACTTTCTCATTCCCAACTTCTTAACCTCTATTACTTCCTCAACTTAAACTAATAATAGACCTTAAAAAACCCTAAAATCCTCTTATCCTAGAAAATGATAGTGTAGATAAAGCTCTCATTGTTAAGTTGAGAACTAGGCCTAGGTTAATATATCTTATTAAATTCCACATAAACTCTTAATAAGTATTTTAGCATCATAACTTATCTTTTTTTTTTGTTGAATAGGTGTTAGTTGCTTTAATTACAACTCTTTTTTTACTCTTTCCTGTAGAGATGATAATAGAGTTTTGTTATGCATACATCATTGACCATTAGACTCTTTTTTTTAAAAAAATATACACCTCTTATTGTTGTTGCAACTATTAAAGTTCCAGGTGTTGAAACACTACCTTATTCTATTATTGGTCATTCAAAAAAGATTCAACCAAGTCCTAATACTACTAACAAAAATCCTTCACTGCCTATTTTTAGAGTTAGTACTCCTAAGTCTTCAATAATAAAACTTCTCAAGGTATGTGCTATTTGTGTCAAAAATGAGTGCAACCTATAGGAAACTATGTTTACTAGGGTAAATGCTTTACTAGAAAAGTACCTTTCTAGCTTAGAAGATAATAAAGGTAGAGAAAAACAAGGAAAAAAATAAGGATATTAGCATCACTGCTCCTATTATCTCATAAGCCCCACCACTAACTAACATCATGAGTGATCATATCCTCCCACTTCAATGGCATGAGGTGAATATGAAGGTTGACCATATTAAAAATATCTTGAGAGATCAGCTTATTTCATTAGTCAATCATCTTTTTGATGGTCCAAAGGTTAATACCTTTGAGGAGTCTTTAAGGGCCAAAGCTGTTTTTTTTCCTCATTAACATTAGAACCACTATATTGATGCTTTTGCATCTATTGTTGAAGAAGAAGAGGCCATGGTGTTAGAACAACTATCTATGATTGTGTTAAGAAAGTCTTGGTACAATTATGGAAGGATATTGATCCTCTATTTACTAGTAGAGATATATAACAAAAATGTTACAAGACTATGAGGCTATCCATGACTTTTTTTTATAGCATAGAGATAATAATAGGAAGATAAGTATTCAACTATCCAATAGGTTAACTAGTCCTTTAAAGATGTTCCCTTATAGGTCCATTCTCAAAAAGCCAATGTGGTCTTTATAAGGGAAAAACTAGATGGGGTAGAGAAGGAGTTTACTAAGACTAAGGTTAATTTAAGTTTTAGAGAGATTAAAGTTATGAATCATGTAAAAAAATTGTATATTTCTAGAAGTAAGAGAACACCACCTTCATTCTTCTTAGGCAATAAAGACCATCAACAAAGAGGCTTCAAATGACCTATATAGGGTTCATTCATCTTTGGAATCTTTTAGAGCAAGGATCATTAGTTGTTTCTCAACTAAACAATTATTATGTACTGGATATTTGTGAAATACAACCATAATTTTTTTCTATCTTATTCATACAATAATGTTTTTTTTTTATATTAACTGATTGTTTAATAGTTTGAACTCATGTTATAAAGAGAAACATAGATTTGAACAATTCAGGAATTCAAACCTAATTAATTATACTTGAAATACCATCGATATATTTTTGGAGTAATGTTATTTTTGTAATTTCTAGGTGAATCCCTTAGTTCTTTTAGTAACACCATCTACCAACTTAATATTTTTTAAATATCAACCATTAACTGATTGATAATGCAATTTCTTATCTTTGTTAGCTTGGTGATATTACCTCCCTCTTGAACTTTAACAATAACTTATAGACCCTTCTAGTTAAGGGATTATTTTTCATATTTTGAATTCTGTTCTTCCTTTCCAAATTATTTTTTAAGAATTTTGATAGAATACATTTATTATATTCATTTCTAACCTTCTTTTTAAGTGCCAATAAATGATCTAACGCTGAGATTTGTGTACAATTAAGCTGAAAATACTGGTTTTTTAAGGGAAAAATGGTCCTGAAGTTTATTTAGAATGGGAGAAAAAGGTGGAGTGAATTTTTTAGTGTCATAATTATCTGGAGCCTAAGAAATCAAGCTTACTTTTATTGACTATGTCATTGTGTGGTGGGACCAGTTAGTGACAAACTGCATGAAGAATTATGAGAGGCAAGTTGATAATTGGGATGAGATGAAATCCTTTATGAGAAGGAGACTTGTGCCTAACTACTATTATAGAGAATTGTATCAAAGGTTGTAAAGTTTGAGTCCAGGCATAAAGAGTGTTAATGATATACTTTAAGGAGATGGAACTTGCTATGATTCAAGTTAATGTTGAGGAGGGTAGGGAGACTACTATGGCTAGATTCATGAATGACCTTAAATATGATATAACTTATATTGTGGAGTTGCATCATTATGTGGAGATGGAGGAGATGGTGCATATGGTTGTGAAGGTGGAGAAATAACTTAAATGAAAGGGTACCATTCGGCAAAGCCAACCATTAAGCCCCTCGAAACCTTGGAAACCCAATTGGAAGGCTAGCATTAGGGTGGTCCATCACAACAAAATAAGGAGGGCAAGGTTGAATACCCTAGAGAGAAGAAAGACACCCCGGTCATTGTTAAAAGTAACAATATTACTCCTACTTCTCATAACCATGACAATAAATGCTTTCATTGTTTGGGTTTTGGTCATGTTGCTTTATAGTGTCCAAACAAAAGAGTCATGGTCATGAAACCTAATAATGAGGTTGAGATCGATAAGGAGGATAAGAGAAGAAAATGCCACCATTGAAGGATGCTGCTGATGTTCATGTGGAGTATCTGATTAAGGGAGAGACACTTGTGGTGAGGAGAACACTGAATATGTCAAGGTAGATGATTCAAAATATCAGAGGGAGAACATATTCTACACGAGATGCCATATTCATAATAAGGTATACAACTTAATTATAGATGGTGGTAGTTGCACTAATACAACTAGTACTGAATTGGTAAGAAAGTTAAACTTGCACACTACCGAACATTCCATATCTTATAAATTATAGTGGTTGAATGATGATGGTGAAATAGAAGTAAATAAGCAGGTTTTGTTTGCCTTTTCAATTGATAAATATAGTGATGATGTGTTATACTCAAAATCATGAACCGTAAAATTATCTAGAAACTACACTTTTATGTATTTTTAATCATATATGGTATGTCACATGGTTATTCCTTAGCATGTTCAATTCAATTAGTAGAGTTAACTTAATACACAAATAACTATTTTCATATATGATTATATCATGTCAATGTTTTGTGGCCCAAGTTTCTCTTTGATGCAAGCTAGTTTGGGCCAAGTAATAAATATATGAATTGTAGTCCTTTGAGTTAGATTTTCAATTCCATTAGAATCACTTGATTTTCCTAACAAGAAAAAAAGTCATATCCAAAAAGATAAGGGCTACTCTAAGAATCCAAGAAGGAAAACTTCCAATAGCATAATAAAAAAATTGAATGTTTTTCCAAAAATGTATCTTCTTTTGATTTCTTTTGATTATGTCTAATTCCTATTAAGAATTTTAATTGATTTATGATTTTGCTACAAAAAGATTTCTTTTTTCTATTATTCACTCAAACATAACACAAAGAAAAAATAAATTAAAGAAGCCTAAATACATGAAATTTACAAAAAAAACTAACTACTAAACAAATTTAAATGAGGTACATGGTGTGTGTGTGTGTGTGTGTATATATATATATATTTTAAACTCATCAATATCTCCAAAATCTTTGCTTGTTTATTCTAAAAAAAGGGCTTAAATCAATATATATTTTAAAATTTTATCAAAGAATCTCTAATAAGCAATCAATTTAAAAAATGAGATATAAACTAAACTTCATTTATTCCAGAAATAAAAAATACACTACTTCAGTTTTTAGATAATTGTTGTTACTTTTACCTTTTCTTTTTTTAATCAACCATTAAGCATTCTTAAAAGTTTCTAGGACTTCTAAAGTTAAAACAAACTCAAACATGGTAGTTTATCAACCTTTTCAAATTATATTATGCCTTAGGCTCTTTTCCTATATTAATAACATTCAAGCATATTTTGTTATTGTTTCATATATCTTGATTTTTATTGCTCCATCCTTCTAAACATTATGACGTAGGAGACTTTTTTTCTAAAGCATAATTTTATGTTAATGGGCATAAATTTTGATTCAACCATTAGATTGACTAAAACTTTGGTAGAAGATTTTAGAGGCTTTAATTCCTTTAAGGTTGGCATTCATATCAATCGAAGTTTAGAAAGGTCTTCAATTAAGGCTCATAAATTACTATTCAAGATTTGCTATATTTTTATAATTGATTTAAGATTATTTTTTCTATTTGGGTTAGAACTCTTTTTTATTATTATTTTTATTTTTAGGACTTTTTTCTAGTATATAAAAAGACTAGAAGAGTTTTAATTATAATATTTGTGTGGTAAAATATTCAACAATAAAATTTTAAATTAGAGTTTTTATATGATCCCTTTTCAATAAAAGTTTGTGTTCTTATGTTAGTTAACTTTTTTATGTTGCTTTTGCCTGCATGCATCAATTGAAATCGGAGCCCAATGATCCTAATTTATTTCTTTATGTGTTATTGTGTTTGTTGTCTTTCTTTATTTTCTTTCATCTTTCTTTATGTTGCTTTTACCTAAGTCAACCATGTTTGGAAGATGCTGCCAAAGGAGGACATGGTCATATAGGAATGGATGGGGAGGTTCATAATAAATGACATGCAACGTCAGATCTTAGAGTTAACTTATCGGTTGAAACAAAGGAACCTATAAGACCAAGGCTAGGATGAGAGTTACAATAGGTCCCTGGCCAATATGAAAAACCCATTCTAGGGGTAGGAGTAAAGGGGATTTTGCATTTTGTATCAAGATCCTTGAATTTACAGGAACTTTACAAGCAAAAAAGATCATAGACTAGTTGTAAAAGGTTAAAAGGATTTCTGAGTATATAGAGGTTTCTGAATAGATGCTTATGAGAATCAACAAGTAATACTAATTTTTAAGAAGATTGCATGTTCCAATTGGACCAATTATAAGAGCAAAAGCCTAAAGGATTAAAGAGGTAATCAATGTGCTAATTCATGATATTTGGGCCAAGTAAGCTTCGAGAATTCTTTCCGAGGGGATGTAAAGTATAAAATTATGCCAGAAGATTTTTAAAAAGTCCTGTTTCTTATGTACTACTTTATAGTCTTTAAGTAGACTTGTTGGGTTTCTTGAAACACATAAACTTAGTGGAAACAATAATTTTTAAATTTTTCAAGAGTTTTGAGGTCCCATTAGACAATCTATAGTTATTTAGGGTTTGAGAAGATTACCTAAAGAACATTTCTTCTTTCTACGTTTGATCAACCTTTCAAGGCTGGGTTATTGCTAACTACAAGTCATCCAATTATTCGATCTCTAATAGTAATCTATATGAACCATCATAAAGAAATCTTCTAAAACCCTTTTAAAAGAGAGGGATTGCAATGCCTTAAGTTCTAGCTCTTTCCTTTCTCTACTCTACCTATTTGTATAGGTGTATCTGATGTGTAAAGTGTGACATCTACTGAGAAAAATATAAGGCATATTATTCTATTTATAGGGAAAAAAACTGATAAACTTATTAATGGTAAAATATTACTTTCCTCTTAAATAATATCAGATATATTATTTCAAGATAATTATAAATATTTATGTAATCAAGTCCCACTTGATTTTTCTATGTCTAAAATTGTAATCCTCTCAATAAATCACATTATAGTCCTTAATTTCTAAAACTTATTTACAGTTAAACTATACTTGATTAATCATCATAGTTTAATTTCTTACTCATGGTTCTTTATGTGTACGACCTATTAAATTATTTAATATGTTAGCCTAAATATAAATCACAACCCTAATCAAAATAAAATTAAATAAGTTAAAAAATTTAACTTATTATCAATTTAATAAATTAATTTGTTTATATTTAAAGATCAAGTGTAATGTTTATCAACATATCATGACCAAATATTATCTTGTTTGTTACCATTGAAAGTAATAAATGGTTTGACTTAATCTTTTAGTGATCATGTTATTAATAAAATTATTATCCATTCATCAATAATGTTCTACACATTTCAGCATAAAATGTGTAAACCTTATAAAATTATACTTGCTCTCAACACCATAGTCATTACTTTTTTTTAATAAGATTTGAAACTATTTTTAAATCTCATTCCGCCGTGCACAAGAATTTTATAACCAATACTATTTGAAAATATGTGAAACATTTTCTCTAATTCACCTTTATATACCCAATATTTACCTATTTGCTACCCTTAATTAAGACAATATATAGTATGGATCAAAGCATATAATTCTTTATATAAGATGACTTAGTGATCTCAAGTATAAGAATTATTTACATAACTGTCACGTGAGCCTTTCTATAGACGTTTGTGATCTCTACATATGAAATCCTTTTATGAGTTAGTTCAATACGCATTCCATTTGAAAAACACCTATATATTAGTTCCAAGTATTCATCATACCTTAGCTTATAAGAACAACTATTTCCTTACATAAAAGGAAAACCATAATATGTATTAGTCTCAACAACTCTAATTAAGGTCTAGTCTTAATAAAGTGAAAGTCCTTTTTCCTATTTACCACCTGTTAAAAGATAATTTGATAATACTTTGCAAACACTGATTAGTAACCAAATAAATAAAGAATGCAGAAAACGCAAATGCACAAGGTATTTGGTTACAAAGGGAAAACCTTTTGAAGAACTCTTTAAAAGATAAAAAAAACCCTTTGGGGCAGCTAAACCTAGGATAAATAATTTTTTCACTAGTTTTAAAGATTACAAGAGGAGCATGTCTAAACATAACCCTTTGTGTCTCTACTAGCTTACTTGATGAGACAGTGAACCATGTTATGTCTCCTACTGCAGTAGTTTACCAGTACATCTGATGATCTTCAAACTGTTGTCATCCGAATTGGAACCTCCAGTTGTTAATAGTTCACACAAGAATTCCCTCTAGGAGTCTGCAGGCTCTCCAACTCTTCAGGGATAAATTCTCCTCGATAATACTCCTCTTGTGTCAAGAGTACATGTTGTGAAATTCTGTGTAAACTTCTTAGCTGGTTGGCAAACTTGCTTTGATGTAATTGATGCTTTTAATGTTCTGAAACTCTCTTATAAAGCACAAGAAACATGCCTTTCTTCAAACTTAACCTTCTTTATAGACATGTTTTATGTGATAAGGATAAGGATAATCTTAAAGTTTCTTAGTCTGTCATGTTGGTAACAGACTATTAACTTGTTTTACAAAAACATTGATAAAGTTATCATTGGATAACCTTTTCTACTCTATTTGAACTTATCTCTTAAGAAATTTAAACTAATCAGATAATTACAAAGAAGATAATGCTAACTAATCTTGATATACTTCTATCTTAGCTAAATTATTTTTTTACCAACCATAAAAAGATCTTCACTAATCTAAGCCAACAAAAAGACATTTATAATCTCACCTTTTGGCCTAATTTGTGACAAAACATACAAAAATGGATTAGTAAGCATTAAGTTCAGATCAAACAAAAATTCCTGCAAACACAATCAATTAACATGAGAACAATTATCAATGTTCTTAACAGTCTATAACATGTATCATGTTAACAGTTTATAACATGCTCAAAAAGTTCTTTCATGCAAAAATTTTAAACAGTTATTTAGATAATAACTGAAAGTTCCTATGCTTATCCCAAATATTATAGACCATTAAAATCAATTTAGGATTTAAAAATAGCATGAATAAAATAATAAAAGAAGTAGCAAATATCAACACCACCATAATCCATGCATCTCCCCCCTTTATTTGGCACTAATCAAGGCTCTCATCATCGTCATCTTTCATAACCATGTGATGAATTTGCTCAACATCCAACCCTAATTATACAAGCTTGTCAGTAACTTGTACAACATCCTGTTGGATATCAGAGAGCAAACTATCAACTTCTTCAGCTTTTTGATCTTACCTTTCTGTAAAACTATCAAACTTGTTGGTTAAAAACTATAATTGCTCCATGATAAGTGAAAGTAACGAGTTGGTTGAGGGTGACTCTGGTTGAGATAAAGTAGACTCGTCAGCAAAAAGTGTTTTCTTACTAACCACGACTTCATATTTCACAACAGTTACAGAAGAAATTTTGCCAAACATTTTTACTGTGGGTTTAACATCTCTCGAGGGAACCTTAGCCAGAATAGCTACTCTAGTGATTAGACCCCAAAGGAAAAACTTGATTTCTTGTCACATAGAGCTTTATGAATAACATCTATAAAATGTGTAGTAAGATCAATGGGTACATTAACCACAATGGCATATATGAATTGCGCCCTTTCAATAGTCAGTTCTGTGTGTCTAGCAATTGGCCATAAATTGGTCAAAACAATTTTTGCTAATAGTCTATAGGGTGCAACCATTGACTTTATAGGTACCTCTATGAATTGACAATCCATTTAGGTCCAATAGGTCCTATAAACAGATTACTCATTTGGGTTTTGGATGTTGTCCTAATTCCTTTAAAAGGAAAACTTGAATTACTGACCTTAGGCATGCCATACAAGTCTCTAATGACAGAGGGGGTCAGGGCAAGGGTTTGACCCCTCA
>Ga0325405_1006414_pt1 | contig 11885 bp, 7 predicted proteins | sample PopdelMetagenome_21_FD_205663 | JGI IMG/M metagenome (GOLD analysis project Ga0325405, IMG submission 205663) | Populus deltoides microbial communities from Bellville, Georgia, United States - Xylem-Control-R2 | ecosystem: Host-associated > Plants > Phyllosphere > Stem > Wood/Secondary xylem...
TCTCTTCTCTCATTCTTTTTATATCCTAGGAAACCCTAGGTCTCTATTTTACAAAATAGTCCTCCATTAAGTAGACTGTTTACATTTAAGTACTTCAATAACTATTTTCCTAAAAAAGAAGAAATAGTCTTGCATGAAATCTTCAAGCTTTGACTTAGAGGAGCTAAATTGCTGAAATAAAAACTTGGATATCGGTTTAGATGCTTCGGAACGTAATTTGGACTCGTTTCTTCACGAAATCTGTTTGCTGGCAGAATTCAAATGTCATCTTTGAAATATCATATCTCCCTCATATGACATTTTTTCAGCTTAAATTTGGAGCGTTTATAGACCTTTGAGTCATGAAGCCAAAACATTTGAGTTTGCATCAATTGGACTTCTGTAGCTCCAGATATTCAAGTTTGAATGGTCGAAGGTCAACACTGACAAATTGCGAGATTTGACTTTGAAGGCTGCGATTTCTATGCTCTTCCTTATTTTATTTTCTTTCCTTAGATGTCCAGAAAGGTATGGATGTTATCTTTTTAATGCCACTGGAATCACTTCATTTCAACCTCTAGAGCTCACGCTCTGCACAAAACATCGACTGAAGGTCAAATCTGCCAATTATCTCCTATTTACTCCTTTTTGCATCTTTCATCCAAAAGTGCCTTCAAAACATAAAACAAAGAATATCAAGACATTTTATATACAAAACATAGGTAAAACACTAGTTAAATGTGGGTGAAACTATCGAATAATATGGTTGCATCAGATACACTTAATGCTACAACTTGAAAGTTTATCAGAGACATAAGACCCACCAAGATGAGGAAAAAAGGAACATCCAAAAACACAAAAAGAGGAATAGAAAGGTGAGTTGCCATAAAGACAAGTATGTGGAGTATCTCAATTAAGAGTAGGTGTGGGAAGAAGATTGATAAGATAAACAAAGGTTAAAATAGCTTCAACCCAAAGATGATATGGAGCACCAGAAGTGAGAAGGAGACTGTGAGTCATTGTGGCAATATCGTGGTGCTTGCGTTTAGCAAGGCCATTTTGTTATGGTGTATGGGGGCAAGAAAATCTTTGTTGAATTCCCAAGGATTTACAATAATGAGAAAAGGCATTATTGACATATTTTGTCCCATTATTGCATTAAGAAATTGGATGGTATGGTGAAAGATATTTTAAATCATGGCAACTAAAGTTTGAAAATGATTAAGGATTTTATTTTTGCAATGCATGGGCTAAATCTAAGTGTACCATGAGAATTCATCAGTAAATAAAACATAATATTTGAAACCACTTATAGAAATGGTATATGAGGACCAGACATCATTATGGATAATATGAAAAAGAGTGGTAGTAGTCCCTATATTGGAATTAAAAGGTAATTGGTGAGACTTGCTAAGTGCACAATCTCAACAAAAAAAATGAAAGGACAATTTGGAATTAATTATAGAACCTACACATGCTAAGACTTTTGACAACGAATGACCCAAACGATTGTGCCAGATGGAGGAGTGAACAAAAGTAAAGGTTTGTGGAGAAATAGAGACGCTTGACAAATTAAACGGATATATACCATCTTTACAAAGGCCTTGAAACAATAGACATCCAGTACGTAAGCAATAGATTTGATAGAAGTCAGGTGTAAAAAGAAAAAAAACATGATTATCTTTAATGAAACAAGCAACAGATAGAAGATTTTTACAAATATATGGAATACAGAAGACATTTATAAAGTGAAGGTGGAAAAGCCTAATGAAAAGGGAAGCTTACTAGTATGGGAAATAGGCATTGAGTCCCCATTACCCATATAGACATTATGCAGCCCACCACAAGGTTGAGAATTATTGATGGGCATGGATGTCATGTGATGAGTTGCACTTGTGTCTAGGTACCAATTTGGATCAGCAGCATAATGTACTCCAACAAATGGAGCGACAGTATTTCGATCGGAATATGTATTTTGGCATTAAGAGAGCCCATGTTGACTTGAGTGACAATTGGGACACCATTGAGGTGTTGGGCCAAGAATACCATTTGGTGGGGGACGAGCAGCCCAAGCTGGTGAAGTAAACGACCCCAATAGAGGCACATGTTGTTGTTATATAGGAAAAGAAAACGTAACCTATGATTGTGGATTGGCTTGTTGCTGAGAATAACGACCACGTCTGAAGCGGCCATTACTAGGACGACCACTGGTGGGAAATTGGTGGCCGGTATTAGGGCGATTATCACGACGGGTATAAAGAGTTTGCCTATTATTGAAAAGGACGATGATTGTAGAGGAATCAACAGGACGAGATTGTTAGGCATCAAAAAAGAGAATTTGAGCCCGAAGTTTAATGAAATCAGGGAGTAGAGGATTTTGAGTGAGGACGGTATGGAGCATGAGGTAATCAGGGCCAAGACCATGAAGAGTGGCGATGACCAAGTCCTCGTCAGGAACAGGCTTGTTAATAGAGATCAAAGCATCAACAATTGATTTAGCATGACGAAGATAGGCGTCAACAGATTGAGTGCCTTTATTGAGATCAAGAAGTTGCATTTTAAGATTGGTTGCACTAGCTACAAACTTCTGGAAAAAGTGACATTCAAAGCAGTCCCAAATTGCCTTTGATGTATCGAAACCAATGGTAAGCTGTGTGATGTTTTCTATTAAAGTGGTGGTGAGAATGCTAATGATTTGTTGGTCAATGGTGAACTAGGCACCATGGTCAGGATTAGGAGTGGATCATGTTGGTTAAGTGTCAGTGACATTAATCGGAATGGTAAGGTTTGATTTGTCGAAGCTAGGTAAGGTAATTGGTTTTAGTAAGTATGGTGAATTGAGAAGTATTTTGAGATAAAACAGTGGAGGAAGGGATGGTGGCCATGAAAAAGAAAAAAAGGGGAAAAGGAGATGCTAAAGAAAGAGAGACAGGTGAGGATCGTAGGTTTAGGTTGATACCATGTAGAAAATGATTTTCCTTATTACTTCTGTTTACAATAGGCAACTATATATAGGAAAATTTGTTTGACTGTTACATGAAATATAAATAGCAGTAAAGACTATAATTATTAAGAATCAAAACCAATCTTCGGTTACTCAATCAGTTTTGATTGAGATGAGGAAATTTCTCTCTGATCTTCAGTTACACAATCAAAAGAGGAAATCTTTCTAACATCTTATGACCAAGTCCTTATCGTTTCTAACATCTTATGTTGAGATGTCAAATTTCTAATAATCCAAACCTCAATATAAAGCTCCGGGTACATGTTGGTTGATAACTGCAAGAGGACAGTTGCATGCACGAGTCTGCCATGATCACTTAAAAATCAACTTCTAGAAGAACTTGAATTTCCTTTCTTCATAGCTTCTAGCTATCACAAAATTATTTTTTAAAAAATGGTTAATTACGAGTACTTTTTGTTAAATTAAAAATAGGGTATATTTATTTTTAAAATTAAAACTTTATTGAAATTATTCTCCAAAAAAATTTCTCTAATATAAAATATTAACATAATTAAAACAAATTGCGAGTTAATCAAAAATTGATATTAAAGAATCATTGGTTGTTCTGTTTTTATAAACCCTAAAACTCTTTATCTTGTATTGAAAGAATATAATATTTTCTTAAATCGTATACAGTGAAAAGTTAAAAATTGACTCTTAGAACACTAAAAATTTTAAAAAGAAGAGGACATAAGCGAACTAGGCTTTGAGGTTAATCCACACTCGGCTTGGCTAAGGTATTGGCTCCGAGGTCAGACCCAGTTTCATTGTAAAATAATTTTTTAGTTTATAAAGAATGGGCTTGGACTTAGGTTTGGTGTAAGAAATTTTTTTGGCCCATACAAAATTATGTTTTGTTAGCCTAATTTGTTTAGCTAGCCCATGAATAAATAATTTTGACAATAACGTTTCACTTCTTGAATAATTTTCTTTCAAAGAAAAAATGATAGTTTTTAAGGCAAAAAAAAAATTTAAGGTTTTCTTTTTATACCAGGTAATTAAAGCTAAACAATTAGACTTAATTTAAGTAATTACCGTAATTAATTTTGCTTCAATTTTGATTTCAAAAATCAATATAAAAAGAGATTGAAAGGGAGATGTTATAGAACACTAAACTATACATCTTTTACCTTCCTTCCAACATTTGTTTGCTCTGTTTTCTTTAGCTATTCTAGAGCTTAGATTGAGTTTTTCGTATAGAGATTTTGATCTATTTTGATTGAAAAGTTTTTGTGTTTTTGCCACTTTTGATACGTTTCGTTCAGTTTATTTCTAAGTTGACTCGATTAAGTCAACCCAACCAGGTCAACCCAACAATTTCAACCCGATCAAGTTTACCAAACTGGGTCAACCCATTTAGATTGACCAGGCTAAAATTAAAAAAAATGATAAATAATAATAAAATAATATTAATGAAAAACATAAAATCAACTTTTGCTTTTGTTTTGTTTAATTTTTTTGGGTTTTAAGATGTATTTAGGAAAATTCCTTTTAAACCTCTCTGGATTTTCTTTTTATTCTCAAGAAAACTACAAATAATTTTTTTTGTGTTGCATACGGCCAAATCTCTCAAAAATATATCGTTCGGTATTTTCATATGAAAACAAAAAAATATGTGTGTTTTGGCGTGCATTTTAAGATGTAATAATCAATTTATTAAATCCATGAGAATTTGGCCAACATTTCAATAAATCATCTTTTTATTTATTTATGAGAATTAATGATTAAAAATTCTTGTATAGAACATTGGACCTACAACAGAGGCTGGAATTTGGAATGCCAAAAGTTAACCAGAAAATTCTCAGAGTTATCCTAAATATTTACTAATTTTAATTATGAGTATTTTTCACCATAATACACAAATTATGAAGAATTTTTTTTGCTGATAATTTATATGAGTACACGAGTCCATAATAAATTTATAAACATCAGATTTATTCATACGAGTAAATCTCAATCCTAAACCTCTAAACCACATCAAACCATACAAAGCAGTTTACCTCATGTTAATACCTTCTGTAACCACAACCAATCTCTTACGCTCGAATATCTGATAAGACTAATACACCCGGGTTCCCTAATGACTCTGAATTAATAACTAGGTGGCAACTCTTTTGATCCTCTACCCGTCTTTCGCACCCGTGCGACAAAACCTATTAGTACATAAAAGAAAGTTGTGTTTTTTCAACGTGAAATAAGAAATCTTTTTACTTTAAATACCTCAACTTAAAAAGAAAAAAATAATATATTTCCAATAAAAAATAAAAATATTTTTAAAATTTATTATTTACAATATCAAACCACGCAATGCCATTGTTACTAAATTCAGACCTGCGACCTGGATAACTTGTACTTTAGCCAGGTGTAAAAAAACAATTTGAAATTAATTTAATTTAACCTAGTTGATTAGGGTTATCCGGTCAAAATTTAATTTAATATTTTTTTAAAAAATTATAATAATAATATTTTTAAATTTTTTAAAAATAAATTTTATCAATACAGATGAACATGCATTAGATCCACCCAACCCATAACTGCATGACCATGGAGAATGCAGGAGTAGGAGTGAAGTTAAGGCGGCATTTAGAACTAACGACAGTGTATTTTATTGCTGCTGTTTGGTTTTTGAGAAAACATGAGAAACTCGAGACAAAGCTTGAATTTTTAACATTTTATAATAGGAATGTAAGAATCTGTCGTCACTTGTGTACTTAATTGTTCTGGATTGCTTGTAGTGTGGGTTGTGTTCATAGCAGATTCTTGTTTGATGTAACTTGTGAGAGAGGAAAGGCGATATCAGTAGCTCTGGCTCGGAAGTAGTGTGCGTGTCAGCTATTGATTAGACAACAGCACAACAGGTACAGAGCTGTTTTCACTGCGCACAAAAGCTCTTTAACTATGCATTGCTGACAAAAGTGAAATTAGGCTTGTCGCTTTAAGCAGCCCCTGTTGCCTGGAATTTCTTTCCTTTATGAAGGGTCAAGGAAGTTTTATTAAGCGTTGCTAGAGAGATAAACTTGTGATGTACTATATCTGTCTCTGTGCATAGGACTCTCATCATTGCAGTAAAAAAAAAAAAAAAAATTGTGTTTGTGGTAGGTGGAATAATTTTTGGGTTTTTTAAAAAAAGAAATTAGAAAAATAAACTTAAAAATTTGATGGAGACATTTAGCCATGTTTGTTTTTTTGGAAAGTAATGGGTAGAAAATTATTTTTTAAATTTTTTTGTATTTGTTTGTTATTAGTAAAGTTAGTCACGGAAAACACTTTTTGATTAACGAAAAATATTTTCCGGTCAAAGAAAAATTTGGTTTGGTTTGGTTTGGTTTTCAGAAAAGTGTTTTCTCTTTTGGCTGTATTTGTTTTTCGAAAAGTGGTTTCCGGAAAACCATTTTCCAAACTTTTATATGTTTGTTTGCCATTAAAAAAGTTGGTCAACGGAAAACACTTTCCAGTCAAAGAAAAATTTAGCTTGGTTTTCAGGAAAGTGTTTTCCTGAAAAATTTGGGCAAAAAACACTTTCCGGAAATTGTGAAAAAATTAGAAATGTCATTATTTGCTGATTATATCAAATTTGATCCTCAAACTTTTGATTGCTATATATAATTTTTTTTAATATTTATTTTTCAATTTCATCTCTTAAAATTTAATTTTTATATTAATTTTGGTCCTTATTTTTATAATTGCTATTTGCTTTCTCCTTATCATTGTTTTTTGAAATTTTTTATCTATCAAATTTGGTCCTCATTCTTTTGATTGTTACTTATTTTATTTGAAATAATTTATGAAATATTAATTATTATTATTTTAATTTCTTCATCTTTTATTTTTTTAAATTTGATTTCTATTATTTTGATTATTATTTATTTTATTTGAGATAATTTATGAAATTATATTTTTTTTCAATTTGATTTTCATTCAACTTTTTAATTTGTAAGATTTGTTCCTCATTATTTTAATAAACTTGAGAAAAATAAAACATTAATAAGTTATTTTCCAGCTCATTTTCCATGACATAACCAAACACTAGAAAATGTTTTCCAACTTATTTTTCATTACACTACCAAACATCAAAAAATACTTTCCCGGAATTCACTTTTCAAAAGAAAACTACTTTCCAGCAAACAAACGGGGTGTATATCACATTTTTTAAACCAAAAACTATATATGATGTTTTTTAATTACGATATCAATTAAAATTTAAACAAATTGAATAACATCAAAACACACGCGGACGTTGTCTCTCTCATAAAAAACCACCGACGTAGGCAAACACGACATCAATTAAATTTAAACAAATTAAACATTAGTAAAACACACAAATGTTGTCTCTCTCATAAAAAACCACCAACACAGGTATTTATCTCATAAAAAACTTATTAATCACTTCGATTTTGCTCTTAAAACAACTAAAAATCAAATTCATCTTAGTCTTCAAGTATCCTTTGATGTTTTTATGTTAAAAATCCATTATTCCCTTTGTTGTCTTGGCTGTTGCCGCCACCGCCCCAGCCATTTTTATAGTTCTATAAGCAAGGTAAACATATTACATTGTTATTAATTTGTATTTGATATTTTTTAGGTTGAATTTAGTGTTTATAGTGAATTTTGAGTTTGTTGAATTAATGATAAAGTAGTCAAGAATATAATCAATTAGAATTTATTAGATACATAGTTTAACATGAAAATAAGTTAAGTTAATTATGAATTAATTATTTTAACTAATTATGTGTTTCATTTAATTTAGGTTAAGTTATTGAATTAGGAATTTTGTGTATATTGTTAGAATCAGCTAATATGTAGTTAAGTAAGCACACACATTCATGCAAAAGAACATAAATTCGGTTGAATTATAATGAATTACATGTTCATTGAATTGTTGATAAGTTGATGGATTTAGTATTTTCTTTGAATTCTATTAATTTTCTATGAATTTGCGTTTGATTTAATGAAATTGATCATGAAAATATCAATTGATAATATATCATGAATTATGTTTAGTTTTTTTGTTAAGTTTGCTTTAACGTTAAATTTTAGGAATTTGATTGAATTTGCTATAAATAATGGCGGGAGTAGTTTGTTGTTAATTGGCAATTTAGACATGTCATATGTAGAAATGAAATAAACCATTTGTCATGGACTTGTAAGGAACTATAATGATATTGATATTAAAATAACTTGGAGGTGTCAAATTGGTGAATAACAATATTATCTTGTATCGATTGTGTGTGATGGTAGTTTTAAGATAATGCTTAATTATTTCATTCAAAGTGATTTGAATATAATGATATTGTATGTAAGTAGTCGACCATAATCAGTGTATGTTCAATTTTTGTTGGTCCTTCAAGTTCAGTTGGTAGAGGTAAAAATAACTTATTGTTGGATAATTTACTGCAAAGGTAAATGATATTATGTTTGACAATCCTTTTGTTGATCAACAGAGATTTGACAATTCTGAGCCTAGTGATAATGAAGATGATGTTAACGATGAGATTATTCCTCATGTTCCTGAATTTGGAGATGCTTTTGGGTCTAATTTTATTGTTTCGCATGATTGGGCACTTAGCCATAGACATATGCCAAAAGGGTTTAATTTAGAGGTTTGTCAAACATTTAGTAGTAAAAAAAAATTGGTTAATGTTGTTAAACGGTGGCACATTGCACACTTGATTGAGTACCAAGTCCAACAATCGAACTCAACATTTATTCAATTATAATTTGTGCAAGCACTGGAATGTAAGTGTTATTTGTGTGGGAAATATCATAAAAGGTCGAATTTATCTAAGATAGCAAAGTTAAAAGAGCTATATATATAAAAAGACCACCATCAACTTAATGCAAATTTTATTGCTAGTATTATATCAACCCTTGTAATAAATATTCTTTCAATAACGGTTGCAACTATATGAGATGAAATAAAATTGAATTATAAGTATAAAATATCACATGACAAAGCATGAATTGCAAAACAAAAGGTGATTGGGTATCTTTTTGGTTCACATAAGGAGTCTTTTGAGAAATTGTCTGGGTTGTTGTTGACAATAAATGAATCAAATCCTGGAATAGTTGTTGATTAGATACAAAAAGGAGATCTTGATGATAATCAAGTGGATTTTTGGAGAGTTTAGATCTTGTATTGAAAGTTTCAAGTACTATAAACCACTTATTAGTGTTGATGAGACACATTTATATGGGTAATATGATGGGAAGTTATTGATTGTAGTTGCTTTTTTATTCAAATAATGGGTATTATCATTAGCTTTTGCAATTGTTGATGAAAAAATAATGACAATTGGAGATGGTTTTTGCTTTACTTACAAAGATATGTTATTGATGGTAGAACCGATATATGTATAATATTAAATAAACATGCAAGCATCAAGAATGAAGTAGCAAAAATTTAGCATCAACCTTTAGGATGCCATCAGTATCATGCTAGACATTTTGTTAGTAACTTTCAACTATAAATTCAAAGACCAAGTTACCACAACGAGATGGATACATGAGAAGGTCATATACATTATAGGTGTGGCATATGCAATAACTCAGGGCATAATAGAAAAACATGTCATGACCGACAACGTATGTATAACAATTTGTTAGGTCGTATTATGATATATTATGATATTTTTTAAGCATATTAAACTTATATAATTTCATATTAATCACATGTATTATTACACAAGATGTCACACACTCGAGGTGGTGAATCGTATGTTCATGTTGAGCGTCCATATTCGGATGATGATCAGGGTGAGCATTACTATGAGCATGGAGACCATGCCTATAATATTTCATGTTAAGCATGAGTATGTTAAGCATGAGTCACAATACATGCCTATCGGACCCGTCGACACTTTTGTCCCGTGATTGTAGGATCGACAACAATCGAAGAACGTATTCGCTAGCATTGTAAAAATATTTAATTTCAATATATTTTCAATTTATGTTTAATTTAATTATCATTAAATGTTATATTTTCAATAATTATAATTTAAATTGTTATGTAGGATGAGACCACTATTTGTTGGCATACACATAGGGGGATTTGACTACTTGAGCAAGTCCAATCACATGTGGTCCAAACTAGTTTTTTATATGTCAATTGTTTTGATCATATTAAGCTTGATCATGACTTGATCTATGTACTGATTGAGCGATAAAGACGTGAGACACACATGTTCCATCTTAAGCATGGAAAGATGACACCAACACTACAAGACATGATGATTTTGCTTGGATTGCCTATTGATAGAATAATAGTCATATCTATTAATGTTTATAATAGAATTGTGTTATACGAGCGAACGATTGGATTAACACCCCCTTCTTTTAAATCGAAGGGGGGTCGCATACGTTTTAAGCTAATTAAGGAGACATTTCGACACCACCAGATGATGGTGACGAGAAGGTTTTGTGGAGGTACAAAATCAATTATGATTTAAATATGTTGATTATTTGTTATAATTGTGTTAATTATTATGATGATTTTAATTTATTTGTAGGTATGTCAGAGCATATATACTTCATTTCTTTGGCAGTGTATTATTTACTGACCTCACAGAGATATATGCTCATTTGCTTTATCTGATGCTCCCGAGAAATTTCGATGTCATCCCCACATATAGCTAAGGATATGCTATATTGACATCCTTATATAGTCATATATGTCTTGCATGCATGAAAATGGTCAAACATGCTGAAGGATGTTTGCTACTTCTACAAGTATAAATAAAAAAATTCTAAATAACTATTTAAATTTAAATGTTTCATGCATAATGAAAGTAATAAAATATTTTTATTTATAAAAATTATGGTCGTGAGAACATCTCCATGTGGGTAGGCTCCAAATACCAAGATTGCTAGATATGACACTCTAAACTATGAGGGTTATACTTCATCTCCCACTAAAATGCAAGTATTGTAATGTTATTTTTACAATTATATACATTTATATTGTGTTCTTGAAACTTGAAAAAATGCAATTAAACTAACATGTTTTTAATGTTAGGTGGTGTTGCTAAACGAATTTTTGAAAATAATCCAACACATGTGCTTGTGTTTTATCGGAGCAAGGTCGTTAGACAACAAGCTATCCATATATTTTTTGAACTATTTGTTAAATAAAATAATTAACTACACCGACTTATTGTTATTTGATGTTTATTTAACTTATAATTTACAGATTATGTGAACGTCTTACTTAGAGAAAAGATTGAAGTATAAGATGGAGAAGATATAACAAATTGAGATTCAAAAACAAATAAATTACTTTTATTTTAATTGAAGTCTACGATGGTAAATATATCATAAATCCTATATAAAACCCAAAACAAATTAAAACCTAAATAAAAAACATAAAAATAAACATAAGCTAATATAAAAAGGTTGAGCTAAAGAAAAAACATGGAGCTGTGTGTGTATGTGTGTGGAGAGGGGGAGAGATAGGGGTTTGGAAGTTTGTTTGTTTTTACGTTTTAAAAATATATTTGAAAAAATTTATTTATTTTTTATTTTTTTATTTTAAATTTATTTAAGATCATTTTAATATACTAATATTAAAAATAATTTTTTTAAAATAAAAAATACCATTTTAATATATTTCTAAATAAAAATAATTTTTTTTAAAATAATTACTATACATTCCTAAACATACCCTTGATAAAGATAAGATTACGAGGGTTTTAGGGCAGCGATAAGATGTGTGTGTATAAAAGATACAAATGCCATTATAAGAAAACAACAAGGTTATTGTCGTAAACAACAATCATTTACCTGGAAAATAGATGGAGAGCACCTTTTCCATTATGCTTATAGTGGGTGGAAAAATTTGGGGAAGATCTTTTAGATGTTTTCCAAACCAAGCTTTATAAGGGAAAATGAAAAAGTCTTTTTCTGTTTT
>Ga0325405_1006419_pt1 | contig 11880 bp, 9 predicted proteins | sample PopdelMetagenome_21_FD_205663 | JGI IMG/M metagenome (GOLD analysis project Ga0325405, IMG submission 205663) | Populus deltoides microbial communities from Bellville, Georgia, United States - Xylem-Control-R2 | ecosystem: Host-associated > Plants > Phyllosphere > Stem > Wood/Secondary xylem...
TGATGGACTCTCAGTGTTGCATCTTGGTGCCAACAATCTCCACGGCAATATCCCTCCAATCTATTCAGAGGGGAACAGTTTGAGATATCTCAACTTCAATGGCAACAAATTGAAAGGGGTCATACCATTATCCATCATCAATTGTGTGAATTTAGAATTTCTGGACCTCGGTAACAACATGATTGATGACACGTTCCCTTCCTTTTTAGAAACGCTTCCAAAGTTGGAGGTTGTTATTCTAAGGTCAAATAAACTCCATGGTTCTTTGAAGGGTCCAACTGTCAAGGAATCTTTTTCTAAATTACAGATATTTGACCTCTCCAACAACAGCTTGAGTGGTTCTTTGCCATCAGAGTATTTCAACAACTTCAAAGCCATCATGAGCGTTGATCAGGATATGGATTACATGAGGACAAACAATTTATCCACTACTTATGTTTATTCTGTAACATTGGCATGGAAAGGTTTGGAGATTGAGTTTTCTCAGATTGAAATTGCCCTCACAACACTTGATTTATCCTGCAATAAATTCACGGGAAAGATTCCAGAGTCCCTAGAAAAGCTTAAATCTCTGATACAGCTCAACCTTTCTCACAACAGCTTCATCGGTTATATCCAGCCATCACTGGGGAATTTAACTAATCTGGAATCGCTGGATCTCTCCTCAAATATGCTTGCTGGAAGGATTCCTCAGCAACTGGTAGATTTAACATTTCTTCAAGTCCTCAACCTTTCGTATAACCAACTTGAGGGAGCCATACCTGGAGGTAAGCAGTTCAACACATTTGAAAATGGTTCATACGAAGGGAACTTGGGATTATGTGGATTTCCCTTGCAAGTAAAATGCAACAAAAGTGAGGGGCAACAACCGCCACCATCAAACTTCGAGAAAGAAGATTCAATGTTTGCAGAGGGATTTGGATGGAAAGCCGTAGCAATGGGTTATGGATGTGGATTTGTATTTGGAGTCTCTATAGGATACGTTGTATTTAGAGCAAGAAAACCTGCATGGTTTGTGAAGATGGTTGAAGACAGTGCACATCAAAATGCAAAAAGGCTTAGAAGGAAGAATGCTCCGGCCAGAAATGGTGGAAGACGACACTAGCTACTCAGGGCGGTAGTGTGAGAAGGAAAGTCTTGATAATGCTTTTAACTAATAGCGCAAATATTTTATTCCATGATCCATCACCAGTTTAGTTAATTAACTTGCTTTGTGGACTTAGGTCTATAATGGCAGCAGTCAAGAAGAGGGGATCATCTTCTAGGCTAGTGTAGCTGCTTTTTCTTTTTTTTTTTACGTTGTGCGTTTGTAATTTTATTTTAATCGATAGATTTATGTTATTGTAAGTTAATGATTTCACCAGAATCATAATAATATAATAACTTATAAGCAAAACCACTAACGAGATCTGATTACGTTCATTTAATTATGATTCATGATTTTTTATTTCCAAGAGATCTGATTCATTTAATTATGATTCAATTCGCGCAGCAATTGTTTCCTATCTTATTCATATATATATATATATATATATATATATATATATATATATATATATTAGCAAAATTAAGTCTTTTTTTGTAGCATGTTTTTTGAGGGAAAAAAAACTAAAATAAATATTCGTTAAAATTTAAATCATTGGAAGTAAGGAGGAAAAATATATATCTTAAACCAAAACTCTCTTTCCTTGTTAATGTATTTTTTGTTTTTTTAACAAAAATGACGTCGTTTTGAATGTCGTTTTTTTACTAAAATGACGTAAATGTCGTTTTTGCATGTTGTTTTTTTTACTAAAATGACATCGTTTTGATTTTTTAATAAAAAATTGATCTGGACAACCCGGTGACCCAGTCAAAACCCGAAACTCGAGTCTTGAACCGGACTAGATCTAAAAATTATGATTTAGATATTATGTAATCTCTATGTTGACTTTTTACACAACGTCTATATGCATTTTTCTATACATAAAAAAAAAAAGCCAAATTTATTAAGGAAAAAAAAAACAGAACAACAAATTTCTTTTTTTTTTAATTTAGTTTTTTAATACTATTTAAGGTTAAAAAACGAAAAGAGTTACTTGAAGAACGACACCGTTCTGAATCCAGATTTTGAAATAAAGGAGAAACGTTAAATTATAAATTCCTTGCTTGAGAGAGAGTGAGAGAGAGAAAGAGGAGAGAAAAGTGTGATAATTTGAAATAAATAAAAAAATCGAGTTGCCGCCATTTCTCTCCTTCAAAACCCCCACGCCTCAAGCCAAGAAGAGAAGAGAAGAAACGTTTCGAGCCAGAACTCTTTCAGGTTAGGGATTCGTGTCCCTTCAAATCACCTTTCACTGTTTCCGAAGTAACGTATAAATTTGATTTAACAATAGCAATTAATGCTGCTTTTCAATTTCGATAGTCACTTTGCTCACGTTTTAGATCTCCATATGATTTATTTATGTTTATAATCTCTAGTTTCTTTACGATTTTAGGCGTTGATTTGTGATTTTCATTGAGGAGAATGCCAAGGAGTGTAATTTTCACGAAAACTTATCAATTCAATTCCGTTTGTTTACGCGTCTTCTAGTTTTCAAGCCTTTGTTTATGCGTCTTCTTTTTTCTCGTTTTCCGTTTGGATGCTGAGAAAATGTGAGAACCGGAAAGGAGTTTCAGGAATTTGAATAATAAGACTTCACTTTTGGAACTCGAGAAAATTGGTGGTTTTCATGCAAATTTTGGGTCTGCGCGGACTTTTTGGTTCAGTACCAAACTGAGGGTACTCTGGTCATTTTCATGACCTTGACTAATTTTTCATGATTACGGAGTAACCACGTTCTGGCAATAGCTTTACTGAACAGTTACTAGAAAACTGACAAACAATGGAGATTGGAGTTTGAGGGTTCTTGCCCTCAAGATACTGTGGGATTGGTCGTCCTAAGAGGTCTCTCTCTTTCAGCATCAACAAGGGAGAGCCAATCTTCATTTGGTCTGTCCTTGACCTCCAAGTCTTCGGAACTTGGATGTACGTATAATATAGATATTGTCCACTCTTCATGTGGTGCTGAATATGGAACTGAAGGTTCACTTGCAAATATTTCCACCCAAGAGTGAGCGTTGGAAACTGATAGGTGGCAGTCAAAGCTATTACAATGCTAAATAGATAAAGTTACTCTCGGGTGAGGATGAACCACAATAATTAATACTCTGAAAATATACCTCCATTACTTTATAATGAAAAGGTTTAAATACATAAAGAAGAAACAACTAGCTTCTTCTAAACTTGCAACCTCAACTATTTAAAACAAGGAATTCAAATCGCTACGTTAATGAAATAATAGCTAACGACCATGGGCCAAGCCTTCCAATGGAATGATGCCAGCAAATCCTCAAGCAACTGGTGTTTTCTCTACATCCCCTGTATGTGGCACATTCTTCTCTACTTGTGGTACGTGTGCAGCGTCGCGGCGAGTATTCCACTTCAATCTAAATATGTCTATCTATCGTGCAAATATAGAGAGACACGAAAATCTTGTATTTTATCGGTGGAAAATAGAATGGGAGTCGTCACCTAGTATTTTGATCACTAGGAATCCTAACTAGTCTCAGAGATCGATACGGGGACTGGTTGCGTAAAAGGAAGGTATTAGCACCCCAAATACACCTTATCTAATGTAAGCTGTATTGTTTGATTGTCTGATAAAAAACTAAGGTGTTAATGTAGTTCTAATTGTTGGTCTGTCTATGGTTCAAGAAAAGTTATACTTAGTAAGGAGGTACTTATCTTATCGAGTAAAAATCTAACCGTTCTAATGCTTATATAAAAAAAACTACATTTTTAATATCAGGAATACGTTTTACATATAAATTCGTAATCTCAGATACTAAAAGAAGACAAAAATATTTTTTTAGAATTTCTGAAATATTGGTCTAGTTCTCATGGCTCTAACAAACCTATTATCAAAGCCAAAGTGGATGATAAAACATATTTTTGAATATTTTGTGTTTTATGTATAAAAAGACAATATGATTTTTTTGTATGAAAATACGATGTGATGATTTTTCTTATCTTTGAGATACTTGGCCATATGCATGAAAAAAAAAATATTTTTTTTGTTTTTTATAAATTTTTTGCCATGTTTTGACGAAAACTGGATGTTTTAATATTAGATTTGTATCTTTACAGTATAAAAATACAAACCAGTATTAAATAATTTTGATAAAAAAATATGCAAAAAAATCAACAAAATTTTTAAGGATTTTTCAGAGTTTTGACACTGTTCCTCTTCCATATGCTACTAGAGCCCCACGCCCCTTTAAACAAGAAACAATTAATGACTGCTTGCTGCTCCCAAAACTTAAAGCCCCACGCCCTGTGCTTGAAGATCTCGCCCGGTGTCCCCTGCTCTCCCCATGCGCAGCAACGTCCCCGCTCTCCCTTCGCCTATAAATACTGCTCTTAATAGCTGCAGCAGGGGGGGTTTTTTTAGAGGGAAGACCGAGAGTTCAGTTTTTGAACGAGAAAGAGAGAACACCCAAAACCAGTTCCCCCTTGGCCATTCCCCTCTCCCGGCCATTTTTTTCCCTGCACCCGAAGCAGCCTTCTCTGTCAACGGAGCCCCAGACCAGCCTCCCCTGAACCGCTGACAGAAGGAAACACCAGAGACAGAGGAAAGAAAGCAAAAAACAGAAGGGAGGGAGTCGCTACAGAGAGGAAAGAACAGCTGCTGTCACCGGGCTCCCTCAGCCACCAACCACCGTCATAGCGGCACTGCCCACGCCACCACCATCCTTCCTCAGCTCATCATCTTCCAGCCACATGCCGCGTCACCATCGAAGAAAAACAGGAACCTGCACCTCTACGCAGGCGAAGAAAACAGCTGCAAGGCACTGCCCAACACTGAGGACAGCTCACCATCTTCTTCCCAGCCGCAGCAACACCACCAGGAACAGAGCACTTCCTCTCCACCGCCACCAGCTGCCATTGCCATCTCAGTCAACAACAGCCCCGTGAAAAACAAAAGGAGGAAACGAAAACAGAGGAGAACAGAACTAAAGAAAAAAACGGGCAGAGAGGACGAGAGAGGGAGAAAAAGGGGGAGAGGCAGAGAGAATTAACAAAAGGAAAAGAGGGAAAACGAACCGAAAGGGAAAAAAAAGAACCGACCGAGAGGGACAGTTAGAGGTAAAGGAGAGTGGACCGTGAGGGTTAGACAAAAAGGGGTGCTGACGAGGTGGGGTCTTGGAAAGAAACATCACCTAAACCAGAACAAAGGGAAAAGGAAACGCAGCAGAAGAGGAGGAGGAGAACGGAGGAGAGGGGAAGAACAGGAGCCGCCTTCTCCACCGCTTGAAACAGCAAAGTTATTGCTTGGAGCTGCCGTCCGTGAGCCACGACACTGCCACCGGCCTCCACCACAGCGCCGCCAGCGAAGCCACCACAGCGCCGCCAGCGAAGCAGTTCAACCAGCAGGGCATCGCCTCCTCCGCATCAGGTACACTTTTCTTCCCCCTTTACTTCTTTTGGTTTTCTGCGTTTTCCTCCTGCATGCAGAACGTTCGTTCTGCATGCAGGAGGATGGGGGGAAAATAATTCCCCCCACTGGTTGATTTTCCAATGCTGGGCCAGGCCGGTTCTGGCCCAGCACTGATGGGTTCCTTTCACTGGGCCAGGCTGGTTCTTGGCTATTTCTGATGTGTTTGTGGGCCAGACTGACTCTGGCCCAGCCCGGCTGTATGGGCCAGGTCTGGCTCAGACGGAAATAGAAGATTTTGTTGGGCCGAGATTGGCCCAAATCCCTGATGGGCCGAGATCGGCCCACCCCTTTTTGGGCTGAGTCCAGCCCAGTTAGTTGGGCCGGCCCAGCCCAGCCCACCTACCATTATTTATTATTTATTATAATGTTTTATATGTTATTTTTATATAGATATATATAGAAAAAAATTAATTAAAAAAATCCTTAAAAATCCTTAAAAATATTGTTGATTTTCCTACATATTTTTATCAAAAAATGGTTTAATATTGGTTTATATTTTTATACTGTAAAGATACAAATCCAGTATCAAAAACATCGAAAAGTTGTAAAAAAAAATATGTTTTTGGTTTCAGAAAATCTGAAAGATCCTTAAAAAATATGGTTGATTTTTCGGCATATTTTCATCAAAATTGCCTAATATTGGTTTATATTTTTATACCGTAAAGATACAAATCTAGTATTAAAATACCCGGTTTTCGTCAAAACATAAAAAAAATACATAAAAAAATATTTTTGGTTTTAATGCATACGGCCTAGTCTCTCCAAAATTAACAAAAAAAATAAAATCATCACATCATATTTTCATATAACAAAAAAATATATACGTATTAGCATGCACTTTGGTTTTAACAACAAGTTTGTTAGAACCACGAGAACTAGGCCAATATTTCAAAAATTCTAAAAAATTCCTTTAGTATTGGGAATTACGAATTTATATGTAAAATGTATTCCTGATATTAATATATATATTTTTCCTATAGACGTTAGAATGGTTAGGTTTTTATCTGATAAGATAATTACCCGATAAAATTAGAACCTCCTTACTGAGCAGGATTTTTCTTAAATTATAGACAGACCAACAACTAGAAATACGATAACACCTTAGCTTTTTATCAGACAATCAAACAATGCAACTTACCTTAGGTAGGGCGTATTTGGGGTGCTAATACCTTCCTTTTACGCAACCAGTCCCCGTACTCGATCTCTGAGACTAGTTAGAGTTCCTAGTGACCAAAATACTAGGTGGCGACTCCCATTCCATTTCACACTAATAAAAGACAAGAATTTCTTGTCTCCCCATATTTGCCAAATAGGTTTACATTTTAGATTTAAAGTGGGACTTATATTTTCGCCGCGATGCCGCACCCATGCGACACTCCCTTTTCTATCCTCTTCGTCCTCTCTTTGTTTCGGTTATATATTTTTATATTTATTTTTATTATTTATTATTATTTTATTAATTATTTTTTATTTTTATTTTTATTTTTGTGTGGGGACCCAAAAATAGGTTACAACAAATGCCCCTCTTTATAATACTTACGGAGCAGGGGTTTTGTGTAGTAAGTTTTATAAAGATAAACAAAACTGAACTTCCAAACTGTTCTTGTCGAAGCTTGATCAATCTGAAACTTTATCTTTACAGCAATCCTCTTCAACTCGAAACTAAGATCAAAACTTAGTCATCTTGAGATCACAATCTGGCGATCCTCTGAATTCTAACTTCGGTTATATTATCCTGGAATTCTATCCGAGATCTCTTCTAGTGATCTCTTTTAACTAAAAAATCTATATTTGTAGCTTGGCCAACCTAAAATCTCATCTGGCGATTTCCTTCAGTGAAAGCTGATATTGGTGTTACGGTTGGGTTAACCTAAGATTCTTTCTGGCGACCTCCTTTAACTAAAACCAAAAATCAATGTTTGTAGCTCGGTCAACCTGGAATCCCATTTGGCTATTCCTTTTAGCGAAAGCTGATAATCGGTGTTACGGTTGGGTTAACCTGAGATCCCTTCTGGCGGCCTCCTTTAACCAAAACCAAAAATCTATGTTTGTAGCTCGGTCAACCTGGAATCACATCTGGCAATTCCCTTTTACCAAAGCTGAAATCAGTGTTGCAGTTGGGTTAACCTGAAATTCCTTCTGGCGACCTCCTTTAACCAAAACCAAAAATCTATGTTTGTAGCTCAGTCAACCTGAAATCCCATTTGGCGATTCCCTTTTACCAAATCTAAAATCAGTGTTACAATTGGGTTAACCTGAGATCCCTTCTGGCAACCTCCTTTAACCAAAACCAAAAAATCTATTTTTGTAGCTCGGTCAACCTGGAATCCCATCTGGCGATTCACTTTAACCAAAGTTGATATCGGTGTCGCGGTTGGGTTAACCTAAGATCCCTTCTGACACTCATTCATTTGCAAAGACCATTTACCAAAGGAACTTTTCCATAGTAAGTAATGAAAAACTTTTAAAAAATATTTATGAGTTTCAAGCATATAATTAAATGATATAGTGTCATTTAGAGTTCGAGAAAAGATTACCTAAACATTAAATCTTATTTATAAAGTTTAATCAACTTCTTTAAAATCAAATTATTGCAAATTATAAGTCATTTAAGTGTTTGTTCTTTAACAGGAATCCCACGTCACATGAATTATTGGTGAAGAATTTCTTAAAACCCTTAAAAAAAAAGATCATGATCTAAGTGGAAACAAAAGATAAGAGATTTGTTATAAGTCAAAACTCTCAAAGATAAAAAATACCATAAATATTTGAAAATTCTTAAAATACTTAAGTTTATTTCTCGGTGTTTCCATTTGTTAAAATGACTATTACAATCTTTTATATAAAAAATTAAATAAATAACACTAATAATACTCGGTTCACCTAGGTCAGATTCAATAACCATTTTTTTCCAGTAAAAAACTTACTGTTTCGATTAAATTAGCATCAATTGATGGATGATAGATGGAAACAAGCATTTGGATCAATCTTCCAGTCTATGCTAGTCAAACACGGAACGAAGCTATCATACTGTTCTTACATTCCATGATCATATGGTGGATGATACTTGCCAAATACACATCAATAGCCAAATACTGGACCTCCACAACCTTACTATCCTTGAATATCAAGTCAAGTTGCGTTGTATTTGGAGAGAAGACCAGGGAAAGCCATATCAACAAGTCTTCCACCTTACAATTTTCTGGGTGGCCAAACATTTATATTTCTAATTAAGTATAAATTCAAAACATTTTATCTGGGTGGCCAAACATTTTTTTCTCGTTAAGTATAAATTAAAAAATCTCATTTCTAAAAAAAAAAAAAAACCAAGAATAAACCAAGTTTTCCACTTGTTGTAAGAAAATACAATGAAGAATAAAAAATAAATAAACCTAAGGTATGTACGGACACTATATATAAAGATATTTTGTCAATACAACGTTATCATTTAAAATTTAACAAGTTTCTTCTCTAAAATAAGGATCGCAGAAATAAAAGAAATACTAGCAAGTTTTGCAACTATAAAATAATAGTATGGTGTTTGCAATTATTTAAAAACCTCCAAAATAATACCAATAACTTCTTAATCTGTTAATAATTTTGTTGATAATTGACATGATAAATAATATCAGATAAATATAAACAATTTACTAAGGTGTTTCAAATTCCTGTCCACATGCCATCTTTTAGAATTCAGAAGTCTACTTGTATATATAATTTGGTGCTAATTAGCTGATACTGCAACATTTCAAATTCCATTTCGTTTTTAGTCTGTTTTGCAGCAGTGAAGGAATTTGCTTTCAATTTTATTCTGGCTAGACTTTTGTTCTCCCATCAGTATATATTTTGATGATATATTTATATGATTTCTTTTTTAAATAATTTTAGAAACAACGAGGAAAGGGGAAATTATGCCAATAACCTAGTGTATGGCCAGATAAGTCCGTTCCTTTATAATTCATTACATTATATCGATTTCAGTCATAACAGGTTGTATGGCCAGATTCCACCTTTTATTTTCAAGAATGAAAATTTGAGAGCTCTTATGCTTTCCTTCAATGATAAACTGATTGGGAACATCTTTTTTGTCATTTGCGAGCTGAATTTCCTAGAGATTTTAGACTTGTCCAACAATGGCTTTATTGGATTCATCCCACAATGCTTGGGAAACTTCAGTGATGTACTCTCAGTGTTGCATCTTGGTGCCAACAATCTCCAAGGCAATATCCCTTCAATCCATGCAGAGGGGAACGATTTGAGTTATCATCAATTGTGTGAATTTAGAATTTCTGGATCTCGGTAACAACATGATTGATGACACATTCCCTTCCTTTTTAGAAACGCTTCCAAAGTTGAAGGTTTTTATTCTAAGGTCAAATAAACTCCATGGTTCTTTGGAGGATCCACCTGTCCAGGACTCTTTTTCTAAATTACAGATTTTTTACCTCTCCAACAACAGCTTGAGTGGTCCTTTGCCAACAGAGTATTTCAACAAATTCAAAGCCATGATGAGCGTTGATCAGTATATGGATTACATGAGGGCAAAAAAATTATCTACTTCTTATGTTTATTCTGTAACATTGGAATGGAAAGGTTCAGAGATTGAGTTTTCTAAAATTCAAATTGCCCTCAATCCACTTGATTTATCCTGCAATAAATTCACGGGAAAGATTCCAGAGTCCCTCAGGAAGCTTAAATATCTGATACAGCTCAACCTTTCTCACAACAGCCTCATCGGTTATATCCAGCCATCATTGGGGAATTTAACTAATCTGGAACCGTTGGATCTCTCTTCAAATTTGCTTGCTGGAAGGATTCCTCCGTAATTGGTAGATTTAACATTTCTTCAAGTCCTGAACCTTTCGTATAACCATCTTCAAGTCAAAACAACCAAGGACCGAATGGAAAATATTCATTTTGAAATTTTGAAACGGCGTCATTTCCACTATTCATTGTCTCTTTCAAAGAAAGTCATTTTCAGCATTAAAACAGGGATATGTTTTGCAGCAAATTGCTCCAATTATAGGGCACGTTTTATGGCTGCTATCCCGGCGACCGTTACCACCACAATGCTTTCCTTGGGCTATAAAAGCCAGAGGAGGAACCGTCGCCAGAGGGAGGGGGGAAAGAGCAAGGAGACAACAGAAAAAGAAAATAGTGGGGAGAACAAGACATCAAAGAAAAAAACAGAGAGGTGACAGTGACGAGAGAGGAAAGAAAAAATAAAGCAGAGGGAGAGGGGAGCATAAGGAAGAGAAAACAGAGGGGGGAAGAACTGGAAAGGAACCAGATCGAGCATGAAGAACCCGGCATGGGAACGTCCAACAAGCACAGAATTAAAACAACATCACCTTTCTACAACACCATCCTCCTGAACCAGAGGCGGCAGAATAAGGAATCAGTAACAAGAAAGGGGACGCAGAGAAGGTCAGAGAAATAAGAAACCAACAGATGAAACTCGGCATCACCATCGGCTTCTCCTTCTCTAGCACCAGGTACGCTCATTTCCTTTCTTTCTTTACAAATGAGTTTTGCTACTGTGCGAAGGTAATTTAATTACCTTCGCCCTGTACATGCACGCGTGAATAAATTCATGTGTGCCTTCGGTTCCCCAGCCAGGTCACTGGTTTGAACTGGTGACCGAGCCGGGTTCGCTGGGTCCAGCCCAGCCACATTGGCCGCGTTGGACCCAGCCCCTAAAAAAATTAAATCAAAAAATTTCAAAAATCTTTTCAAAAATTTGTGATTTTCCCATATATTTTTTTGTATCAATTTTGCATAATATTGGTTTGTATTTTTATACTGTAAAGATACAAATCCGGTATTAAAATATCTGGTTTTCATCAAAACAAAATAAAAAAATAAAATGTTCTGTTTTCATGCATACGACCAAGTCTCTATAAATTTTTTTTTAAAAAAATCATATTGTATCTTCACTACCAGAAATTCGTTAAATAGAAACGGATACGGAAAAGTTTCCGAATTAAAAAAAAACGGCGGGTCGCTGATGTGGAGGTTTTGGCGGGTTATTTTTCCGATGGATTCAAAACGACAGCCCGTACAGTGACGTGACCGGTTCGCCATTTAAATTGCCGTTAGACTCACCGAGGGATTTGAAATGGCAGATCCATACGGTGACGTGTTGATGTTTCCGTCAGAATCACCGACATAATCACCGATGGAAACTCCGTCGGTGAAACCGTCAGAAAAAGTTAATATATGACAGCTCTGCCAACCCTTTCCTCCCCTATTTCTCCTTCTTCTTCCTAATCCCAACTCTCCCCATCTGCAAAGAACTGATTAGTACTTAAAAGTGTATTTTTATCAAGGTTTTATATCATCATTTTGCACTTGAAGTATC
>Ga0325405_1006426_pt1 | contig 11874 bp, 10 predicted proteins | sample PopdelMetagenome_21_FD_205663 | JGI IMG/M metagenome (GOLD analysis project Ga0325405, IMG submission 205663) | Populus deltoides microbial communities from Bellville, Georgia, United States - Xylem-Control-R2 | ecosystem: Host-associated > Plants > Phyllosphere > Stem > Wood/Secondary xylem...
CCCTTGATAAACCATGAAATATCAAAGTAAACCATTTGAAAAGACAAAAGTAATCATGGGAAACTTTTTTATCCTATGGTCATTTTAGTAACTTAATTGTGAATGCAAAAGTGAAATTTTGAAATTACCCCGCCTCAATTTTTAACATCTAAGGTTATTTATGTCATTACACCGTTCATTAAAAAGAAAAGGATTTTACTACCCTTCAAGTTCAACTAGCCCAAAGGTTTTTTTTTTTTCTTTTGGATTGAGAGAGGCAAAACTATAGATTCACTGTCACAATTCACAAATTCACAGTAAATCTAGGTATAGCTACTGTTCAAATGACCCTTCCCTTTCAGTTTATTCTTGTATGTATTTGGCTACTGTTTGAAGATAAAACATTGCGTGGCCTATTCCAGGTACAGAGCATTGCTGGCCGCGGTTAGCACAAACAAGCATGGCATGCCATCTTCCAAAAAACCTGGATAGGCTTGGCACAAACAAAGTCGTGTTAGATGAACATTTAAACTATAATGTATTTCTTTATGTTTTGTTGACAAAATCTTGTATTCTTCTTGGTTGTTTTAGGGTTTTGTTCTTCAAACATAAATACCAAAAAGCTTTTTTTTGTACGTAATCCTGTATTTATGTTGTTTTCATTCAAAATGTCAAACAAAACCTAGCATATTATTGGGATTATTAGAGACTAAAATAAAATTCAAGGAACTTGTGATGATAAATACTTAGGCAATCCACCACGAGACCCAACCCATTAACCAAATCTCCATAGACTACACCCCAGAGGCATGCACTCACTGCCCGGAGTCCAATTCCATCACTCTCACATACGACCACCGTGGGGGCGCACGGTGGCGCAGTACCACCCGCTTTCTTTACGGCACTTTCAGTTCTCTCATCCAATGTCCCAAAGGTAACACGAGTGGCCTTAACTTCAACATCTATCTTTCTTCTCTTGAAGGTGACAAATCCCAAGATGAGATCGACTTTGAGTTTCTTGGTAAAGACAAGACCATCGTACAAACTAATTACTACGCTTCAGGTAATGATTGTTAATGACAAGACTGGTTCTTTTTGTGGTTGTTTTTTAAAGGAGACTTGATGATTGTGTGCAGGGACTGGGAACAGAGAAGAAATTCATGATCTGGGGTTTGATTGTTCTGATGCGTTTCATGAGTATGTAATAAAGTGGCGTCCAAATTCCGTAGAGTGGTTGATTGATGGAAAGGTGGTGAGGAAAGTGGAGAAAAGGGAAGGGGAGGGATTCCCTGAGAAACCCATGTTTTTGCATGCTTCAATTTGGGATGCAAGCTACATTTGTGACGCAACTTGGACTGGACCTTATATGGGGTGTGATGCACCTTATTTTTGTCTCTACAAGGACATTTGTGTGCCTGTTGGGACTGCGGTGGAGTGTTCTTGTGATTCTTGATCCTGGTTCTTCTTTTTCTGGATTGGCAATCTGTGGTTTGCTTTCGTGAGGGCATCAGCTTGCCAACTGTGACCAAATGCTGGTAAATGGTCATTCTTCCTGACCTGACCATCTTTTTTTTGTGTGTTCTATGTGTTTGAGTATTTGTCTCATATCTATGATTCTTTTTTGACTTGATCTTTTTAAGTTGTAACGCTTCTTTTCACTTAAATAGTCATGAAATGTGGATCTGTGATGATTGTGGTGGACATTCTTCTTTAAGAACGACTATCCTTATTTCATTTTGTGTTGATTGGTCGTATTGTGACGGTTCTAGAAGGAAACTAGGTTACTTTGAGATGGATCGATAATTTTGGCAGGATATAAAGTGAACAGTCATCACTTGCACCATATATATATATATATATATATATATATAATATTTGAGAGATGGCAGAAATTAAGCTGTCTAGTTGTTTTTTGTTCGTACCTTGGCAACGCTTCAGAAACAGCAAGATTATCTTTTCGCTTTATGGTCCAGTTCAATCAATTTTTGGTTTCTTGATTGCTCATTAGTGGTCCAACTCTACTCTCTATTTCTATCTTAGTTTTTATAGGGGTATATTGGCAAGCTTTATGTAGGTTGAGATTCTACTAGTTTATGTTTGCTGCGTTTTGCTTCATGGGTTTTTTCTCCGCTGTATATCTCGTTCTTGCCAGATTAATTTGCATGTTTCTTTGTAGAGTCGTTTAAGATTGATTTTGCTATACTAGATTAATATAGAAAACAAAATGAATTTAATTATATCTTCTTTAACCATTTGAATTCAACTTATTTCTTAATTAAATTCAAGATGAATACTATAATTAAATTCAATTATTGTTGAGGATTGGTTTGCCTGTGATGAAGATGTTATATGGTAGCTTCATTTTGAGGCATGTGACAGGGGTAAGTGGTTACAATTCATCCTCATTAGAATACTTGGCATTGTTGGTCGTAGAATATTAGATCTTGCTCTTGTGGGATCCGTGTAATAAAGTACACCCTTCCCACCAGATAAAACCGTAATCGTCATTGCAAAAGAGAAGCCTGCAGTGACCCAATTGTTTATCCAATCGCCCAAAGGCCTATGCTCTGTTAGGTTGTGTGGAGTGTTAAAATGTCAACTTTAATCAGCCAGGTATGTAGTGTGGACCGGTTCAACAGAGGAGCAGTGTCATATTTTATATTTGATCCTTCTGATGCGGCCCATAATAGTGATTCTGATTAGTGGGGAATCTTGATTCAAATTTTTTTCTTCCTAACAGCAGTTCATCCCTGTCCATTCAATAGAGATTGGATGATGCTTGAAGGACTAGAAAAGAACCTTTTGCTTTTCTATATCTTTGCTGCTTTATCATGTATTTCAACTGGAGAATCATGTGATTGACTAGTATGGTGGTGCTCATTGCATTCAATCAACTGTTCGCCATCGTATAGTGTTGAGTCTTCAGGGAATGGATCGCATACCTATCCTTTATTACATGCATGCATTTGGGGAAATGTATAGGGAAGCATGGGTCCTAGGTTTGTTCCAAATATTAAGTTTGTTGTCAGTGGTCAAAATGCCATTCTCAATTGGAAGATTTTGGTATGCTTTCAAGGATGATGCAAGGGTGGAAATACTTGCCAGTTTGAATTTATCAGAGAAATTGGTGGTTATATATCAAATCTGCCAAAGAGGGCCAATGGCATAATCAAAACCCTCAACGAAGAGGTTTCTTGGAAGAAGACGGAAATCGTTCCAGCGAAGGTGTTTTTCTGAAAAATCATCATCAATTCCTCTTGCAGAGGAGGCACTCTCATGTTGACAATGGTTCCCTTTTTTGAGTTCATTTTTTTGGCAGTTGCCAGTGTTTCATTCCATGAGTGGGCCATGATGACCAAGCTCAGCAAGCAACTCCAGGTGATTTTACAAAGGGATTTCTAATGAAGTGGGTCATTAATCTTGACGAACAATATAGTTTTGCCCTTGTTTAAACAATTCACAGGTAAGTATTATTGACGTGTTATTTGGTCCAAGACCAATCAACCACCTGATTGTTTTTTACTGGATTACTAACGTCTGCCATTACCATCAAGCATTTGTGAATTATAGGTAAAGTGCACGTCAAGAAGGCCAAGTCCTTGTCAAATTTTCTCTATTCAATGACAAGACTCGAATCAACCCCAAATTCAAACAATTTCCTGTTGCTTGCAAGGTGGGATTTTGCACTGTGTTATACCCTCATTAATGTAATCCCCAGAACTTTAGTATTCTCAAGGAAAGCTTATTCAAAGCATAAGCATCAATTTTATGGAACAAGTGGCTTGACAGGTAAGCAAGTATCCTTTCTTCTTTGATGTCGAACTAGAAAGCGAGCAAATAGACCTTTTCTCTCCCCCCAGAAAAAAAAAAATTAAAGTTCCAAGCTCCATTCATTGGGAACTGAACTAGGCCTTATCTTGAAGAAATTTAAATCCATGTTGTAAGAAAAACTACAAGCAAAGACAAAAAACCTGTTCACCTAAAAAACTCGGAAGAAGGTAACTCAAAAGAAATCTTTCTATATCCACTTGTTACAGTTTAACGGCACTGTTTACCGCCAAAAACAATACTGTAATCTGAAAGCTAATAAGAGAGTCTTTAAAATATAATTTATATTATTATTTAACATATTTTTTTTAAGTGAAAACATATACCATATAAAAATAATAATATTACTCTAAAAATTAAATTATTAAATAAAATTTAAAATATTATTTTCTAGTATTTTTTTAACAAGTATTTAACACCAAAGCAATTGCTACGGCCTAGAAAGCGAAGTGTATCCTTTTTTCCACAAGTCTGTTCAAATCATCACTATCCATTCAGTGCCTCCTCTCCTTCTCTGCTAGTCTTTTAGAATCAACTTTGAGTCCACCTAAAGCGATTAGGATTCGAAATGGGTAGTTTTTATTTTTCTACTTTGGTTTGTTTTTCCATTTTGGCATTGGATTATTCAACTCTTGCCATTTCTTGAAGAATCCTGATCTGGGGTCATTGTTACTCTCCTTGTTTATATTGTTTCTTGCCGTCTGTTCTTTAATTTTTTTTTGCTGAACTTAAGTGGTAAATTCTCAAACTTTGACTGAAAATTCTTCAATATTTGGTGGTGGACTTGGTGTTTTTTAGTTTTGAGGAACTGAGTTCCAGAAGTCAGAAACTTGAGAGGTGGTGCAGTTGGGAGATGTTTGGTGCAACTATGAATTTAATCACAACAGCTATTGGTTTTGGTATGAGTGCTACTTTTATTGTGTTTGTTTGTGCAAGAATTATATGTGGGAGGATAAGAGGTGCTGAGTCCAGGCAAATGTTTGAAATTGAGTCCAGAATTGATCCTGAACAGGTATTTTTAATTCTTCGTAACATGTTCATGTTTGGTAAGAATTGTTTTTCTGGATACAGACATCACTGGGATTTTAGGTGACATGCTGTCTTTCTTTTGATTTAGTAGCTTTTTCTTTCTTTTGTTATTTGGTACAATGATTTTGTCGTGCATTGAATTTCTCCATGTAGCATCTTTTCACATGGTCACATGGCAACTGGGATGAAAGGGTGGGCTGGCATTTTATTTGTGGCATAAGTTTTGGTATATGTTTATAGCAATTTATTCACTAAGTTTTTGAATATTTATATGGATTCGATTGCGAAAATATTTTGCTCAGACTGAGATACCTTAGATTGGTAGAAGAAAGAATTCAAAAGATAGAGCAAAACAAATTCTGAGATTTCTCGTTTGGTATCAATTTGCAGCTGTCACTAAATTGGGAAGGAAAAAAAAAACTTTGAATGAACAGCGAATTTCATTTATTTCCTCCCTAGAATAGGCTAGCCATAACATTAGGAAATTCAGAAGACACACAGAGCAAGCCAACACGCTGTGAATTAGTATTTCCCTTTTCTACTTTTTGAAAGTTACTTAAAACTTGAAATCGGAGCATTGGGTTTTTTACCTTCTATTTTTCTGGCAGCCAGAGCATCGTATTGGTGGCCTTGAACCAGTTCTGCTTGCTGCAATCCCCACTCTACGGTTCACCTATGAGGAATTCAGTTCTGCAGAAGATGCACAGTAAGTTTTGACACATTAAAATGGCCTATCTTTATAGGGTTTTTGCTATATTTTGCAGAACATGCAGCTAGTTTGAGATTGAGGCTTTCTTCTTGTTGTTCCATAGCAAGCAAAATTTTTTTTTCCCCTCTAATCGATCAAGAAAATTTTGGTTCTTTGTTAGGTTCATATGTAAACGTAAAACATACCTCCTATTAACTCGGTTTTCATATATGTGATGAAAACCAACAGACTTGAGGCTCTCCGCTTCTGATTCCTTTTTCCTTCTGTTGTTCCCCATTAGATTAAGATTCAATTATATTCATGTGTTATATTCTCTTTACTTTCTGATGGACGAAGTACAGATATAATTTTGTGGTTGTTGTTATCAAAGTTAGTGCTGCTAACTCTACGGCTTAAAACTTGAGAGTATTATCAAAGTTGGTTTTGTGCTTTGAAATCCCGCCACCAATAGAGCCTTAGAGATCTTTTCAACAATTGAATACTGTGTTTTCTTCCTCGCGCCCTGTTTCTCCTCACATTGAAGCTCAATATTTGGTGGACATTGTTGTTGCTATTCAGCTGTTTAGTTTGCTTCTATTGTGTTCAGTCAAACCTATAAAGAAAGTGAAGTCCTGATGTTCTTGACTTCAGTGTACCATCTGATATTCTCTGAATTAATCATAGATGAGACTCAATATATCTTCTTTCAACAGGTGCTCCATATGTTTAGGGGAATACCAAGAAAAGGAAGTATTAAGAATCATGCCCGGATGCGGCCACAACTTCCATCTCTCTTGCATTGATGTATGGCTAAGAAAACAGTCTACATGCCCAGTATGTCGGTTCCCAATACAAGATTCTTTTGAAGCAAAGCACATGAGGCAGACAGCAATCAGTATGGTCCAATCAATTGATAGTCCTGATACTCCAAGTGAACAATCTCGGCAATGGCTGCTGCCCAGCTATCAGGGTTCAGCGGGGAACCACAGTAATCAAAGGCATCTTGACCCTGTTCCTGGAAACCCTGAAATTACTCCTGGAGAATCACAAACAAGCCGTTCATGAACCAAACAAATTGTGAAGAATGCTTACATGCGTGCTTTGAGCCAACTTATACACTTCGAGACGTTGAATTACATGGTGGAACAGGTATATACGACTTGAGATTTTGTATATTTCATTGGTACATAGCACTTCTCGTGTCCTTTGCAGTAGAGTTACTCAGACTAAGTCAAATTCATTGTAAGAGAAATTCAATAATCTTAGAAGTTCAAAAAAGAAGCTTGAATCATCTTTAGCTTTTTTCCTGCACATACTTTTCCAGATTTCAACACGTAGACTTTAGGAACTCCATATATATTGACATGGATGACTTCATACATTCGCAATTTTATTGCGGAACTTTCTCCAGCCTTTAGGTTTGTTTCTGAACTCTCCTTCACTGGTTTGACTCATAATGTTAAAGTGTTGCTTTATTTGCTAGTATTTTAATTATTATAAATAAATAAATATTAGCATCATCATAGAATTTATAGGCACAGAGATTCCTTAGTGAAACGCAGAAACCTGCTCCAATCATTTGCAGTTACAGGCACAAGGTTTCATAACAGTCTGAGTTGCAAAAGCAAGGGGAACTACTGGTTAATGCAAAACGAACCCATTTTCACTGTGCAATAAAAGAAGATGTTCTTCTCTTCCCCTTCCATGTCGAAGAAGCTCTCTGTCAGCCTGCAACATTACTTCAATCCAATTTGAGATGTCGTACAATCTCTTCAATCACAGCACAAATCTGTTTATGAGGCTCAACTCAACACTGCATTCAATGTAAAATTATCGGTCATTACATTTTCATTCTGCATTATCAAGCAATTACAATGCATGACAATGTACAAGCATCACAATTCGTGTGAGAACATATTGGACTCCAGTCTAGTGTTTCCAAGCTCGAGTTGTCTAATAGAAAGCTCCACATTGAGCGAGCATGTCAACCAAAGCCGTGGAAAGCACAGCAAGACTGCCACGTGTCAATATAACATACGTTACTATCATAAGGGCATGAATGTATTTGCTCCTAATCAGGACAGGGATGTTAGATATCTTGGGTTTCATCTAAAATCTTAAATTATTAGGTAAAGGTTCAAAATATAATTTATATAATTCTCTAACACACTTGCTCAAGTGAAAGTCTTTTAAACTTGAAACATGTTCATGCTCACACTATCTTATGTTTAATTTTAGAGTAATATGATTTATATACCATTTAGGGTATTGAGATTCGAACTCATAACTGTTTGGTCAATAAAACTTTAATACTATGTCAAATAACCATTTTACCCAACAATTTAAGTTATTGGATTGAATTGATTATTTGATATGGTATAAAAATCTTGATAATCAAACGGTCATGAGTTCAAATCTCATGATTCTTATTCTTTTTTTTAATTAATAACATAAGATAATATGGATTTGTGTAAATTTAATTTTAAAAAACAACACTAGATTTATTACATAAAAAGAACAACTAATAGATAAAGTGATCAATAAATAAAACATAATATTTAGAACCATTTTTGTCAACAACGGGGGCAAGACCCCATTCATTAGCATACAAGTATTCAAGTGAAGAATTAATGGCTTGAAAGTGATGTGTGGGAGAAATTAATTTTACGGGATTTATTAATGGCATGATATGAAGGTGTTGCTAGACTTCTTGAAAAACAAAGAGATAGACTTGCAGCTAAGAAGATGTTGAAAAATCTTGATGGAGGGATCGCCAAGGTGGTTCTGCCACGTATCAAGAGATATTCGTGTCCCAGTAACTAAGGCTGAGATCAGAGCATGCTTATTGGTATCAAGAACAGGGAGCAGATAGACACTCTCAGTGCAGTCACCTCGAAGCAGTTGCACCCCCGTGATAAGATTCTTCATAAGAAAAAATTCAACAGATACTCAATTATTCTTGGTAAATTTATGAATGCAAATTTCTTTGAATGGATAGCACACACAGAGTGTTATCAATAATAAAAGACCTTTTAGGAGAGGAAAGACGCATAGATCCAGTGTGAGTAACATGCGAACCTATTCCATCTCCAGTAATAACCTCATTTTTCCCATCATATTCAGATGAATAATGAGGTTGGAGGGATTAGATGTTATATTATGAGAGGAACCTGAATCTATAAGCCACTTCTTCTTTTAACCATTTATGGTAGCGCAATTGGCGACCGCATCAACAGGACGATACTCGAGACATTGTTTGGCTATATGACCAGTTCGGTCACAAAGTTGACAAGTTAGTGTAAGACGATTACTGCGCTGCTGGGATTTTTTGTTAGGAGTTTTGCGATTGTTGGTTTTCTTAGAAGAATTACCTTTGTGATAGAAGTAATTAGTCGTGGTCACCAGGGTGGAGGAGGGTATTTCCAGATGCTTGAGATAGGCTTCATGGCCAATGAGAAGATCATGAAGTTCCTTAAAAGTGAGGGATGTCTCCCGAGCCCGAATTATGGCTACAATGTCATGAAATTCAGCACCAAGTCCATTGAGGACATGAAGAGTAAGATTATCATTGGTTAAAGGTGTGTTAATGAGAGCAAGTTCATCAATCGTGGCTTTGATAGAATGCAGAAACTCAGAGACCAAGTGAATACCATGCTGGCTTAACACGAGTTCTTTCTGCAACTGCATAACCCTGGTCCATGAACAGTTGGCAAACAGACGAGTAAAGGTGCTCCAAGCATCTTGGGATGTGTCAACTGTGGCCACAAGAGGTATGACAGTTTGAGACACAAACAAGAAAAATTGCTTTGAGAAGTAATTTATCCTGACAATTCCAATATAAATATGCAGGAGAAATAGAGGCTGTGGAAATATTGAAGAGGGAATTAGGAGCAGTTTGAGGTGGACAGGTTAAAGAACCATCCACTAAACTAAAACGATCATAATTGATCATGAGTAAGGAGGTAAGTTAAGCATGCCATGAAGGATAATTTATGTTTGTTAATAGCTTACGGGCCGGAGCTGAGACGCAGTGTTGATAGCTGCAAGAGGTAGAGTGGTGGCATTTTCTGAATTGGAGACGAGGTTAGGACTAGCATTGCCCTCTAAAAGAAAAGTGAACGAAGGAAGTAATCATCTTTCTATATTTAATTAATTAATTCTATTTAGTTAAAGAATAAAATTTATTTTAAAAAAATTGAATTTAATAAATAATAATAAATAAAAAGACTCGAGATAATTAATTAAATAAAAAAAATAAAACAAAAAATATAAAAATAATAATAATAAGAGTTCAATCTTCAATTAAATAAATGTTAAAGGATGAAATTTAAAAAAAATATTAACTTAAAAAATGACAAAAACACCAAAGTAATTCCAGACGAACCTCCTAAAACTAGGTTATTTCTAAAACTTTCAATCCCTGAAATCCTAGACACGAGCTTAACCATGAAGTTCAAATCCAGACCAATTAAATGTTGAATGATGAAATTAAGTAAAAAAATATCAATCTTAAAAAAGAATGAAGATAAAATATAATAGAAGAAAAAAATGATGTAGGGTGAAATCACAAAAAAAATCAATTCTCAAAGTGTATAAATAAAAATTAAAAGAATGGGGATTAAATTTGACAAAGTAAAAAATTGATTGAGTACGCAATCAAGATAAAATTTTAATTTCATAAATTAATTCAAATAAAACAAATAATAATCAAAAGAACATGCACTAAATAAAAAAGCAAGAAAAGTTTAGGGGTTGATTTGAAAAATTACAAGGCAGCACAAATACCGAGGAAGAGAGAAGGGAAAAAAAGAATTATCTGTGTCAAACTGGAAATTTTTTATGTGCACACACTACTGGGTGATGGATGAAACACCAAGACTAATCGAACGCCACCCTAAAACGATTATTTTAGCCACAAGAATCATCCGCACGCGCTATCCAAAATTGACGAAGCAACTGATATTTGATCGACACGCATCAACATATCTTTTTTTAAAAAAAACTTATAATGTATTAAAAGACTAAATTTCCCCACACTAACTAATTAATAACAAAAAAATCAATAATGCAATGACAAAAATACCATCTTACCAAAGGGTTACGAAATTAAATTAAGGCAGTTATGTCTTTTAAATGTGCTAATCAAATGAAAAATATGAAAACACCCCATTGTTGGGTTTTTTTTTTCTTTACTATAAAGGGTAAATACATTATTTACCATGCACATCTTATATGAAAATTCAAAAATAACCTCAAATGACAATATAATAAGTTATTATTTTCAAGGTATTAATGTAAATCTATTGTTCTATTTGAACATAAAATATCCATCTTATCCCTGATTAATTTTAAAATTTCAAAATAATCCCATTGCAAAAACAATTCTATCCTCAACCATTAGTCTATAATTTTATTTTTTTTCAAGACCGAGAAGATAAAAACACTATTTTGCCCGAGGTGCAATTTATCTAGATCAATAGTGTTTTCACCTTATTTTTTCAGTTTTTTTTTAATCATCGAGCCCCCATAATGAAGATTTACTTAGTGCTCAGCATAAAAGTTATGGACAAGGTGTTAGAATTGTGGAGTCATCCAACTAGCTGCGAGACAGGTTGCCTATTTGTGCACGAACCATTTCTGAACCTGTGGTTAATTTTAACCTTAGTATGAACCCTAGTAATGAAAGGGGCCCCCTTGGCCAATGGGGTGAAGCCACATGATTGTCGTACATGACACGTGTGTCTGATGGAGAAAATCCAATCACAAGGTGACAACTCCCCCCCTTCCACACCAGGAGGAATGGAGGTTCTGGGAATCTGCAGTCACCCCTGTAGACGATGATGACGACTGTAGTCCCAATCCAAGGGCCACGCGTTGGTCATTAAGGACAAAAACTTCTGTTTCCCAACCCACTAATGCAAAAACAGAAAATTAATTAGGAATCAAGCGAATTAGAAGGGGACAAGTTGGCGTGGAATAAGATCAGAAGATAAGACGAAGATATGGGACCCACTGTTCATTCTATTTCCAAGCGCTAAATTCCAACGGTATTTTAATTAGATAAACTAACTTTCCGCCGGATTTTAAAAAATGGGGATCCAACGTTCCAGATCCGGTCTTGATTTACAAGCTGACAAATTAGACCGTCTTTTCTCTGTCGGCTTCTCTCTGTACCTTTTTGCTGCATCATTAAGCCACTTGGCTCGGCTTCTTGTCCTTGATTAAGCCCCTAGTTTGCTTCTCAAGTTCCAGGTCTTCAAAGTTCAGATGGCGATGGAATTGAAATATGAATGGGATAAAATCAATGAGTTTAATGTTGAAAAACCATTATGTGAAATATATACAATTTT
>Ga0325405_1006432_pt1 | contig 11869 bp, 9 predicted proteins | sample PopdelMetagenome_21_FD_205663 | JGI IMG/M metagenome (GOLD analysis project Ga0325405, IMG submission 205663) | Populus deltoides microbial communities from Bellville, Georgia, United States - Xylem-Control-R2 | ecosystem: Host-associated > Plants > Phyllosphere > Stem > Wood/Secondary xylem...
TAAACCTTGTTATGTTCTCGAGAATCTTTACACCTTGTGTTCTCAAGAATCTTTGAACCTTGTGTTTATTGATGCTTTGGCCATCTTCCTCATGTGTGCCTATGCAACGGTGTGTTAGGGTTTCAAATTGGAGCCTGGATGCGTAGGTTGTGTTTCCACGTTCCATGCCGTTGTATTAAGCTGTGTTTGTTTCAAAGATTTTCTTATAATTTTTGGCTAGATCGCTCTTTCTGAAAGCACCGAGAATGTTTGTCAGTTTCGGATGGATGAATAAGGACCTTGATTCTTCTAGTTTTTTTTTTTTTTTTGTTCATATGTTGATTTTAACAGTGTGTCGGAGGAATGACATCAAATCACTGTTGTTGATACCAGGGTGAGCATGATGAGTCTGGTTAATCTATTGCTGATCTTTGTTCTTGTACCATCAAGTTTGGATGTTTATTTTCTTTATATTGCCTGGATTTGCTAACGAAGAAGGCAATCTCCAACATATTTGTCATATCTCTTCAAGTTACCTGGTTTCCGATTATGCTTGAACTTCAGCTTTCTAATTTGTCGTGGCAGTAAAATAATGTGCTCACCTTCCATCCCAGCAAAAGTTACAGTAGGTTCCACTCCTGATTCTTTTGCGTAGCCGATCTCTTGTGATCCAGAGAAGTACTTCAACTACCAATCTTAGCAAGATATTGTCCGAATCTCTTGTGAATGAGCCCGAATCAAGTTCATTCAGCCATCTATAATTACCCTTTAAAAAATTATTTTATTTTTAAAATAAAAATTAGCATACTGTTAGGGAAAAAAAAGAACAAAATAATGGTGTTAAAATTTGCTTATAACATGAAAGTAAAACTCTCATTCTATGTTCTAGTAAATAAAAATATATAAAAAAAACTCAATTTTATGCTATTAAAAAAAAATCTAAAACAAGTTTGTTTTTGTTAAAAAAATAAAGTTGATTAATTCTTTTTCTATTAGATTAGCCTAGAAGTGATGATTTTCGGTTTGGTTTTTATAAAAAAAAACAACCAAATTCATTTAAAAAAACAACCGAAACCGGTTCAAACTGATCGGTTTCGGTTCGGTTTTTTTGGTTTCAAGTTTATAAAACTAAAACTAAATCGAACCGGTTAATTTTTTTAAAATTCTAATTGATTTAATTAGTTTTTTTATTTTTATTGATTTAATTAGTTTTTTTTTCCCTCCAGCCCGTCTGTTATAACTATGTTTTATAGATGTAAAAGGCTCAAAGACTACAAAAATAATACTATTAAAAAAAGTTTAGTCTAAACCCGGCCCGGCCCAACAGTTTCACCAGACAACAAAAACCCTAACTCAGCAGCTCAATGTATATTACAACCCTAAATTTTCACCTCCGCTTCCTCCATCGCTCCAAGTAGAGAAAGCCGTCTCTGCCTTAGCATCTTCACTTCCCAAGCTCGCTTTCTGGTCTCTCTCTCTCTCTCCACCTTTGCTCCTTTGATATTCCCCTGTTAACTTTGAAGCTATTAACTCTAACGTAGATCCATGACAATAAGCTGTTAACTAATAATCACTTTGTTTAGTTTGTGCTTTTCATGTTGAATGCATAGTTGGTTTTAGCTAAAACCCATTTTGATTTATGTATGATATGTTCAAAATCTGCTGGTTTATGGGAGAAAATGAATCATTTTTATTTTAGAGACTAATAGCTGAAGAACTAGAAAGCGTAGGTTGGGGTACATATTGAAAAGAAAAAAAAGGTTGTCGATTTTGTGTTTGGTGAATGACTACTTGAGTTTGTGTGAAACCCGTTTTTGCTTTATGTTTGAGAAGTTTAATATTTTATTAGTTTGTATGAAAAAATTTAAAAAGATAGAGATATGGTAGTAAACGTAAGTGTTGCTGGTTTGTTTTAATGAATATGAAGTGGAAATGTGGTTTTGAATGGTTTTGTGCATTTTGATTGTGTAATAGAAAAGTGAAAGGAGAAAATGGCAGCAGCTTATGGAGCTATGAAGGCGCAAAAACCGGGTTTGGAGGAGACTCAGGAGCAGATTCACAAGATCAGGATCACTCTTTCCTCCAAGGATGTCAAAAACCTTGAGAAAGGTCTAATCTGGAAATCCTATCTTACAATGTAGTTGTCATTGATACGACATGATTTGTTATTTTGAGTTGTATCCTTTTTTTTTGTCCTGATTGTTCTTTCACTTGTGTTAACAGTTTGCACTGACTTGGTCCGTGGTGCCAAGGATAAGAGACTGAGGGTTAAGGGTCCAGTGAGAATCCCTACCAAGGTTCTTAACATTACCACCAGGAAATCCCCTTGTGGTGAAGGTATTCATCTCAAAAAACTGCTTGAATAATCATGGTTAGAATAATATGCAGTGTCTGGCATTTTGTTTTATTATTTACTTCATGCGCTATCTACAAGTCCATGTAGTATTCTTCTTTCTTTAATTTCATTTGTGCTTTCTTCTAACACATATCACTTCATGGGTCCACGTGTTTGTTATTGTTTTTTTTTTCTTCCTCTTTGGGTAATGTTTGAATGGCTGATTTGTTTGATTTGATAAGAGTAGTTCGAGGGAGAAATTGAGAACGTTTAGCAACATTACAGTTCTTTATAGATATGTTCTTTTGTTTGTTACCCTTTACAACCACTGCAATAATCAAATGTTGGTTCACGCACCATATGCAGTCTTATTCAGTAGTATAATTGGTTGGTGCATGTGAAATAACTTCCTTTTGATTAAAATGCTACTTATTTAACTTTCTAGGTGTTCTAGTCTGAGCATAGGACCAGGACCTAGGATGGATCAGTTAGACCGTGTTAGTTGGTCTTGTAATGAGAAAACAAGTCATAATTTGCTCTACTGTTTTCCTAGTGGTGTTTGTACACGAGTTTGCAAAGTTGATATTTGCTTCAGAATGATTTTTTTAGGCACATGTCATATAAATGATTGTCCCTGTAAAGGCACTTAATATATGAGCTGCTGACACCATGAAAGATTGGAATTTGTTGTGTGGAGTTTTTTGTTACTTTATCTGCCATTTCTCTCAAGGGCTTGTTCTCGTCTTTTGCCAATACATCTGTTAAGCTACTAAAGGGTTTTTCATGTATATCTTGTCATCTTGCAGGAACCAACACATGGGACAGATTCGAGCTTAGGGTCCACAAGCGTGTTATTGATCTCTTCAGTTCTGCCGATGTCGTCAAGCAGATCACCTCTATTACAATTGAACCTGGTGTTGAGGTTGAAGTTACCATTGCAGATTAGAGAGATGCTATTTACTTCTTTTGGACTGTTTTATTTATTTTACTAGAACACTTCTTTTTGATTGGAAGACGTTGATCAGCCTTGTGACTGAAAAGAATTCAATGTAGTACATTCCCCATTCCATGTTAAAGATTCGGTGAAGGAGATTGAATTTTGTTTCCTTTTTATTTTATTATGAATTGTTATGATTTCAACGTGTTCAGGTATTGTTTCTAGCAAGATTAAAAAATTATTATAATTGAATTTGTTCCACTTTTAAGTTGATGGGATTTGCATCTTGTTTTTTCAAAAAGAGAGAATCAACTCCTAAGGAGATGCACAGACATGGCTTGATTTTCTAAGTTGTGTTGCTAAGGTACCTCACTGGACCGCCATTTCCATTGTAAAGCAAACAACTTGTAAGAGCCATGGTTGCTTATTATGATATCTAGCTCCTGTTAGGCGTTAGCCAGACAATACTTCATCTTGGGTTCTTTGCTTTTGTTTTATCTGAAGAAAATGCTCACTGCAACCGTGGTTTCATGGAGATGGGATGAAACGAGACATGACAGAATCGTCTGGACCCATACTCTTAATAGCTCCTTCATTTCCATGATGACAGTTGATAGATAACCTGTTTTACTACATGCTTTCTAATGGCACGGCAACGCAACTAAACAAATATTTCGGACTCAAAGGTAAAAGAAACCAGTCCAATACAGGGGCATGGATTCATCTAAACTGCAATCATTGAGCTGCTTGTGACTGCGCATATCAATGGATGTAAATTTCTCCGTTCTGCTTTTGTTGACTAGAAATCTCATTTTCCATCTCTTCTCTTTCTCGTAGTAATCAAAGAGTTCATCTAGAGATGACAGGAAAAAATAAAACCACTGTCAATACACTCGAACCGAGACTGACCACAACCACAGTTGCCATTGGTATACAAACTTATGCCCCGGAACAAGAGATCCACCGTGCCACTGGTGGACTGCAATAGCCTTCCTCTGCCCTTTGACACAAACAAGAGAAACCACGTATGATTGGCATCTCCGTGCTAGAAAGTTCCAAGGGCAGAGGAAGGTTATAACCTTCCTTGGAAGGACCATGCTAGAAATTTACCGATGATTTTAAGATAAATAAATGCTGATAATAACGGCACTAACACATTAATCCCCATGTAATTGACTACTACTGCATTAAAAGTCCGACAATACATCACAGAAGTTACAGGAAAGGACAACAATCCTTCCACTCCCCAGCCAATCATCGAATATTTAGAGAAAACAAAAATATACACGTGCAGCAAATTTCAGGACATTGACGAGGAAAATGCACCTAAATATGTTACCACTAATGGCGACCCTTGCTTTCATGTTCATGTTCCATCTCTTCTGCATCTTCAAACCGGTGATCATTGATTTGGAGCTGCACGTGCATGATTATATCATCACCAGAAGATGATCAAGATTTAAAAAGAAGCCAACAAAAGAGTTAAAATGGAGTACAAACTACAACCAAGGGCACACAGTCACCATGAACATCCCAAAATATTTAATGCTCATATTTCACACCATAACACTTAACATACTGAAAGATAGTGTCATCAAATATTTGGGTTGATATTTTACAAGTTCTCAGGTTCCTAAGTTCAATCATATAAAGAACAAATGTCGAAAAGAATGGAAGAAAAACCAAATATAGAACTCTTGTCACTTCATCATGCACAAATGTTCAAAAGACCGAAAGAAAAACCAAACATAGAACTCTTGTCAATTCATCGTGCAATTTAAGTACCATAATGATGTTTAATATATCCATAACATCCATAATTGTGATGCCAAAAGTGAAAATCAATATGGGACTTAAAATGCATGTTTAAATGAACATGCACTGGGATACCTCAAGCACTGTGCGAGCTAGGTCATGATCCCCATTTGAATGACCAATTGAACTTGTTCGATTTTGAGAGAAATTCCATTCAGAATCTTCCGCTTCTGTAGACACAAAAATGTAGCAAGAAAATAGAGGTCAGTATGAGTGAAAAAAACTATTTTTTCTGAAGGTACGAATGCTAAATGCTCTATCCCATACCAGCAGTTTCATCTGACAGTTGATCAGCACTAAAGATCCAATTATGTTCTTCTTCGTTATCTAAATAAACATTATCAAACGCATATGAATCAGTAGCAATTTATTGGAGAATAATAGCAAACATTGAATAGCAAAATAGAAACAGAAATCATCTGTTTAAAACAATTGCAAAAATGGAGACAGCTCCCACCTTCAACTGGTTCAGGATTTAGTTCAGCGCACTCACAGAATACCTGAAACAAAGTATCCACTGAAAACCAAAAGAAAAGGTTAAAGTTCGATCTTCAATCATCAAACCTATGCCAAACGTGATGCAAGAACAAGTAAAGCAGTAATGTGACATGAATATTGAATATGATAAATCTATTAGAAAAGGAGTGCAGAAATACATTGGCTAGGGTCTGAAGGAACAAGTCTCATCTCCGTGACTTTCGACAAGTCTAAAGGATCACTACATTCTGAATCCGATCCTTCTGATTCATCTTCATCCTCTCCAGTCTCAATCTTCAAATAAAACAATATTGATCAGAAACACAATGCACCAAGTAGTAAATTGAAAGTAAAAAAATTGAGATGCCACCATATGCTATCAGAGAAAAAAAAAGATTCTGAGAAAGTCCAGCTGGTACATGCTTAATTCAAAAGTTGAAGGCAAATTCATGACCATACAGTTGTATTCAATCAAAACTAACTAGCAACAGCCCGAAAATGAAAAAAAAAATCCCTTCCAAACTTGACAAAACAAAAGGCCTTTTCTAACATCCACCATTCAATTCCTTCTAAACTAAACCAGTCCACTTTTAGAATCATAATGATGATTAATAACACCCACAACATTATAGCTTTTCATTATCCACCAAAGATAGAGAAATATTAATTTAAAATATCTGCATGCATACATCTGATACAAAGGGTCATTACAAATCCATGACCCCATAGTTGCATTGAATTCACATGTTTACCACCAATACCAACTACCAACAGCCCAGAAAATAAAATAAATAAAAACCACTGGTAGTTTCAGTCAAATTTAAACTCAATCCAACACAGAATTATTTCCTCAGAGCCATAATTATGATCAAAATTACTACTTAAAAAAAACTCCAAATCTAATTTGAAAATGAGTACAAAGAAACTTACTTGAGTGTAGATACAAGGAGAAGGGTAAGCCTCAGGATCTCTTGAAACTGCATGAAGTGAAATAGACAAGAAATCAACTGCATAACCTTTTGTCCCATCCACATCACTTAACCACACAACTTTCCTGCAATAAAAAGAACAAAACCCCACTTCCCTTTTTACTATAAAAACTTCATAAACTCAAAAAAGAAACACAATTTCATAGCAGAATGGAAAAAAAAAAAAAAGAAGTAATGGATTGGTAGTATTTATTTACTTTGTGGAGATGTAAAGAGTGCCTGGAGATTCAGGGGACCCGTTGCCGATGACAATGGAGACTTCACGACACATGAGCATAAACTCCTCGCCATTTTCGGTGTCAATAACTGGTTGTCCAGCACCGTCTCCTCTTCTCTCGGTGAATTGTCTTAAACCTGGTGCCATCTTTCTATTTTTTTTGTTCTTGTCTGGGTTTGATTTCTTGTTGTCAAGGTTTCTGGTGTTTTTCTAGGGTTTTATTGAGGTTTTGGTTTGGGCCTTTTTTAGGGGTAACTAGCAATGGGCTTTGATGGAAACTCGAGAGGTTAAAGCGCAATAACCAAGACAAGGCTTCTTTTCTTTCGTTATCTAGATTATTCTCCCAAGCATGATCGTCTCATACTTATTAAATCTAACGACAGCGTTTTGTTTTGGCTAAATCATTAAAAATCTGAAAGAGTCAACTAGATCTCGTCAAATTAATATTTTATTTAGTTAATTTAGATTAAACTCCGAGTTTATATTTTTTGAGTCAACTTGTAAAGTTGAGCTAGGTTAATTGACTATACACATCAAGATATAGTATTATTTATAATTACATCCTCGTATCTCCTTTAAATTTAAACTCAAAATAATAACATGAGACAAATTCAATAATGATCTTGATAAACAAATTCAATTACCATTAAAGTCAAAGCTCAAGGGAAGAAGGGAAGATATATGGTTCGTTTGCCTGTCTTCCTTTCCAGTCGTGATGATGAACGAAAGCTGGGGATGTTTTTAAATTGATCTCCAGGCTGCTTGGAAAAAAGCATCCATGAAAATGCAGTCTACATATAAGAAGCCTTGGTGATGCTGCTAGCATCTACAACTCTTTAAATTAGTGAATATCAAAGCATCCCTCACGTTTCTTACTAAAAACTCAGTCCCCTTCTGACAACCACTACTACTATAGTCGCCGATCTGATTAAATATCAGATGCTGATCATTTACAGATTTTCCCGTTATTTAGTTGATTTGCCTGATCAAATCAGAAACCATGTTAGACTGTTAGTTAGTGAAGGCCGTTTCTGACATGATTGCTCTCAACGTTCAGAGGTTCCATCCACACAAAGCATGATCCAGCGTCTTGGATGCCCACCAGTGTCCCCTCATTGTATTAGGAAGAGGTCAGCCTGTCAGGGTTATAAATATTTTTCAAAATACTTTTAGCTTAAATACATATCAAAATAATATTTTTATTTTTAGCATTAAAATAATACAAAAACATTTAGAAAAAATTCAAAAATTCCAAATCGTAGGACTACAAATGTGCAATCGCAAACCTCATGTTAATACACACTGAAGCTCTTCTAACTGCCCAACATGAAGCTCTTCTACATCATGGTGTTGGCAAGATGTACCAATCTGCCACTATTACCAGCTTAAATTTGCAGTAGATTGGGTAGCAACGTCAAACTATGATCATACATTGTTTCTGCAACCTACTTGACAAGGATTATAGGTCTAAAGTTGCAAATTTTATAGCTCAAAACAAACAGTATAGAAAAAAGTTAAAATGGAGTACAAAAGCTCAAGGCCAAAAATGGAGTACAAAAGCTCAAGGCCAAACAAAAATTTAAAGAAAAAATTGAAATCTAGGATCCACTACATCCTTTTTTCCCAGTTAACATGATCTCCTAATGCTTATGAAACCATGCCAGAGTTCCACACGTGAAGAACAACTATGCAGGATGTCCCAAAACTGTGCCGCATGACATAACTAGCCTAAGCCACCAGAGTGCTGGCAGTGCTTGATTCGCTGCAAGAAAGAATGCAGAGTTACTATGACGAATATAAAGTGGATAGGTATCCAACATTATTTGTGGCAAGAAAACCCTACAGATAAATCTTGGAATCTTGATTAAAGTTTGGTAAAAGGAGTGGGTGCAGGATAGCAATTAAAAATCTCCAGTAAAACATGAGTGCTTTGGCTGTAATCTTTACTGGAAATATAAGCAAAGGGGCAAGGTATTAACTGAGATTACAGATGAGAAACTAGGCCTCGGAAAGCTTGCTGCCGATTCAAATTACATGATTTTAAAGGAACTAGTTTCTCCAAATAAATACCATACCACATTGACATGAACCAAACATCTAATGATTTCTACAAGGAATGAACAAACTACCATGCACAAATACCAAGTAAAGCAATGACTAGTAATTTGCAAAATCTGGAGATACAAGTATTGACAAAGCAAGCAGGCTTACTATTTCCAGACAGGAGCAAGCTTCTTTGTCTTCTTGTAGTAGCGAGCAAGCCTGTGAATCCTGCTCTCAACAAGGATCAACCTGAACTTGGAATCCTTGTCCTTCCTGTTCCTTTCCAAATGTTTCCTGATGGCAACAGCCTTCTTGATGAGGTGGTACAAATCCTCAGGAATTTCAGGGGCAAGACCTATCCATACAAATACCAACAGAACAATCAAAACATACACTAAAATGGGCTCAGTTTGTGCTCCCCTCACTTGCCTAATTATAATTAACCTAACATTAATGTATAGCCACAGCAACAAAAACAATGGATTCAGTATGGATTTTATCCATTTTCAGAAAGCAATAAAATTCACTACACACAAATCAGCTACAAAATCCCAACAATAACAAAGAGACACATACCATGAGCCTTAAGGATACGCAAGATCTGGTTTCCAGTAACACTCCTGACCTGAGCAATGCCATGAGAGTCACGAAGTATGACACCAATCTGAGATGGAGTCAAACCCTTCTTCGCAAACTTGCAGATGCTATCATCAACCTGAAACCATATCACACCAATAATTCCTCTCCTTCAAAACCCACTATGAAAATCCTAAGAATTTGAAATAACTGCCTTGTATAACCAACCAAAACTAGTTAAGAACCCACCAACAAAATGAACTAAAACAGTACGAGTACCATATCTTTGATTCGTTAAAGTAATAATTCTTTTGCTACCCGTAAACAATATAAAAATAAACAAAATGCTTATGATTAAAAACATATCCCTACAATGTGATAAAAAACACAGATACGAAAGCTTAGATTAATCAGAAAATGTTTTTACAATAATTACGAACTACGAAACCATGCAAAAACAAGTGACTTGAGGATAAAGCTTAAACCTTTAATCTCCAAAACTGAATGATTCAATAAGAAGAAAGAGAAAACAACAAATGAGGTTAAAGAAACTCACATCTTGTGCAGAAATTTTCAGCCAGCTCGGTGAGGTTCTCTTGTAAGGCAGGGCTGAAGCTGAAATACCCTTACTGCAAGACAAATCACATAAAGTTCAGTTTTTTACCAAGAAAAATCGTCCCTAAAGAGAGAAAGAAAGATATTTGAGTGAATGAGAGATACCCTCGACTGTGCATACGACCCATGGTGACGGTGATGAAGGTGGAGCTCTCTCTCTGTGTTTGTGTCTAGCTTCCTCTGCAACTAGCCGCAAACCCTAGAGCTCCCTTCTTGTTTGCACATTTAGGGTTTGCACTTTATACATAATTAGCAGATAAATGGACCTTGGCAATATCTTGATCGAAATTTAAAGTTTGGGCCGAAGCCTTTTTTACGTGTCTTATACGTTTTGGGTTTGAGGTGAAATAAGGAGTCTAGGCCCATGTATTTTGGGCTTAAAGGCTGACATAACCCTGGATCAATGATCTACATCACCCTATATATAATGTTAGAATAAAAAATAAAGTGAATGAATTTGTGAATTATTATATATAGTTCAATGTCACAAACGATATAAGTTAAATTCATTAGGATTTAAACCTTTTCCTCGTGGTTTCAATCTCAATATTGAAAGTAATTCTTTCTCATGGAGCGTGTTATTTTGAAGATAAATTAGTTTTATATATTTTCGGTTTGTTTTTCGTATTTAAAAATGTATTTAAATATATTTTAAAAATGTGTTTGACTTGAAAAATCATTAATTTAAAATTTTTTATGTTTTTTTTTATAATCCTATTATATTGATGTAAAAAATAAAAAAAATATATTTTAATATAAAAAAATATCTTGCAAGACAACACCAAACATGCACGTATTCGCTCTACTTTCAAATATGCCTCCCACACAAATTGACAAAGCTTTTCAAGTATTCTTATTGGAACTTTCCATGAAAGTAATTGAAAATTCCACATGCTGGTTTAGGTCAAGTAGCAATCAGATTTATATGCTGGACATGATGATGAGGTGATGTTAAAACTTAGGATAGTGCCCTAATTGCTATTTTGTGAACCTTTGTGAGTGGTAGGGCCTGCTGCCTCATGCTAGTTCCCCCATGAGTGTGGGCTCTAAAGTTTCTTTCTGGGGTTCAAGGTTTCTGCATGGCCGTGCCATTGCCATCAAAAACACAACTTTATCCTCCACTAGCTGCTAATCTTCCCAAACTCCTTTCCCCTTGGTAATTTGCTGGCCACCACGCCCCTTTACGCTCTCAACATCTCCTCTAGTCATGTTCTTCGTCTCAAAGGTAGATGCTCTTCATTTCGGTGTTGACCCCGATGCATCCCTTGAAAGTCCCCAGCCCCACCCTTTGATAACCACATTTTGAAAGAATTCCACGCCTAGTTATGAAATTCTGATTGTCTGATCAATAACTCACCACAGCCATTAAATTTAATTACTTCGAGTTGGATTTCATTTTGAACCGAATATTTTTTATTGAAAGAATTGACCTGCTGGTTGACTCAATTGTCAAAAAATCATCTTAACCCAATAGTTTAAGTTGTTACGTCTTAAAATATAATTTATATTATTCTCTAACACATTCCTTAAGCGAAAACTTTTTGGGTTTGAAACTTGTATATACTTGCAGTATTTTGTGCTTAATTTTTATTGAATAAATAAGGATGATGAGATTCGAACTCGTAACCGTTTGGTCATTAAAATTCTGATACCATATTAAGGAATTATCTCAATCCAATAGTTTAAGTTGTTAGGTAATGTCCAATATATGATTTACGTAATTCTCTAACATCGATCACCTGCAACAACAAATAATAATAACAACAATAATAATATTAGAAAGAAGAGATCTCCAAAACCTAATAAAAATTGCACCTTGGTATAAGATATATTTAGGATTGGGCTCTTCAATGTTCCTTGTTCTATTTGTCTTTGTGCATTTTAAT
>Ga0325405_1006435_pt1 | contig 11865 bp, 7 predicted proteins | sample PopdelMetagenome_21_FD_205663 | JGI IMG/M metagenome (GOLD analysis project Ga0325405, IMG submission 205663) | Populus deltoides microbial communities from Bellville, Georgia, United States - Xylem-Control-R2 | ecosystem: Host-associated > Plants > Phyllosphere > Stem > Wood/Secondary xylem...
CTTATCTCACCAGATCCACCTAGCCCCACATGAGGATGGGCTGACCTGTTCTTTAACTCAGTTCTATCAAGTCACTCGAGCAAGCAATGTTTTTCAGATCTTTAACTCTGTTCTCGAGTGATATTCATTGAATCAAACTTTAGAGTCCAGGTTATGCTCAATTGTCCACGGAATTGAGCATATGATTTTCATCTTCTTTTTTCCCTTCCATGGATGAAGAAAATCAAAGCACTTTTGGTAATACACGAGGAGTAACTATGATTTTACTTTTTTTTAATTTTACATATTAATGTGAGTATTCATGTCAATTTGCATGCACCTTGACTAATTTTACGAGTTTTGAAATTAATGATTATATAAGATTTTAGTAATCCTAAAATTTATGAAACTAGAACTAGTAATTTTTAAAAAATAAAATCATGATCTGACCAGTTGAATTATATCTAAATTATTATTTTACTTTTAAAATTATACTGGAAGAGTTTTAAGGGTGTATTTGTTTTTTTATTATAAAAAATTGACTTTTCTTTTAGTATTTTTTTATAATTTAACTTTAAAAACTAAAAATTATATAAAAAAATACATTTTTTAAAAAATTACTTTTAAAAATCACCACGCACTTGCTCTTTAGGGCCACCTAAACCATAGAGTAGACGTGGACTGTTTCTTGGTCGAGGTGCACATGCGTTGAATCTTCACCTAGGTAAAGGCACTAGTGTTTATAGCCCAGTCTAGAAAGGTGTGAGGCTCCATGGCCGAAGCTAAGTCTTCTTTGTTCCTTTTTTATAATAGCCTAAGCTAAGCTTAGCTCTAATGAGATTTCTTAGACTTGAACCTAACCCATGTAGGCCAATACCCTTGTTTACAATTAATCACATAAATCTACCATAAACAATTGCTAATTAACACGAGGAAGCATTAAAATTTAGAGGAAAAAACAAAAATTGAAATCCATGGTACCTGGATAAGAGTCTCAAGAGGTTCACGAACCCCCCTTGTCACGGTTCCTTGAGGAGACCCTTTTCTCCTCTTGTTCTTCTTCAAATTCTTCTCCAACGAATGTGTGACCAGAGCTAGAGACACACTGTACAATTGAGTAACATTGGAGAGAGGCACGGACAGAGCACTGGCAATGCTACTCTTGGACTGAACCAGCCCATCATAGCAAGTTTGTTGATTGGTCACTACCCCACTGAGCAGACTCGTGACTCTCTCAACCAACACATCACTCATTGACTCGGCTGCTACCAGCTCGCTAGATATGGTCTCAAAGTAGTCCACATTGAGTTCCATGAACTCATGGCAATCCTGCAATGCACCAAACTCTTCATGGGTCATTTTGGAAAGTTGTTTTTCGTGTGTTAAGTGATAGTCGATGACTTTAGACAATCTTTTTGCTTGTTTAAGGCATTGTTTGACTGAAAACTTGCTGTACTCGTAAGGGTTGGAAGATGAAGGAAAGGTTGTCAAGATTGAACGACAAAGCTTAGGATAAAGGGTGGATTTGCATGCATTGGAAGGTGAATATGGCGGTGGTGGAGATTGAGAGGAGATCAACAAAGGTGAAAAGATCGAAAGAAAGGCAAAGAGGAGAATCAAGAATGATGGGCGTTGCATTTTTTTTTTCTTTTTTGTATGGTTTCTACAACGTACGTGTTTGCATATGAAGATTTTTGGGCCTTATAAAGAGAAGGAAAACGCGTCATAATTATTGGAGGTATGGGGAGGGAGGTGTCGGCTTGTGAGGTTAGTCAAGAAGTGCATTCACTCTGGGTTAGGGAGGTGGAACCTTTTGGCGTTAGGGTTCGGAACTTACAAGGAAAGGCAGTACGTACTGTCTTCATTTTTATGAAATAATAATTTGTGTGAAGTAAAACAAGGAGGGTGAGAAGTTATTAAGGTACTTCGCTTGTTTAATTTTATCATAAGGTGTGTTTATATATATCAGTCACAAATTTAAAAATATTTTAGTTAATTAATATATATTATAGTTTTGCATACGTACGTACAACAGAAAGAAAATTTAAAATCTTGATTGAAAAGATTATAATTTATAATTAACATACTAATATACTATTGAAAACTCTCTTAAAATCTTAATTCAAAAAATATAATTTATAATTTTTTTTAAAAAAACTATTTTCTCACAACGCAATCACGTAAACAGTACTAGCTATGCATACTTATCTGGGCAAGGTGTTATTTAGTAATTCAACTCTAGATTTTTATTTTAAATTAATGGCATGCATGCAGTCATGCAAGTCGGTCCAAGATATAAATAATTGGACTCACAAATCATATAGTTTGGAATTCTCTTATTACAACACATGAATGGTTGAATATTTGCATGAAAATCGCATACTTGATAAGAAATCATCACATGGACTAAATCAATAAACACAAAAATATATATATATATCTTATGAATTAAGTAACGCATGCATATGGTACTTCTTAATTGGAATTATATTAAAGTATTATTCTCTTAAGATTTTTTATTTTTTATATTCTCAAATTAAAATTATAAAAAAATAAAAATGATGTTTTTTAAATAAAAAACAGCTTCTTTTTTTTTTTTACCGAATAAATATCATAGTCACAGTGTGGCGTCAAAACCAGGGGCTGGAATAAAGGCTGTCCTGTCAAGAGAGTTATTGACTTGTGGGCTTTTCTCTGACTGTACAGAGAGAGAAATGGAGATTGATGGCTTCAATCAATGAATCAGGTAATTGTGACGCCATCTTTCATACGTACAGGTATTCTCGCCTGCTACCACAAATCATCGTCTCAGGCAGGCACCGTTTAGCAACTCGGCAGCAAAAAATATTATTTTATATATTTTTGTTCGGCACATCACGTTACAAAATGAGCACCCGGCCTTCTTTAAAACTTGACCAAGTTAAATCCAAAACACTGAAAACATAATCTTGCATTCTGTGATTCATAAATTGTTTGTCCCACCTAAACCAATGAAGAGAAAAACACATGGCTGACTAGCTGGCTAGCTTGAACACTCCACAGGAGGCTGGTAGAAAATCAACTAATTCAAACCAAAAAAAAAAAAAAAAGTAATAAAAAGACTAACAAATTAAACCAATTGCAAACATTTCTTGCTAGCTAGCAAAATCTTGAAGCTTCCTTGCCCACTCCCTGCGAAATCATCCCTTCACTCGAGGCTTGGACCTGGCACGCGAACATATCTTAGTCAATTATTTCAAGGTTATTCTCAAGAGGGCACATTAAAAATGTAGCAGTGAAGCTGATAAATGGTTACTTGTTCTGTATGGGATTAGGACCGCTAGGAGGTATTCTTCTAAGGCTGGCCGCTACTGTCTGTGTTGTGTTTGGCTTGCTTTCTTTTGACTCTGAATTCACAAGAACTTGAGAGCTTGGTGACTTGGTTGAAGCCAAAGAGGAAGCTGGCAGAACCCTTGCTTGAGCTAAATTAACCCCAGTTGAAAGAAGCATTGCTAGAGCTATTATTGCACAGATAAAAGCAGACAATGATTTGAAGCAGCTAGGTTTCATTGCTTTCTTAACTCACAAGATGTCTTCTATGTAGTGAAAGTAGGGCTTGTGCTAGCCAAGATCACTTGTAATGACTTATATATTGAGAGAAACAGAATATGTAAGGGAGATTATCTCCATATCTTTGTTTTTGCTTTCGTACTAGAAAGTTTATCTCTTCTTTATATTCAAATTTGGTGTGGGAGTCATGTGATGAATCTTTGACTATTCTGCTTCCAAGTTCCAAAGCTAAACCTAAACCCTGCAGATTTGGTTAGTGAAGATTGTTAATATAATTTACCAGTCATGTGATGATCAGTCATGTGATCAAATAGTATGATGATTGGCTGGCTTAGCTTAGGATTCTACTAAAGTGATTTGACAATGGCCTTAATGACACATTTACATTGGTGATGACATGATCATCCTTATAAACAATTAGCATGGAAGGTGATATCTGCAAAAGAACAGAAATCAGTTTGAAAACCTGAATGCTATGTAACTAGAATAATCAGGAGGCTAATCACATTGACTGATTACAGTATTATCAACTGGGAATTAGAAAGATAGCTTTGCAATCTTTGTTTTCATCTACTTCTACTTTATTAATATTATTTGCACATGGAAGGCAAACTTTAGAGTTCTAGTCATTGCTTTGAGAAGGTAACACTGGTCCAACTTGGATCGGGATGAGCTGGTTTGTGGTACAGAAATAGAGACTGACCTGGTCTGGGTTTTTCCAGTATAAACTCACAGGTCCAGGCTCCAGAGCCAAGTTCATCTCACTACCTTCCTTTTATTACACGTTTTATATGGGAGACATTGTCAGAAAAGTACATGATAATTCAAATTATAGTTCATTAACTCACATCATTTGTATACCTCCTCTGCCCTTTCAAAAATTTTAAAGGTTAGTATTTCAGGGTATATAATAAACGAATACATAAGAAATAGAAATATATTTAGCTGAAGAGTAGAATAAATATTTTGAAATGAGTTTTTATACTTTTAAAACATAAAGTGCTGAAGTATAAGGAGATATGTCTTTTATATCTTTATTATTTCTGTTTCTAACAGTAACCAAACGGAACCTAATGGAATCCAAATCTAAGAGGGAATCAGCAGCAGAACAATGACTTAGCAGGACAGCAAAGAGAGAACACGGTGATCAAATCGAAGTAAAAGCTTGCAGAATGGTGGTTTCTGAGGCTTTAAAATTGAAAGTCCTAACCTCCCAAGTTATACAATTTGTAAAAAATGCTAGCACTTCCTTGATCAGGCAAGATAATAGACAAAGTTTTTGAATATAAAATGGACCAGACCAAGAAATTATCAATCACAAGAACGACTCGCCTAACATGTTTATTATATCCATGCCTTCATCTCATCTCTGACAAAAACAAAAAGAATAAGCCTTACTCCACAAGCATAAAACATGTTATTTCCGCAGCAAACTTGGCATTCTCTGGCATAATTTTTACTCCTGAAAAACTACAGTAGAATACGCTTCCTAGGTGCTTCGACTATGATAATTTTAGGACAGTTCTTGAAGAATCATATCCACAGAGAAAGCTTCTCGCACCTCACCAATTGCAGAAAGCTCTGTACAGCTTGCACAACTACAATATTTTACTGCAAGAATATCATGCTTTCAATCTAAAAATTTGGATATAAACGGCAAAATTTAGTTGTCTCTTCTGTCTTCTAGCAGCTACGTCAGTTTATCGGAAACCTGACCGGAAAAAAAAACAGTTAGGCAACATAGTATGGAGAGGTCATGATAAAAACAAATGGAGTTATAGCTGTTGGACAACTCACTATTATGAATCAAAACAATCATCAACACTGTACACGAACTCGAATACTATTTTCTTGTTAGAGGCAAGTGCTCTTCACTTGCAACTTTCATGTTAAAGCCTGATAATGCCTTTCTTAATCCACCATTAGAAACTTGTACGTCTACTATGAATGTTGCGCAAACTGGCCGGTGGTCAGAAAACCTGGACTCTCCGCGTACGTAAGATAGTTGATGTATCCCACCTCCATGCCAAAGTATTCTATCACACCTGCAATTTTCTTAAGCTATTCAACTTATTTGTAAAAGTTTTTAATTTCAGTAATATAGGTGTAGGTTTTTACTAAATATACCACGCTGGAGTTCTTCTTTTCTTTTGTGTTTCAATAGTCTCTCCAGCGTAAATGTCCGAGTTGTAGGAGTATTTGTATGTTGGTGCGAAGTAGATCTTTCCCTCTTTCCATCCTCCAAACACTCGCCCTGCTTCCCTTTCAATTTTCAGCTGTCAGAACATGGACCGAATTCAGTTTGAGTATGCAGGAAAAAGAGAGGAACTGAAACTAGGTACACCTCCATCGAGAGAATAAATACTGTGGCTGTTAATACAAACAAACATTCCTCGTGGTCATTGAATAATAATTGACACTTCTTTAAGTTCCATATAACATTCTTGCAATCCACCCATAGTCAATGTTCGAGATGATCTCGGTTTTTGTTATTTTAACTCTCGGCGAAGATCCGCAGAAAAAGATAAGGAAAAGATTTATTCTACAGAGCTGCAGGGAACAAAATGGATGATGCCGTTTTCACATCGCTCCAAGTTCAGAGTTATTCTATTCAAGTTCAAAGAAGGTACCTGATCTTTGTCAAAAAGTGCATCCCAGTTATACTGCTCCAGAAGCTTTCGAGTCTCGGAATAGCTCAAAGCTATCCTGTAATTCAAGTCCCCCAACCATATTACCCGACTAGGGACATCAAAACAGGTTTTAGTGTCAAGGCGTTAAATTAAGAAAGATTTTTCAAAGACAGAATTAGACTATTTGTTTAGTGATTTCAGAGATGCTTACTCATGATCCATAATTTTCTCAGGCGCTCGAATATATGGAGATTTGCAAATTCTTGAAAATTGTGTGTTCTTAAGTATCTCTATGACATCCAAATTTCTCCTAAGTTCATCTCCTTCTTTCTCTCCTGACGCCAAGTGACTGCAAACAAAGCAGAAACTTGTCTGATGGAAAGACATGCTAACAGATATACACCCCTGCAACCAGAGAATTAAGTAATTAACCATAATTTCAAATGAGGAAGGTCTATAATTCTGTCTTGATTTTCAAACATGAATCGTGAACAGCTTATGCTCATAAACAATGCATGTCTATGTCTCAAATTACCTTGTTCCCAAGACAGCCTAAGATCCCACGGCCAACGTTAGAGATTCTCAAATGGCTAACATGTTGCACAAGTTCCTTCCTTACCCAAACAGTAACAAATATTCCGACCATTTGTTTCCCTGTTATAAGGCTGTACTTCATCTGGTTGGCACTAGCTGGAGAGGAAATTTCTGTAGATACATAATTGCTAAGTCCATCTTCATCCTCTTCAGAAGAACAGTAATCCTCAGTCATATTTGCTGGTGGGGGACAAACACAGCAATCCTTGCTATACTTCCTTTCCAATATGGGAGAGCAATTGCAAGTCTTCAGCCTCCGTCCACTCTCAGTCCTGAAAGACTTACAGACCTTTTTAAGAGAAGGTTTTTGGAAGCGAAGTGAGCTGCAAAGGGGTGATTTTGATCCTCTTGAAGCCACACTATATGATCTATTCAGTGATTGATTGATTAAAGCCAGCCATTTCGCGGCAGGCTCATTGTCTTCTGCCACAAGCACATTTCCAGCATTCAATGGAACAATTTCCTGAAAACTGACAAATCAAAAAAGAAACAAAATGAAGAGCAAATCAGCATACCTCATCGCACTGAAAGAATTTAATATATTGGTATATAATCATTAAAAATAAAATACAAGGATACAGCAGGAAAAGAGGGAGAAAGCATACCCTAAGACATATATATCTGATTCATCATGAACCTGAAGAATATCATCTAGGTTGAGGTCACTGTGAGGAGATTTCCCTCCGACATTCCATGTTGCTACGAAAACTCTATGAACGGAGAAGTTTTGACCAGAAACTATTAGATTTTTCATATAAGCAGATACATTGAGATTAAAAACAGGACGAAAAAAATATCGAAACTAGGAAATTTAAGAGAAACAGAAGAAAATCCATCTTATGCTTACCTAAATGACTGGGCTTGACTGCTTGACATTGGAGAGCTTAATTGGTGAGACAAGAGAGACTTTAGCGATGGATCAGAATGTGGTTCTGCAATTGGAAAGAAGAAGATAGGATTTTTAATGAGAAACAAAGCAAAACTTTAAAATTGTAATCTAAATTGAGGACACAAAGCAATTCGCGCAGGAAAAACTTCCTTCGAAGGAATATCATCTGTGGTAGCAGAGAAATCCAAGCATTTCTCAAAGTACACCCACTCGATTCAAAGATAGCAAGTACTTATAAGGAAGAAAGGAAGGAAAAGAAATACCATCCACCTGGGGTGATAGACAGAGAAAAGATATACCGTTTTTGATTCCTTTTCTCCATTGGAAGAAGTTTACAATGAAAATGTTCTCAATTTTGGAGCAAATTGCAAAGATGCTCTCGCCTTTGACAACACTTCTACTTTTCCTATCTATGCCTTTCCAACCCTTCATCTTTACATTTTGGACCAGTTTTTTACTTGCCATAGAAGGCAAAAAAACAGATGAAAATTGTTCGATTTGTGGAAAAAAGAAGATTGAATGGAATCTGCTTAATGAAAAGAAAATTATCTCTCTATGAATCTTCCGTTTCAAAAAAACCAAAAAAGAGTGATTTTTTCACACTTGAAGATAGAAACAATGATCACAGGTGATTCATTACTCACCAGACGAATCAAATGAAACCTTCTCTGCCTTCCTCCCCTTTTCCTCCTTCTGCAAGAAAAATCTTCGAAGAAAAGACTGCAAAAACACAGCAGTAAATAGCTATAGATCACAGAAAGACTGAACAAGTAATGTATTCTACGTGATCAACAGCAGTAATGAATGCAATAGCCCCGTGATGGTCACCTGTTCAGTTCCTTAGGACTACGGATCAAAGAAAGGTTGAAAAAAGAGCAGAAACGGAGTAGCAGGAAAGACGAAGATTAAGCGAACAAATAAACCTAGATTTACCTTCTTGTTCTGGTCTTGATTCCTCAGTGTCATGTCTGAAACTGCTCTATTTTCATCAATGGCAATGGCCCCAAATCAAAAACCTTCAAAAATAGAGAAAATTCAGTGATTGCATCAGAGTCCATCACTCGGAAATTCCATAGGAATATTGGGGGGAAAACAGGGAAGGGAAGGTTTAAGAATGACATGGACATAAATCATATCGCAATTAAATAAGGTAATAAATCAAGAGGCCATAGAAAAGAATCAAAGAATATCAATCCATGAACAATCAACCATGCCAATCAATGAACTTATCATTAAAGAATGATCAAAAGAAGGTTCGGAACCAAAAATTCCAGTGTCCATATATTCAAGCAAGAAACATTCAACGTTCAACAATGCCAGTTGAGTTGATCCAAAACAGAGTCAAAAAGAAGAAATGAATTTCAGCCATGAACACCATTTACCAGAAAACAAGGATCACAGTAGCATCACATCCATGAAAAGATAGGTGATGGAGAGAATCAAAGACATAAATAAGGGCTGCAACCCCATCAAGGAAAGTTGACAGCCCAGATGGGGTTTTCTCGAAAAAGTCAACTTTCTAAGCAAATGCATCTCAGCCAATGAAAACACATAGAAAACTGAGCCAACGCAAGAAAATGCAAGTAGCCAAGGAAAAGAAAAATAAAAATACTTGAAAAGAAAGTAAAAGAACCTGAATATTCTGTTCTAGAACTGAGGAAGGACTATTGTCTATCTGTAACAAGCAATAAAAAAAGACCCTCTTTACCAACGCAACTGGTGATATTGAAGTTAACGAAAGGTGTGTCTCTGTTTCTATGATTGATGTACGTGCAAAGATCTGACTTGGGTGATCTCTCCTTTTCTTTAAAAAAAAAAATTACGGTGTTTAAGTTGCAGTTGTGAGTAAAACAAATCACATCTTAGAAATGATAAAAAATGTTTTTCATCCTCTCTCTTTTTTTTTCTCGTGTGAGTAAACTGTTCTGTCTTCGCGTATCAAAATCTTGAGTTACATCTTAGATACATTGTTTATGTTCAAACTGGGTTAATAATGAAACAACAGTTGGCTTTTGTTAATACAATTCAGTTTCTTTCTGCCATTGATTTAATCAATTATTTTATGGTTTTGTCGAGAAATTAAAAGCGCAAAAGGAAACAGTCAAGAGTGGGGATCGAATCTTAAATGTCCTTTCAAGAACTTGTTTCGTCGTCGAAGGAAGGATTCTGATGGTTTGTTTTCTTGGAAAGGAAATGGGAAAGTGGACCCCCACGTGTATGTGGCCTGCAAAGCAAATCAGGAGTCATAGAGATGGAAGGAGAGAGATTGTTTTGTGGGGGAATGGTTTCCTGGCAGTTTAAAAAGTTGAGAGGGAGTGGGTCTTTGCCATCTACTACGATGACTATCAGTCTACAGACAGCATGGATTTCCAGAAAACTCACTTTTGGCCCACTTGAACTTCATTCTCTCTTTGTCGAGAGGATGGTGTTTGAATGCATGGGTTAAGGTGAAGAATCCCTCCCTCCTACATTCCTTCCCGCCTGCTAATCTTCGGTAAGCTAACCCCCCGCTTCTGAAAAACCCGTCTTTTTTCCTACAAGTACTTTTGACCTGGCTCATAGGGAGTTATCTCCATGTAATTTAATCTTGATGTTCAATTACAATGATAATAAACGTGTCGAGGAAAAAAAATAATAAGAAAATCATCACATGGCAAGTGCTCCAAGAATCGAAGTTAATATTATGATTTAGTTGAAGAATAAAATGAGTTAACTTGGATTAATTAAAATGAATTACCTTGTTTTAATTTTTAAAAATCAAATTAAATTTTAATTAAATCATCACCGAATTTAATTAAATCAGCTTCCGCTTGTTTTTTTAACTTGATTGTTACTTAGATCTCGGGTTGATCAATGGAACAGCTCCACGAGTTTAATAACATAGCCGAGAATTATCCATCTGAGAAATATTGAAGTAATGATTGAGTCAAAATTCCAAGCATACTTGAATTATTAGTCAAATTCAAAGCCTTTAACCCTAAAACCCTGCTTACGAGGGAGCGTAAATACAAGATTATACATTGCCGATCATAGCATAGCCAACATATTAAAAGATATATCATATATATAGAGTGGGCATCACTTGTGAGGACCCAGATGCATGGTCCCAGAGACTAGTTTAATGTTTAGAAGATTTGTAAATAGTAGCTATTGTTTTTTGGTGAAGTAAGTAGCTGGCTAGCTAGCATGCAGACACCAAATTCCTGCAATACTTGCATCCATGGAAAAGTACAGGATCCCTAGAATAGAGGAAGAATGGTTGGTTTCAATGGGGGCAAAGGGCCAAAGAGAGCCCCTGCTCCCACAGACAACATGTTTAGGGTTTCTATTTTTGTGCTTCAAAAATCTCATCCATTTCTCAATGAGTTTTGTGTAAATCAAAGACCATGCATCCGAGTCTTGTTTTGTTCGATGTTTACCGAGAGGGACACTCCTTGGACGTGTAGTTCGAGCATCCCAGGAAACCACATCGAATCTACTGCCCTTGCTTAGTTTGCCTTGAACAAAATTACACTCCATAACTTTGCTGGTTATGAAGCTATATATCTTGTAGGCTGAGCTACAACTATAATTAGTTCTTGGATTTTTTATTTTAGAAACTTCTTTTTATAAAATTTTTATACTAGCGTTCCGAATATAACAAAATAGACTAATACACGTAGATATGTTTAGTTGAAAAAAAATATATATAAAAGCTTGTATTATTTATTCTCTCACTATCTCTATCTCTTTTGTTCTACTTTAAAGAAGTGACTAGCTATTACCATACACTCCATGAAAATGAAATAGATACAAGAAAAAAATAGAATGCAGAGAAAATGAAATAATTATTTTCTTATTACCTATACTTATCAAATCCCATGCAACTTTGTTCAGGTTAATTTCTTTAACAAAGGACAACAACGAAAAATCACTTTTTTTAAAAAAAAATATATAATTTTAAAACACAATCTATTTTACATATATAAAAAAAGTAAGTTTAAGATTAGCCTTTTTAGTATTTTTTTAAAATAATTTTTCATATAAATTTCATTTTAAAAATGTTCCGAGAAACCACACATATTAAGGTGGAAATCACGTTTCATTTATATATAAAATGTATACATGTATAACTGTACAATTGAGAAGGAAAGAATCATATCATAAATACAATATATTATACTTATACAATTAAAGGTCAATCACTCACTATATGGTGGGAGGATGGCTAAGAATTAGGAGGAG
>Ga0325405_1006436_pt1 | contig 11864 bp, 3 predicted proteins | sample PopdelMetagenome_21_FD_205663 | JGI IMG/M metagenome (GOLD analysis project Ga0325405, IMG submission 205663) | Populus deltoides microbial communities from Bellville, Georgia, United States - Xylem-Control-R2 | ecosystem: Host-associated > Plants > Phyllosphere > Stem > Wood/Secondary xylem...
GTTATATGGGTTAAAGATGCGTTGTGTTTTAAGTTATATGTGTGTGTGTGTGTGTGTGTGTGTGTGTGTGTGTGTGTGTGTGTATTAAAAAAGAGAACAAAAAAAATTTAAAATTTTTTTAAAAAAGATAATAAATCCCAACCTATGGAAGTTAACCTTAGAAAAACATTGAAACAAAATTGTGTTTTCATCCAAGCGAAGCTCTATAACTATGTGTTGATATATTGAGCATAAAAGGAAAGTTTATTAATATCCTGTTTAAGAAGTATGAAGCAGATATATAAATGAGAGTTTGTTTATTTAGATAGATTAATGGAAGTTGAATGATTTGCTTTGTGGAACTTGCAAATTGTTTTTCTATTTTAACGCTTTGATTACTAGGGACTAGTAATAAGCTGGTTGGGGTGTGTGATTAATACTTAAAATTGTATTTTTATCAAGGTTTTATATCATGATTTTGCACTTAAAGTATCAATAACTCCTTAAGTAGAGCATGTTTTGTAATAACATGTCTAATAATATAAGATACCTTTAATTTATGGTAAATGTTCATCTTAAATGCAAGCCTGTCACATAAATCAAAGGATTGATTGATGAGTTTAACTACTGAAATTGAGAAGACAAAGAGAGGGCTAAGCTTAGAAAAGAGATGTTGGTTCAGTCCAAACTGGAACACCATTCGGTTATTGGATCATAACTAGATCTGTAGAACTTGGATTTAGGTCTGATTTAGATGCATGGAAAGCTAAGACATAGGCCTAAAACTTTTATGAAGAGTCCAAGATTTAAAAGTGTCATTTTTTAGTTTAAATGGTAGCAACAACGGAGAAGTCAGAATCTGTCCTGCAGCCCATACACTGTTCAGTGTTTAGCCCATATCTTGAGTTCTAGAAGTCCAAATACATCGATTCTTATTTTGTTAGAAAGCTGAGATAATTTTCCAGAACTTTAATGAAGACTATCTGTTCAAATTCAGATGTTAGAAATGACGTTTTGTTCAGAGAAAAAGATAAGGATTGTCACCAAGTCAAGATGTGGCCACCCACTCAACAATTAGTCTTCAAATCAATAGTTCTGAATTTTGGCTTATAAAAAGAGGCATTTGCCATGCATTTAGGCATCTTGGTTTTCAGATCAAGATCTTGCTCTTGCTCTTTTTCTTTGTATTTTGTAATGTTCAAGTTTTAGTCCATGTTATATTTTCCTTAATCTCTTGTTTATGCTTTTTATTTCCTTTACTATACTTACATAATTATGTTCTTATCTTGTTTTTCTATGCTTCTCTTATTCATAATGTTCAATTAAGTTTATTATATCAAGGTGAAAAGGTTACACTAATGGTGTAAGAATAAGTATTGGCATTACTCAAACGAGAAAATTAATATGATCATGTTAATAATTTATAATGAGTCATTAATGATAAATCATCCGATTGAAACCTCCTTTATGTGTGGTTTCTAGTTGAGTAATAAAAGGAGTTTATACTATACTTATTTGAAATACCATTAGTAGACTCTCTAACCTTGGTAATTGTTTTATCTTTGTTTAAATCCTTTCATCAATATCACATCTCAAAGCTCTCTTCAACTCCTTTTCATTTGTTGTTTATAATTTTATATAGTTCACCTCCCTGTGGTTCGACCCCGGTCTTGCCGGGTTATTTATTACTTCGACACTCCTGCATTTGGGATAAGACATCAAACTCTTTGATCGTGTCACATGACCCTGATTTATTCTCATCGTATCCATAACAATATTCCTATGATGATTACTATTGTCATCTATAACTCCATGCACATTGGTAGAACTAGAATTTGACCCAACCATTCTTTCTACCATGGTATCGTAAGGAACATATGGTTCTCCATATGCATACCAACACATGTACTTCTCCATAAACCCTTTTCGTAGAAGATGCTTTGTTACATCATATCGATCGAGAAACTTTTTATTTTTACACCTATTGCATGGACATCTAATACCCTCTCCATTAATATTTCTCGGTTAGATAGTGCATAATTAATAAAACCTTGAAGCCTATTATAATAATCCATCATCCACAACCCTTGGGGTGAATCTCTATACATTCATGAACGATCTTCCATTACTTATATCAAACCTTTATAAACTAATGATAATAACGTGTATTAATTAACTACGTTACCTAAATAATTTGTGAAAATATTAATTTAGCTCAAACATATTCAATCTATTTTAATAGTATTTTTAATTCATTATCAATTATCTACATAAATTTAAATTTCTATATATTTACTGAAAATTTCATCTCGGCAATAAAATTAATAAAATATAAAATAGACCCGTAAAATAAATTATTATTTATTTCATCACAAAATACATAAGTAAAAAATTCAACATAAGTTTCATCAATTTACAAACAAATACAATTTTACAAAATTTAAAACAAACCCTAATATGTATAAATCCATACAACAAATTTGTATGAGAAAAACTATAAAATAAGTAAGCACCCAAACAAAATATATATATTACAAAAAATATGCCAAAAAAAATATTAAGATTTTAAAATTATGTTCAAATAAAAAAAAGATAGATTTGCTTATTTAAAGTGGAGAATCCTCAATAAAATTTGAATTGAAATATTGATGCCAATAAACTTAGTGTTGTGATGGTCGAATTTGTTGTGGAAAGTTGAATTGTGTTGAGATTGGGAAGAAGGGAGTTGTTGTTTGTTGTTGAAAAAAATGAATAAGGAAGAAGGAGAAATGGGGGAAGGGAGAGGAGGGTCGATTGTCATGTCATATATTAAATATCACCGACAACATTACCGATAAAATTATTCCATCAGTAACTCTGTCAATCATTTTATAAATAAAAATGTCACATCACTTTATGATTTGCCCTTTTGAATCCCACTGTAATATCTTTCGTCATTCCGTCGGTATATACCAAGAAAATTTATTTGTCGGTGTATTTATGGAGGTAATTTATCGTTGGGTTAATTCTGTCGGTAATGTTTTTTATAACAGTTACATGTCATTATACTGTTTGGTTTTTTTTTTGTCATTTCTTATTTTCCCACTGCAATTCCCTTGATATATAACAAGAGAATTTTTCTGTCAGTGTTTATCGATGGATAGAGAGATAAGAAATTCTGTCAGTAAAGGTCATCACAATATACTAATGGAAAAATTTCTTCAGTGTTTCAATATGTATTTGTCAATTTTCTGATAATGGTTGGAGAGAAATGTTGAGGTTTGATTATATATCGAGGGTTTTTAATAAGGGAAATATAGAGGAGGGATCCTTTATTTTCTTAAGAAAATAATGGATTATTTAATTAATATCTCAAATTTTAGACAACAAAACATTTTTTTTCATTTTTATTTTACGTTGCATTAATCTCTGAAATTTCATATATTTTTAAATTATTTAAAGTGCTAGGTGCGAGAGTTTAAAGTTTAATGAGATGGCTTCAATGCTTCCAATAATAGTTCAAGTATTGAATTGAGAAGCAGTGGAGGTAAGTTTGGTGGGGGTGGTATAGGTGAGTAGAAGGGAGGAGGTGAAGGCAGAGATGGAACATGGTGTGTTAAAAAAGACATTTAGAGAAAAACAAAATATATTATATATAAGAGTAGTTTGGTTTTGTAAATCAAAGTTTGTAAATATATATGAGACGAGTGAGTAAAGATATTTAGTTTAACATTATAAAGGCATGCTAAACAGAAGATGTCCAATAAAAATCTAGAGTTTATACATGTTTAAAATTATAAGCACGTAAAAGTATAACTAATGTTAAACATGTTTTCAACATAAAATAACAAAATACTAGTATACATGCTAAACATATATTTGTTGGATTCCTAAATATCATACATGTAGCAGAAACAATAAAACATAATTATTCGGAAATCCCTAGGATTCTGTTAAACAAATCTAAAATGTTTAGGGATTTATTACGTGTAGATCTAATTTTCTTCAACTTTGAATAATTATTTAAAGGCTTGGTTTTTTCAAACCATAAGCCGTCCAATTATTCGGCCTCTAACAATAATTCACACAAATCACTAGTGAGAAACTTCTAAATTCATATTTAAGATAGAGAGATTGCAATGCCTAGAGTGCTAGCTCTCTATTATGTGACTTAAGTAGTTTTTCTGTCTAACAAACAACTCAACCTTTAAAAATAAGAGATATAACTTACTATTTATAAGGAAATCTAAAAAACCTTATAAATTAGCAAAAAAAGAATTTCCCTCTTAAATAATATCCATATATTAATTCAAAACAATTTTACAAATTAACTCAATCAAGTTCTTACTTGATTTTGCTAAGTCTGAAAATATAATCGCTGTATTAATTATATTCCAATCTTTAATTTGTATAATCAAGTCATACTTGATTAAATTATCTCAGTTTAATTTCTAACTAAAAGTTCTTAATGTCTGTGACTTATTAGGTTCCTAATATATTAACCCAAATATAAATTCTAATTCTAATTAAATAGAATTAAATAAATTAATTTATTATCAATTTAACAATTGATTAATTTACATTTGAAGATCAAGTGCATCGTCTATCAACATGTTATGATCCCACAAATATTAGAAAAGTCATTAGTATTTTGATTTAACCTTTTAGTAACCAGTTTCTTAGTGTAATTAATATTCTTTTATCAATAATATTCTGATTTAACATTAAAGCATGAAGTATGTCTACCATGTTAAATCATGTTTGTTCTCTACTTAATAGTCATTGATCGTTTGAATTAGATTTGAGAATAGATGAAATATTTTTTTCTAATTTACCTAGAGTGATGAATCCTTTCTTGATCACTCAAATACCTTCATATAGTTCATGTTATACTCAATGTTTGTCCTTTTATCACCTCGATTAAGAGGATCACTTACACAACTATCACGTGAGTCTTTCCATACACATAGATGATCTCTCCATATTTAATTCTCATGTGGGTCAGTTCAGTGTACATGTCTTATGACAAGCACCTACATATTAGTTCCAGGTATCTCTTATTTCTCAACTTATGAGAACAACTGCTTCCTTTATAAAGGAAAGAACATGATATGTATCAATCTTTACAGCTTTAGTGAATATCCAGGATTTAAGAGAATATCAACTAAGAACATTTTAGGAACAATGTTTTGATGCAATTAGAATCTCATAATTATAACTTTATAATTTTCTTTACAAAACATTTTGTCCCATGAACTTTATCTTTACTCTAGATTTATAAATCAAATGTTAGATTCATTAATATAATATTATATGAATGTTAAAGATAAATTAAGCTTTTATTAATAATAAATATGTATTTACATGAATATAATAATGTCACATATAACCATCTGATTGGCTACAAGGCATATTAAACTAACAATCTTCCATTTGCACCAAAGTCAATCGCTCATATATTTAATATCATATTACTCCATGTAACATTAATCGCTCGATTCACTATGTAGTCAGAATTTATAGCTTTGAAATCAGCAGGAAATGAAGCTGATTGGTTGAGGAATTTTTTAATTGAAATTCCATTGGGATTAAAACCAAAACATTTTATATCCATGCATTGTGATTGCAAAGCGGTAATAGCCATTGCTAAGAATAAATCTTTCAACAGTAAAAATCAATGTAACAACCCAATTACAGGGACAACAAACTAATCTTAATATAGGAAAAGACATGGTAATTTGTTTTACTTAAAACCAAATTCATACAAAGTCCATCGAAATTTTTGCCTAAATTTCAGCAAAGTCTCTCTTATACCGGAAAATCTCATGTTATCGACAACAACCTGTTACACTTCTATTAATCATTATCCAATCATAACTCAATCATCTTAGGTCTCAATTCCAACAATCCATATCAACACAAACACAATTTCTCAAACATTAATATAACACAATTTCTCAAACATTAATATAATAAAAATAAAGTATTAAATGACATTAAATAAGTAAACAAACTTACATGTGAATTATAAATACATGAAAATAAGTTAACACATTCAATTTAAAAGAAATTAATACAATTTAAGTCACGACAATTTCTTAAGATACAAAATACATAAACATTCAATTTAAACTAGAAAACAAAAGAATAAAAAGATTTAATATGCACTCCTAACGTGAGTGTGATGGACCTGAAGCAAATATAACATTAGATAATAAATATCATAGAAAAACAATATTAACATTGGTAATTAAGTAATGTATTCAAGACTAATATACATTCATACTTCTTACAATTCTCCGCTTGGTCTTTTTAGGATTTCTTTCCCATGAATTCACTAACATTTTTTTATTCTACACTCAATTTCCGACCAACATCATATATTAATATTAAAGGATAATTCCTTTATGAAAGTATCGATACCAATTTATTGGTATCACTAACTATCCTTCACTGAATAGCTGATCAAATCTTTTCTTTTCTAAGAACCTTTGGATGGTAATGTCAATGCTAAAAATCTCATTAGTATCATTAGTCTCCAATATCGGGATCGATTAATCAAGTTTGTCATGAATGTCAATATCAATGTGTAACAGCCCCGATTTTTTTACATCATTTTTTTTTATACATTGGAAATTTTAAGTAAATTTTTTAAATTTTTTTTATACAGGTTCCACAAAAAATTTTACTAAAATTTCAAAAGAGTCTCCCCAATATTAGAAGGTCTCAAGTTATTGACAAATTCATATCACACTTTCAATTTCATTTCACAACCCGATCCAATCATCCTGGATCTCAACTCAACTCAACTCATCATTATCAACACAACACATCTTATTCAATAACATCATGCAATTCAAGTTCACAAAATAACAATGCATTATTCAATTGTTATATCATATCATCATATAAATTATATCTTACATAATAATATCATATAATGTTATTTAAGTGAAGGATTTGATTTCAACTATAAACAAGCATGGTTAAATAGGTACTTAGAAGTACAAACATTAGATTAAAGTCATACATCCAAATTTACAGGTTAATATTACATTTCAAGTTTTAGGAGATAAGTCTCTTAATTTACAAATAATTACATGGTCGAAAGCAAAAGATAACTAAACTAAGATCACTCCTGACGCGACCCTGATGAACCTGAAAATAAAAATTAACATGTACATATAAATATAAAAAGGTAGTAACAAATAATAATAATGACAAGTAATAATTTCTATGGAATTTCTTTTGATATATAAATTTAGGCAAAGACCTCTTTTACAACATATATTTTCTATCTATTACCAATACATATCTAATATCATATCCCATTTACTAAGAATAATTTCATCTTGGAAATCTCAACACAGCCTAATGGTTTCGAACACCATCTCCTTATGAATCAATTCTCATTTGATACTAAGATATTTCTCTCTAAGTATCATTAGTTTATCCCATTCTTTTGAAATAACTAATCAATACTTTCTCTTTCATTTTCTGGAAGGTAATTGCTGATACTATTGAATCTCATTAGTATCATTAGTCTCTCAATATCGGGTTAGACTAATCAATTCCATTTAAGTGTTAATATCAATACAACCGATTGATATCATTAACTATTCCTACCCCGGAATAGTTAATCAATTCTTATCCATATCTGGTTTACCATCAAAGTTGTCGATGTCAAGAACCATTGATATCATTAGCCTCCTTACCCGGAGTAACTAATCACACCAGAAATGATTGTCGATACCAATATAACCCCATTGATATCATTAATTATTCCTGACCCAGAATAGTTAATCAACTTATCTTTTTCCTTTTACTAGGAGTAATCATACCGATGTTAGAAATCTTTACTAACATCATTAGTCACCCAATTACTTGGAATCAACTAATTAATTTAAGGAATGCCGGCACTAATGGAATCCCATCGATACCATTAGCTTTCCAAACTTGGATAGCTATCAATATCATCTAAAATGTCGGCACAAATGGAACCTTATTGATACCATTAGCTATCAAAACCCGGATAGCTAATCAATGTCATCTGAAATGTTGATACCAATGGAACCTTATTAATACCATTAGCTATCCAAACCCAGATAGTTAATCAATGTCTTCTCAACCTTCCATTTGCATTGATCCCTTTTCATTCTTATTATTATTAATATCATAGACATTGTAACCCAATTACTTGGGATCGACTAATCAATTTAAAGAACGCCAACACCAATGGAACCCTATCGATACCATTAACTAAACGTGGATAGCTATCAATATCATCTGAAATGTCGATACCAATGGAACCTCATTGATACCATTAGTTATCCAAACCCAGATAGCTAATCAATGTCTTCTCAACCTTCCATTTACACTTATCCCATTTCATTCTTCTTATTAACATCATATACATTGTAACCCAATTACTTAGGATCGACTAATCAATTTAAGGAATGTCGACACCAATAGAATTTCATCGATACTATTAGCTATCAAAACTCGGATAGCTAATCAATGTCATCTGAAATGTCGGTACCAATGGAACCTCATTGATACTATTAGCTATCCAAACCTAAATAGCTAATCAATGTCTTCTCAACCTTCCATTTGCATTGATCCCCTTTCATTCTTCTTATTAACATCATATACATTGTAACCACGGTTACCAAGTATCATTCACACACAACCTTAGTTACCGACACTACAGTCACTAAACATTATTCACATAACCTTGGTTACCCTCATCACAGTGCCACGTATCAATTTATGCTATTAGCCACCCTCATCATGGTGCTAAATATCATTGTAACATATCCTTAGCCACAGACACTACGATGACCAATTATCTATCATTTCTCCTCCAATCTCCAAGTGATTGTGTATACTCAATCTATACCAAGGTATGTAAGATAATCACGTCTATCAATGTATATAAGGTAATCATATCCATTCTAATAATAACATAATTAATTTGATACATAACAATGCACACAAGGTATTCATGTTCATTCAAACATTATCCTAACTAACTTGATCCATACCATTGTACACAAGATACACCTGTTCATTCAAACATTATCCTAATTAATTGATCTATACCATTATACGCAATGTACTCTTATTAATTCCAAAAATATCACCACAAGTTTGATACATATCAATGTATGTAAGGTACTCATATCCATTCCAATTATATCATAACTAGTTGATACACATCAATGTACGCAAAATACTCATATTCATTCCAATATTTATCGAAGCAATAAAACAATAAATTCTGAAATTTATCAATGAGTTTACACAAATTGAAAAGATAAGGTGTGATGCACCAACCTGTTTCCCCAACCGACTGAGTCCTTTCAACTACTAATGACCCTAATCTAAGCATCTCTTCTATTTAAGAATCAAGAGATACAATTAATACCCTCTTATAATTTTATCACAATATGCGTTCTCATACTATTGCAATCTCATTCACATGAATTCATAACCATGTTTTAATTTCATTTTTCGATTATTTCCTTCAACTACCTCATTACACGTCCCAGATCAGTTTTCACTCGAGAACATTGTTTACCATTTAATTCGTAAGTAAAGTTGTAAACTTTGGTTTTAAGTATGGCTTATCTTCTTGGAAAGGTAACACACAGTTCTATAACTCTACTAAGGGATCAAAAGCCCAATTATACCCTTAACACCCCTGAAATTATATGTTATAGTACTAAACACAATTTGTCTAGTACAAGACAGTTTGACCCTTCTTCCATTTTTAGTCCATATCTAGAGTTCTATAACTCCAAATTACATGAGGTCAGTTTGTTTTGAAAGATAACATTTGTACCTACAACCTTTATAAATAACCCAATTTATAATTTTATCATATGGGTGTCGTAACCTCAATTAAAAGGTGGATGATCAAACTATTCAGTCCCAATACATGGATTGGACAACCAATATCTCCCTTTTCCTACTATCAATAATATGGACGAACATGCCTAAGGAAAGACACCAAGGATTGAATTCAATTTAAATCATAATTAACATGTTTTTTTTATGGTTAAACACAAATTAAGCCACCACACTTTCCATTATTTCATTCTTGCTAACCTAATTTAAACAAACATTTTAGCAAGGTTCACATTTCTCCTAAGTTAATGATAACTAATAAAATCCAATTGGTGAAGTTAACCATCATTAAGTCATGCAACACATACTAAAACATTAGAGCATTTTAACATATAGATCTTCCTAAATCAAAATAAAACTAAACTGACCTGAAAATTAACAATATATTGTTCACTGATGAATAACTTCTCATCGGAGTCTCCAATCCTGATCTCACCGTTCATAATAAAGAGCACATCAATATTCCCAACATATCAAATATTAAGTAGGATCTAACAGTAGATGGAGGCGGAAACTGCTAGTGATCGTGACTAACCTGCAGGCAGGTTTTCCTTAAAATGTTGTGAGGGCTATATCTCTCACACAAAACCAGAACGTTCAGATCCCAACAGTCAGATGTTAGAGGGTAGGAAGGAGCATAATATACCCAAAATCAGCCTGATCCAACGGTGCAATACAGAGTTATGGTCATTTGAGTTTCTGTTCTTAAGATACTTTCTTTATCTCTCTCCTTTTCTTTTATTTAGCCATCCTAGGTATTTTCTATATAATTTTGCTTTTTATATAGCAAATCTATCTATATTTACTAAAACACCCTTATGTCAAGTTTGTGTACCTTTTTCATTCAACCAAATGCCTTTTTTTAGTCCGTTTTTAAAATACCATACGAAAAATCTTTCTCTCTAAATTTTATTTTTTAATAATTCAATACTATTCCATTTTATTTTATTTTAACTAATCCATCTCATTTTTTGTTCTAAATTATCAATAATTTTATTAACATCATAAAATTTGATCGAGGGTTTATAATTTACCTCCATTTCTATTTTATTTCTCACTATTCAATTCATCATGATGAAGTCTTTTGTTAGGGTTTTATAGAGATTTCATCAAGTCATCTACATATTTAAATTATAAATTTCTGGGCCATTGATACCATTAACTATTCCTAAACTGAAATAGTTAATCAGTTCCAACAATACCTTCAAATATCCTTGGAAATGTCGATGTCAAGGATCCTTGACATCATTAGTCTCCACACCAAGAATAACTAATCAAGTTTTCGTAGAAATATCGATATCAATGTAGTCCATTGATATCATTAACTATTCTTAACCTAGATAGTTAATCAAGTTCAAAATCCTCCATGTTTCATGGTGATCATGTTGATGTTAGCAAACTTTACTAGCATCATTAGTCTCCCGTACCCGAAACCGACTAATCAAATCTAAAGAAATACCGATATCGAAGGAACCCATTGATATCATTAACAATTCCTAACCAGGATAATTAATCAAGCCTGTTTCCTTTTCTTGGGCAACACACACACACACATATAATCCAAAAAACTCTATTTAATTCTCTAATTTATTTTCTACAACCTACATATATCATGCACTCTTACAATTAAGGTGTGCTGAAAAAAACTATAGTATTTTCCTGTGTTTGCAAAGCTTACTAGTATTTCCTTTTAATCTTGATCTAGTTATTTCTATAACTCTTATTTTAGAGAAGGAACTTGTTGAATCCTGAAGAATAGCATTGTGTTGAGAAAATATCCTTAAAGACAATGTTTGTACATGCCTCAAGTTTTTATTTTGTTTCAGTTCTTCATTGTATTATATTACAACAAAACAAACATAATTTAAAATATATCTATTGTTACAACTACTACTCACAACAGACAACAACCATATACATCAAGTCAACAACTATAGTTTTAAATTTAATCTGGGTCACTAGTAACATGAGTTAATACTCTTATATATATATATATA
>Ga0325405_1006438_pt1 | contig 11861 bp, 8 predicted proteins | sample PopdelMetagenome_21_FD_205663 | JGI IMG/M metagenome (GOLD analysis project Ga0325405, IMG submission 205663) | Populus deltoides microbial communities from Bellville, Georgia, United States - Xylem-Control-R2 | ecosystem: Host-associated > Plants > Phyllosphere > Stem > Wood/Secondary xylem...
GTATCTTTTATAAAAAAAATCATGGAGAAATACATGTGTTGGTATGCACACGGAGAACCATTTGTTCCCCACGAGACCATGGTAGAAAGGATGATTGAGACAACTTATAGTGCTAGCAACATGCATGGAGTTGTAGATGACAATAGTAATCCTTATAGGACTATGGTCATTGATGCAATAAGAATGAATCAGGGTCATACTGATTAATGTCCAATCATAGATGAAGAACCTAATGCAGATGTGGCTAGGTTTTATGATCTTTTGAAAGATTTTGATAAACTATTATGGGATGGTTGCACAAATCATAATAAATTATCGGTCGTTGCACAGATGTTCACCATTAAGTCGGATTATGGATTGAGTAAGGTCGGTTATGAAAAAATTATCAAACGAGTGAGAAACATTTTACCTGAAAGGAACAAGTTGAAAGAGAACTTATATGCAACTAAGTACATGATGAAACCCCTCGGTCTAGGATACCAGAAAATTGACATGTGTCCAAACTTCTGCAAGTTGTACTACCTTGAAAATATTAAGCTGATCAAGTGCAAGATATGTTGGCATTCTCGTTATAACCCAGAACTGGCAGGGGAAGGACTCTTATAACACTGCTGAGCACATGACATGACACCAATCACATAATGTAGTGGATGGAGTGATGGTGCATCTTTCTGATGGTGAAGCATGTAAACACTTTAACAGTGTGCATCCTCACTTTTCAGCAGAATTAAGGAACGTGTATTTTGGGTTATGTACAGACGAATTCAATCCATTCGGGTAGTTTGTTGCTTCTTATTCTTGTTGTTCGGTTATACTCATGGTTTACAACTTGTCACCGGGTATGTGTATGAGGCTGGAGTTCATGTTTTTATCTACGGTCATACTTGGTCTTGATAATCCATGCTAGAATATAGATGTTTGTCTTCGACCGTTGATTGACGAGTTGATGCAGTTGTGGTCATCTAGGCATAGTTATCAAACCCGACCTGAGGGTTGACCCAGCCAAGGGGCCGGGTCCCGGGTTTCATGGGTCAACCTGGAAAAATTAAAAAAATATTTTAAGTTTTAATATTTCATATGAAAAAATTAAGAAAAAATCCATGTGAATATAAGCTATACATGTTGTAAATAATGAAGTTTAAAAGAATATTTTAAAAAGTTTTTTTTATCCCATATTGAAAAGATATCATGTTATCATTTTAAGTTGAAGTATTTAAATCAAAAAAGTTTTTTTATCCCACATTGAAAAAACATAACTTTTTTCTTGTAAACATAGAGTATATATACTAAAGGGTTTCAAATCTCACATTGAAAAAACATAATTTTTTTATTGTAAACATAGAGTATGTATACTAAAGGGCTTCAAATCCCATATTTAAAATATAACTTATTTCTTGTGAACATAGAGTATATATATTAAAAGGCTTCAAATCCCACATTGAAAAGATATTATCTTATCATTTTAAGTTGAAGTATTTAAATAAAATTTTTTTTATCACACATTGAAAAAACATAACTTTTTCTTGTGAACATAGAATATATATACGAAAGGGCTTCAAATCCCACATTGAAAAAATAATTTTTTTCTTGGAAACATAAAGTATATATACTAAAAGGTTTCAAATCCCACATTAAAAAACATAACTTTTTTCTTGTGAACATAGAGTATATATGTGAAAGGGCTTCTAATCCTACATTGAAAACATAATTTTTTTCTTGGGAACATAAAATATATATACTAAAGCGTTTCAAATCCCATATAAAAAAAATAAAATATTTTTCTAATATTTATATAGTGAACTTTAAAAAGTGTTAATAACCAACTAAAAAAATGAAAAAGAGGGGCATAGGAGAAAAACCATATTTGAAAAAAAAAAAAACGGGTCTCATCTGGGTTCACTCGGGTCATGAATCGACTCGCCGAGTCGATCAGGTTTTGCTGGGTTGTGCCGGCTAGTCTTTTAACAAACCCAGATTGGTCCACCCACCGGGCCTATAAATCCCAGGAAATATATATATATATATATATATTTCAAATCCCATATAAAAAAATAAAATATTTTTCTAATATTTATATAGTGAACTTTAAAAAGTGTTAATAACCAACTAAAAAAATGAAAAAGAGGGGCATAGGAGAAAAACCATATTTGAAAAAAAAAAACGGGTCTCATCTGGGTTCACTCGGGTCATGAGTCGACCCGCCGAGTCGATCAGGTTTTGCTGGGTTGTGTCGGCTAGTCTTTTAACAAACCCAGATTGGTCCAGCCACCGGGCCTGTAAATCCCAGGAAATATATATATATATATATATATATATATATATATATATATATAAAGGTTGCTTAAATTGAAAACTAACTACATGAGAAATAAAAGTGAAGAAATTCATGCGTATGGTTAAATAAAATAAAAAATAGGAATTCAAAAATTTTTAAATATAATTTTCGGGCGAAATAGTTCAAAACATTATAATAAGCCCGGTAATGTTGAGGGTTGGATTTAATTGAAAAGAATAATACACTTAAAGGAAGTGGGGCCTAAATGCAAATAAGGAAAATCATAGAGTATAAATACTCTCTCCTCACCAAAAATCTGCAAGAACCATAAGGAGAGAAAATATGGAATTTTATACCCATTCTTGAAAAATCAAGAGAGAAACACTAAAATTTCAAGAACTCATCCAAGATTAAGGGTTTATAGATGGGATAAACACTTGTGAACAAGGGATTAACAAGAAATTGAACAAGAAGAAAAGAAAGGAGGGAGTTGAAAATCTTCAACTGGTTGAAGATCAAAATCTTAATTCGTACCGGGTAAGGTGTTTTAAACATGATCTTAAAAATTCATTTCAAATTCGATAATTAATTGATGCCTTGATATTGAATCATAGTTTAGGGTTCTTAGATATGAATTGAGGAAAAAGTACTTATTGTTAAAATTAAGTTAATTCATGTGTGTGGTATGTACTTTATGAAAGTATTGTATGAAGGGAAGGGGGAGACGATTTGGACAGATTTGTCTTCTGACTTTCGGTGAGATTTCGGGTAGGAGGATGAGGGAATTAGGATTGGATTCCTTCATAGAAATTGTAGATTTAGATGTTAGCTAACCAAGGAAACTAATCTTGCTTAATTTGGAGATTTAGAACTCCAGTTATGGGTTACCAACCGAGACTGAGTTGTGACTGATTCTGTAGGGTAGTAGGACTGATGAGTTGATGAGCAAGTTTGACTATCTTGGAGGCAGAATTGGGTTCTCCTTCCTGCAGAGAACTTGTAGCCTCGTGTCTTAGCTTTCCAACGAGATCAATCTCACTTAAAACGAAGTTCTAGAACTCTAGATATAATTAAAAAAATCTGATTAGTGTTCAAACAACAACGGTTGGACAACAACCGTCGGACAACAACTGTTCAAACAACAACCGTTGGACAACAATAGTTCAAACAGTAATGATTGGACAACAACAGTTCAAACAACAATGGTTGGACAACAACCCTTGGACAGTAACTGTTCAAACAACAATGGTTGGACAGCAACCGTTGGACAATATTAGTTCAATGTCTAGACAGTATTAGTTCAATGTCTAGACAGTAACAGTTCAAAGTTAGACAGTAACAATAGACTTTCACGTGAATATTATATGTAAGAATATAAAAGAATTGAGTCATACGAACACTTGTACATTGAGATACTAACTTTAAAAATATACCTGATATATGTATATTTGTTATTATGAGGAAATGAACATGCATAGAAAGTAACATATGAGTAATGAATGAATATGGATTCTTTATAATATCGGCTTAAAGGAATTATAACCAAAAACTTCCTTGTGATTCAGGAGGAGCAACCAGGATTGGATCTTCTGTTAGGGGAGGTCACGAGACAGGTGGAGCAGGTGCATGATTTTCCCCTTCTATTTGCACTTATACAATTTAAAATTCCTCTAGTGAATGCAATTATAATAAATATCATGTTCAATGTAAATAAAGTCTAGCGTATTTATAAGATTAGCTTCGGCTAATAGCATCCGTGATAGGAGTGCCTGAAGCTTCGGCTAATGGCATCCATGATAGGATTGCCGGGAGATGGATTACAAGATTAGCTTTGGCTAATGGCATCCGTGATAGGATTGCCGGGAAATGGATTACAAGATTAACTTCAGCTAATGGTATCCGTGATATGATTGCTAGGAAATAGATCATAAGAATAGACTTTGCAAGGTCACCTGGTTCATACAAGTAAATAAGATTATTCAAATTAAGAATATGCAAATGAGTGTTAATTGGGTTTAAAAGATTTACAAGCAAAATATAAGTTGTCGGTTAGAATTCTTATAGATCCGATAGAAAATTCATACTTCATTTAGATACATTACATGAGCATATATATATATATATATATATATATATATATATATTTCTTTTATCAACATAATGGTATGTTTATTTATGTAACAGGTCCATCAAATATCCAAGAAAATCATTAATTTAGGACTCTACTTTGTCAAGCTTTTGTAAATATTTAACTTAAATAAAAGGGAATTAATGTGCTTATGTAGTATGCTTTTGTGTAAACCTTGATGTATTTATAAAAGTTCAGCTTAACATGTAGTACTTTAGTTATCTTGTAATTAACTCTTTTGAAATGTTTATGAACACTTATTATGTTGTAATGCTTTCTTTGTAAGTTAGCATTCATTTTTCTTTAAAATTTTATGATATGATATGTGGGCTATGTTAATAATGAACTTACTCGTAGGATATATATATATATATATTGTGTGGATTGTGTGAGGTGTTGAATTATGATGATTAATATAAGGTCCGGATTTATGGGACCTTGTGATGATAGGTTGATTGAGTAAATTGATAGTGATCGATAACTTGGGATGTCCTAAATACAAACGAAACTCTAATGAATTTTTTGGTAGATTAAAAAAAATTATCCTCAAACTAAGAGAATATGTTGGGATCTTTTAACATTGATCAAGTTGTACAATTGGGTTTGCTACAGGGTCAACCTGCCAGACCGGTCCGGGTTTAATAACTGTGCATCCAGGGCTTTGACTTATGATGTATCGATGAAACAAAATTTTTTTATGAATGCAACTTTGATGTGGACTATCAATGATTTTTCAGGTTATAGAATAGTTTCTAGTTGGAGCACACATGGAAAACTAGCATGTATACACTGCATGAAAAATAACAAGGCATTCACACTAACAAACAATGGTAAAACATCTTTTTTTTACTGTCACTAACAGTTTTTGCCAACGAATCACAAGTACCTAAAGAACAAAAAGGATTTCTTTGTTGGCAGAGTTAAAAAGGATATTGCACCACCGTATCTTTTGGGTGAAGGTATGACATGATGTTAGAGTACGGTGACAGTATGTTTGATTTTCAATACGATAAGCATAAATTTCTTGGTTTTGGTTTGACCTATAATTGGGTAAAGCGAAGTATTTTTTGAGAGCTTTCTTATTGGAAGACCAATCTCTTCCTCCATAATCTTGACATCATACACATATAAAAGAACATGTTTGAGAATATTTTCAACACGGTTATGGATGTGAAGGGGAAGATAAGGACAAAATCAGGGCTAGAATGGATATATCTTTGTTTTGTCACCGTATAAATATGGAAGTGGTTTATGTTGGGTCACAGGTCGCATTGATAGACATGCTTTGAACATATCAAGGTTAGTTAATTTAGAGGATTGCAGATTGTATAGAATAAAGAGCCATGACTGCCACGTGTTTATGCAAACACTCATTCCATTAGCTTATCGAGATTTATTGCCAAAAGGGATATGAGATGCATTCATGGAGATCAATCATTTCTTTAGAGATATATGTTCCAACAAGTTATAGACACAGCACATTGAGAGGCTTGAAATGAATATCGTCCAGATAGTATGCAAACTTAAGATGATATTCCCTCTATTATTTTTTGACTCGATGAAGAATCTACCTATATATTTACCATTTAAGGTAAACGTTAGAAGCCTAGTCCAGTATAGATGGTTGTTTCCATTTAAAAAATTAGAGATTACATATGCAATGTAATTAAAAAATTATTTTAATTGTTTTCTAGAATTGAAAACATTTATTTAATTCCATGCAAGTACTTGTTCAACCTAAAAAAAAAAGTTAAAACTAAAGAGCATGTTGAGGCTTTAATATGTGAGGCCTATATTGTTGAAGAGATCTATACATTTATCTCGTTCTATTTCAAGCCTCAACTGAGAATAGGAATCAATTGCGTTCCAAGGTATGACAATAGTGGTGAAGTGCCTTCGAGTGGAAACTTGTCAATATTCCACAATCCTGGACGACCCGCACCAAAAAATGCTATAAAGGGAAGATATTTTTTTGAAATAGAATTCAGACAACCACATAATTATGTGTTATTTAACTACGATGAATTGAAACCTTTTATTCAGTTAGTATACCACTTAAAATTTGTTATTAATGAACTATTTCTCTTTTGTAATATCATAAACTCGTACATTGTTGAATACCTCATAGCAACATCATTAATATTTACTGTCTAAAAACTCACAGCTGACCAAATCCCAAATATTTCGATTACAAAATGAATAATTTTTCACGTGGTTCAGAACACATGCAAGTATTGCTTAATTATCATTATCAATCGGGATACTTAATTTTATTACACATTTCTCATTCATTATTCATTGTTGTACTTTATATACCGGGTTTATAAATTTGAAGGGAATGCTGGTGTTACATTGTCTTTACTAAGTCTGGATCCTTAAAGAAAGGTGAACAGTTACAACAAGTATTTTGTCGAAGGACATATGTTTCATAATGAAGAATATGAGCCGGTTAGAAAGACATATAATAATGAGGTTTGTGTTAAGAGATCGATTTCTAATGAGTTTGAAGTTGACTATTATGAGAAATTATAAAAGGTAATTGAATTGCAACATCATAGCGAGCAGAATATAGTATTTTTATTCAAATGCTATTGGTATGACACCACTAACAAAGGAATCAGAGTAGATCTCCATCATGGTATGGTCAAAATTAATTCAAAAGCTAGACTCTGCACTATCAACGATGTCTTTTTTTAACCAAGCAATGCCAACAAGTTTATTATACATACACCATTTCTTTTAGAAATGATTGTTTAAGAGTTGATTGATTATTCGTATTGAAAACAAATCCCATGGGTCATGTTGAGGTTATTCAAGATGAGAACAATGAATCAAATGTGGGAGATGATGTCTTTCAAGTTAGTGAGTTACTTGATCCATATCAGGTTGGTCCATCGATTGACTCAGAAGAAAATTCAATTTTTTGCGTTGCCGAGAATATTTTTGTTGATAATGATGTTAAGGAGTTGATTATTGTTCTAAGCTCCAGCGGCCAAGCACAAGTCGATAAAGATGATGATAACAATGAAATCAACATAAAAGATTGTGATGGAGCTGACGACGACTCATTTGAATAAAAAGAAGACAATTCTGACTAACTATCAAAATACGAAAATGTAATGCCATAAACTATAATGTAATATTTAATGATGAAATTCTCTATAAAGAAGTATTTGCAGGATGGATAGATAAGGAATATAGATACAATCTAGCGTCAGACATTGTTTCACACCGATGAAAATACTGACAGTTTGTTTATTACACACGAGTATAACAACGGTCTATTTCCGTCAGTATATTTTAGAGGCGAAGGGTTCTCCTTGGCACTATTTATGAAACAAATTACACACGGATATATCAATGGTCACAGGAATGAAATCCGTTGGTGAAATAATTACCGACGGCCTCACCGACGGAACACATCCGTCGGTATAACAATCGTCGGTAAAACCCATTTCCATCGCAAATAAAAAAACACACACCGACGGAACACCGATGGTCTTACAGACGGATACACGCGCGTAAAAAAAAGGTTTCCCGCGGGAACATTACCGAAGGAATAAATCCGTCTACAATTTCAACGGTAATCACCGACGGACATATCGACGTATAATCCGTCGGTAATTATGGCATGGCTGGTAATTGTTTGGCAACTCTCTGTGGAAAATCGACAGATACGATCCGTTGGTACACCCGTTGGTATTCATCACCGACGGATATATTCCATCGGTAATTATGGCATGGCTGGTAATTGTTTGGCAACTCTCTGTGGAATACCGACGGACATTATCCGTCGGTATATCCGTCGGTAGGTATGTAAAATATATAAAAAAATAATTTTGTTTATAGTAAAAAACCTTAATAAACAAATAACAATGGATTAAATATTAAAAATATAAAGTAATGTTAAATAATATTCATTACAAATTTAATGTGTTTAAAAAACAAAATTAAACTAGAATAGCGGCGGAGCTAGAGGAGGAGGAGGAGGAGGAGGAGGCTGGTTGTTCCCGGGACTATACGGCCAAAAAGAAGCAGCACAAGTATCGTCACCCATCTTTGATCTCATCTCCATGACTATTTGACGGAGCTTATCATAATTCGTCGAGAGTTGTTGATATTGTTGTTTCAACGCAATGAACTCCTCAGACTGGGTGTTCGATACTCATGGAGAGCTTCCAACAGTTGAGACACTACGAGCCGAACGCAAGTTTTCAGCCGTAGTGTTGGAGAGCTCATAGACCCGATTTTTATTGGGTCCACCAAACGATCCCGTCTCCATCAACAAATCTGGATCGAAATCTGGATGGGTTGACGGATTGTCCCCATATCTCTCCCTCAACCGGCTATTATAGGTCTCCTGAAAATTCCGTCGATAAAAAAAATCATCAAATGCAATTCAAGATGCAATTCAAGAAAATAATAACTTACAAAATAAAATGAATAAACGAACATACCACAAAGTGCTGAGCACGGTTGTCCACCAACTGCTGCACCCCCTTTTGGCAGTCTTGACTCCACACATGCGTCTCTACAAACAGCTCCATTGGACTCGGTTCACGTCCAAGAGACGCAGCCTGTAAGGAAAAAATAGGTTGAAAGTTAAATATATTATAAGGAACGACAAATTATTTAACGATATATTTCATTGAAATTAATCGTACCATCCGCTTTGCATGTGCGCTGAATGGGACGGATCCGCCAGTGTGTGTGGTCACCGAACCATGAATTTGCCGGTTCCGGTTGTCGGCGCCGGACTGTGAGCGCCGTGAGAACTGATCTGAGGTCACGTGCTCAATATATTCCTTGCAGCCTCAATGTTTATGAACCTGAAATTAAATAAAAGTAGTAATATTAATTAGTTGTTCATAAATTATGTTATAAGTATATATAAAAAAAAAACACTAAAACCTAAACAAACTTACATTGAGAGGTCATCCTTCCATTGTGCCTGGTACTTGCCGGTGAATTGACCCCGCTGTGAAGGCACACCACTTCTGCGCTGTGAAACCGCGCTAGAAGAGGCAGCATCACAAGTTGGCGTAGATTCCTCGCAGTGATCAGCACCTAAGGATACGTCCTCCTCGCTGCTAGAAGAACTAGCTGCAACCGTCTGCTGACGACGTGCTGTAGATTTCATTCTACGCATCTACATAAATTTATACGAATAATTACATAATTAACTTCAGTTATTTTAAAAAAGATTCGACAGAGTCTCCCCTATACTGGGGGGTCCCAAGTTATCGATAAAATTATATTACACTTCCAATTTTATTTCACATCCCGATCCAATCATCCTGGATCTCAACCCAACTCATCATCATCAACACAACATTTTATTCAATAACATCATATAATGATATTCAAGTAAAAGAATCAATTTCAACTATGAACATTCATTGTTAAATTGGTACTTAGAGTTACAAACATTAGATTAAAGTCATACATTCAAATTTACGGATTAATATTACATTTCAAGTTTTAGGAGACAAGACTATTAATTTATAAATAATTACATGGTCAAAAGCAAAAGATAACTAAATCAATATCATTCCTAACACGATCGACCCTAATGGACCTCAAAATAAAAATTAACATGTACACATAAATATAAAAATGTAATAACAAGCAATAACAATGACATGGAAACAATAATATTCTAAATTAAGATAAACTAATTAAAAGTAATTCTATATATATAAATTAACATTTTTAACATACATTCAACAATAACAATTATAGCAATACAAACAATAATATCATAAAATTAATAAATAAAATTAAAAAACTAAAAAACATTACACAAAACAACATAAACACAAAACAAACAATACACAAAACTAAAAAACACTATATCAATTCAAAATAAATTTGGGAATAAAAAATGCTTACCTTAATAGTGTGTTGAATGTAAGATTTTATCTACAAACAATACACAAAACAAAGAACACCAAAAAAAATAATCATAATTAAAATAAAAAAAATACAAAGATAAAGAAAAACGAATACATACCTTGGTAAAATCACAACCACTAAAATAAAAAAATCTCTTCAATTTAACAAATAGAAACGAAGAGGAGAAGAGAAATAGAGAAGAAGAGAAACGGAGCCGAGAGAAAAAAATAAACCAAATGGGGGAGGGAGTGGGGATTTATATGGCAATTTTTCCAACAGAATTACCGACGGACATTAATTGTTGTTGGTGGCATTAAATTCCGTTGGTAATTCCGTCAAAAATTAATTGAATTGCGCACTAAAAAAAGTTCAAAAATCCTGCCAAACTTTTCGATCCGTTGGTATTCTTGAAGACAGACACGTGTCAGACATGTGTGCGCTTCGGGAAGTGCGTAAATCCGTTGGTGATTCCGTCGGTACAAGATGTCGGTATGTGTGCAGATGGACACGTGTCAGACATGCATGCGCTTCGGGATGTGCGTAATCCGTTGGTGATTCCGTCGGTGAATGTGGCACAATCCTGTAATTTTTTTTGCAACTCTCTGTGAGATACCGATGAGTTATAGTCCGTCGGCAATTCTGTCGGTGAATGTGGCACAATCCCGTAATTTTTTTTGCAACTCTTTGTGAGATACCGACGGGTTATATTCCGTCGGTAAACTCGTTGGTGAAACCATAAATTTTTCTTATTTTTTTATGTAACGCTTTCAAAAAATCTTGAATTGCAATATTACAGCACACATAACACAATAACAAGTCTGACCATTAAAGAAGAATAAATATTTCATGTTTCAAATTATTGCATAATTATAAAATAAGGCTTTATAACATGTTTAGTTAGTCGGAATTTTCATCTTCGTCCTCTATTGAATTGTTATCATCAGCTTCATCGCACTCTTCAATTTCGTTATCATCTTCTTCAACAACATTCTTTTTTCCACTAGTAGAGCTCAGAACAACATTCAACTCCTCTGCGTCAACATCAACAAGACTATCGTTGAAAACACAAAAATTCAAGTATTCTTCTAAGTCAATCGACGGAGCAACTCGGTATGGTTTAACCAACTCACTAGCTTGAAAGATTTCATCTATCACACTTGTGTCTTCGTTCTCATCCTGAACAACCTCGACACAACCCTTGGGTTTTGTTTTTAAAACGGATAACCAATCAACTCTTGATCGGTCCTTTCTAAAGGAAGGGGTGTATATGTAATAAAATTATTGGCATTGCTTTGCGAAAACAAAGACGTCGTTTACGTTGCGGTGTCTAGCTTTTGAGTTAATTTCAACGAGACCATAGTAAGGATCTACTCTGATTCCTCTGTCAGTTGTGTCATACCAATAGCATTTGAATAAAAACACTCTATTTTACTCGTTATGATATTGCAGTTCGATGACCTCTTCCAATCTACCGTAGTAGTCAACTTCAAACTCACTAGAAGTCGATCCCTTAATACAAACACCGTTGTTGTATGTCTTTCTTCCATGCCCGTATTCTTCAGT
>Ga0325405_1006440_pt1 | contig 11859 bp, 13 predicted proteins | sample PopdelMetagenome_21_FD_205663 | JGI IMG/M metagenome (GOLD analysis project Ga0325405, IMG submission 205663) | Populus deltoides microbial communities from Bellville, Georgia, United States - Xylem-Control-R2 | ecosystem: Host-associated > Plants > Phyllosphere > Stem > Wood/Secondary xylem...
TTGAGTAGGAAAAATAAAAATTATTTGTGATTAATTTCTCATACAAATTTCCAACACAAAGTGTCTTAATGGGTCCTTGCCAAGCAATGGGGCAAGAATTGAAGGGTATGGAAATTAAGAATTTTGTATTTTGATTTCAACTGCTGTTTCTAAAGCCATTTTAAGGGTAATGTCAAGGAGTATGAGCACAAATGACTTGTTTATGATTGAAATAAAATTAGCTTACAAACCAACATCTCAAAAACGAATACAAATAATAAAAGACTAGAAAAGAATAATAATCCTTGGATAACATCATTATGAAAATCAGAACATGATCATCCCAAAAATCCCTACGATGGCCACAATCAACCCATGGTATCTAGAAGCAATGTCACCTGCTGCTCCGGATGGCGTGGTACCAGTTGGGCTGGGAGAAGGTGATGTTGCAGGAGATCCCAATTGAGGCAACACTGTTATGGAAAGTTTCTGGTTCCCAGACTCACAGTGTTTGGCCACACCACAAATGTAACCATTTATTTCCAGGAGTTGAGAGTGGAATCACATCATTTCCTGTAGTCAAGGGCACGATATCATCAGCTGCCTTGCACCCTTGGAATCCAGTTCCGTTAACTCTCAACACATTGTGTGCTCCTGCTGTATACTTGAAAACTGCACCAAGAAATCAAATTATCAAAACAAAAATAAATAAAAAAATTGCTGAGTTGCTATTTAAGGCAGTAGTAGTAAATATATGCATGCAATTTGTTTAGAGGGATCGAGTTACCAAGGGTGTCTCCCACGTAAAATGCTTTTCCCTGAGCCCAAGTTTTATAATCGAAGCCTGGTCTCCAACCTGTCTTGTCACCAACCACATGTTCTGTTGCCAAAATTGAAGGAAGAAAGACTGCAACAATGGCAATGATCATGAACATCCTAGAAGAAGCCATTATTGATAACTTTTTACTAGTTAAGCAGTTCTCTCCCTTATCTTTTCTTCTTTCTTTTTTTATTGACGTTGGTGAGATGTTTCTGCGATGCAATTTGATTGTTGCTAAGTGTTCAAACACTGCTGCCTATATATAGAGTTTCTCATTGGGGGGAAAAATAGTGGGGTCTAAGCTCTGTAACGTACCCATGGCCCGGCAAGGGCGGCAATGGCACCATAAAATTCTTGAATTTGCAGCAATTGGCAACAACAATATTGCCAAGCAAGGTACTCCTTTTTTAAAAATTAAAAATTTAAAAATTGATGGATCCATTTTACACAGTAAGTTACTCTGCTAGAGGCCATTCAGATTTTGTTTGCTATGTAAGACTTGTTCAACAAAAGTGGCCATCGTGGACTTAGTTGAGAGGACTTTGACATATCTTGCCCATATTGCCTGCCAAATGTGGAAACGAATGTTATGATTTTTGGCGTTTTCTTGAAGCAAGAGATCGAAAACGAAATGAATGTATACATGTAAAAAGGCAAGGAGAAACAAGCAAGAAAACTTCCTGGCCTCATCTAATTCCAATATCCAGACGGAGATGCTGTGGTAACGTCTAGGCCTGAAAGTGGAGATGAAGTATCAGGCCTTACTTTTGTAAGTTGGCCTCCATAAGCTTTATTTGACGGTGGGCTTTAATTTCTGGAATCATTGAACCAGCAGTCCCTCCCATTTAATTATCAAGACAAGAAACTTCTCATGAAAATCTCAAAAATACAGTTAAAATAAGAAAAAAGAAGAAGAAGAAAATCTACAACAAGTTTTTAATGGTTGATAGACTAGTGTTGTAGTGACGGAAAGGTCTCTTTTAATTTCCTAGCAACCGAACATGCATGCAAGAAGTGGAGCAAGATTTCTTTTATCTTTCTCGTGTAAGCAAATTGTTGTTGAAATCAAATGGTGATATTAGTATAGTATAAGCTTTCAAGATTGTGCTAAGTTTTGCATCACGAGAAATCCCTCACAAGACCCACTTTCTTTCATGAAAGTATATAGGTCTCCATTTCCTCTACCACATAACCACCACCTAATTAGCAAGCAGCTGTGGAGCTTCTTTTTTCAACGCTTAAATTTTCTCGTGATGTCTCTTACACTTGTAAACGCAATGAAGCATGCTAATTTCCATAAAGAAAAGGAGGTAAGAAAATAAACACAAAATAGAGAAACCAAGGCTAAAGATGAGAGGAGGGTTCTTCCAAGAAGTGGACGTAGTTTTGGTGGATTTGATTCGGCTAGTAGGGTTAATGGGGAAGCAAGGAAAGGGGATTTTAGTATCTTCAAGCAGATTTTTATGCTAGGGTTACTATTCATTCTGAAAAATAAAAAACCTCTCTAGTTTTAGTTTTTAATAATTGTACCAAAGAAACAGTTTTCTTATAGATTAGACTGCAATCAATCAAATAAGATGAACTCAATTTGCATGTTGCCTTTGTTTTGTTTTGCAGGATTATGAGGACATTCTCCTTTCCAGAGATAAGAAATGGCCTTTTCTCCTCTGATTTCCAATCGGTTGCTTTGGTATTTGTCTAGGTTGATAGGGTGTCTAAAAATGTGGTAGTAGGATTTTTTTTAAAGTATTTTTTATTTAGAAATATATTAAAATAATTTTTTTTATTTTTTAAATATTATTTTTAATAACAACACTAAAAACAATCTGAAAATATAAATAAAAATAAATAAATAAATTTTCATGGAAGTGTCTTGGTAGTCAAGCCGTCTTATGGCGTGCACTCGCAGCAAGTCCAGCCACCCAGCTTCTCCACATACCATTCATCAACCTTGCCCTCTGGCTCTTAGCTCTTGCGATCCTAATTTATGTTTCTTTCACCTACATTCTCAAATGCATATTCTACTTTGAAGCTGTCAAGAGAGAGTACTTTCACCCTGTCCGTGTCAACTTTTTCTTTGCTCCATGGGTTGTGTGCATGTTCCTGGCCAATAGTGTACCCCCTCTGCTAGCACCTGAAAATCTGCATCCTGCCCTTTGGTGTGCCTTCATGGGACATTACTTCTTCCTTGAGCTCTATCAGGTGGAAAGAGGCGTCTTTGCAAGGTAGCTAATCCATCTTCTCATCTCTCTGTTGTTGGAAATTTTGTTAGGGCAATTTTAGCCTCTAAAGTTGGGTGGAAGGAGGCAGCTAAGTTCTTGTGGGCAGTAGGCTTTGCACATTACCTTGTGGTGTTCGTCACATTGTATCAGAGATTGCCAACAAGCGAGCCATTGCCTAAGGAGCTCCATCCCGTGTACTCTATGTTCATTGCAGCCCCATCTCCTGCATGCATTGCTTGGGAAACTATATATGGTGATTTTGATGGGCTGTCTGGGACGTACGTATCAACTTTTTCACAGGGTTCGGGTAAGACTACCCCTATGTTGAATTTCCTTTCCAGGTTTCCAATTAGTTTCAGGCCTAGCTTAACTTGTGGATTATCATTTGTAACTTCACAGGTTTTCAGTGGCATGGTGGTCTTATACCTTCCCCATGACAACAACAGCATCAGTGACAACAATCAAGTACGCAGAGAATGTCCCTGGTGTTCTAAGCAAGGGCCTTGCACTTACACTTTCTTTCATGTCATCAACGATGGTGCTGGTATTGCTTGTATTCACCCTTCTGCACGCTTTTGTTTGGCACACATTATTTCCCAATGATGTTGCCATTGCCATGACAAAGAGAAGACTTGTCAAGGAAAAGAAACCCTTCGAGGAAGCCTGTGATATAAGGCGATGGACAAAGCAGGCTCTGATCAAGCACAATTCGGCAAACAAGGATTTTAGTGGAGAGAATGAAATGGGCTCTTCTTCAAGCACATTACCTTAACACATGTTAAGGCCAAATCTAATATAATTTGTAAAGGCTTTGATCATTGTTCATTATGTCATATGGATTGTGAACCAAAAATGAAAGAACTGCAATTTAGAAATACCTCCAAGACACTACTATCAACTGTATTCTGTATTTTCCACTAACTATTACATGTGTTGCTCATGTAATGCTACAGAAAAAGTGTGGTGGTATAAGGGTAAGAAGGCCTTGATGGCTGTACAACACCGACCATGTAGTAATTTTTATTGGATTGGGGACAAGCCTACGAAATTGTAGGAGACAGAGGTTAGATTTACACTAACGCGTGACATCAGTTTCTTCCACGGTAAACAATTGATCTCAAACGATACGGACTTCCATGGTTTCTGTATAACAAAAAGATTGATTATTTTTGTCCAAGTGTTCACCCATCATACTCCATTCCCTGTAATTCTCAAGTCTCACCGGATGCCAAAGCTCCTATTGACATTCCAAATAAAATTATCACTGTGGAAATGGAATTAGGGAAAAAATTACTGATCTCCGTTGACTTACCTCCTGATCGATTGGTTTCTGACTTCATTGGTGCCCATATTGCTCCCATATTGAATCTGCTGCTTTCCACCAAATATAGATTGCCTTTCTTTCACCAAATGCACCATCTAAAAGAAGAAAAGAAATAGTTTATAGCTGGAACAAAATGAAATTAATGTTGCACAAAGAAGGTTCCAAACAGGTGTCATGCTTACCTTCTGCTCTGTTTGCAAGGGATTCAATCTATTTTCTTTTGGACCCTTACGCCAAAGAAACAATTAGAGACATTAAGCAGAGTAGACTTGCAATAATGATATGTGTGTTTGCTATGACAAAGAATTTAGAAGGAACAACGAGAACCTTCGTAGACAGATAGCTTGGTTGAGGAAATTGCAATTGAGATTTGTTATTTGGTTGGAGTTCACTTGTCAGGGAGAGCTGGCATTCACAGGCCAAAAGAATGTGAGCATCTTGGAAAGCATATGAGAGCAAAGACTACGATAACAATAATGAGCACTACAACAGAAATAAATGTATGCATCCCTCAAACAGGACATAGCATAATGATTTTATTTTTTTTTAACTACAAGGTACAAATTGAGGGGTTACCTTACTGAAAAGATCTACAGGTGGATTATGTTGAAACCTCTTCTCCTTATGAAAATTAAATTCCTGTAATTAACACTATATTGTTTCAAATGATTCTGCATACCATTAATCAGTAGTTCGGTACATATATAGCAACTAGAGCTATCAATGGATTACCATTGGCACCGTGGTTTCGCGAATGCTAGTTTGAAAAACACCCATTTCTCCTTTACTAGAGAATATCTGCAATCAGAGCGACAAGCAGGTTCACATTTAGTAATTGCTACCACAACATTTAGAGCATAAGATCTGCACTATTTTCTCCATTACCTTCTTATTCAGAGGGCGAGCTTTGAATGTATGTGCGGCACCGCATCCGTCCTGCTTTGGAGGATTCATGGTGGTTGGTCTGAGCAAAGTAGGAGAAAATTTGAAGTAAGCACTTAAGGGAAATGAACATCAAATGAAAATTGACCATCACAATTTACTCATTCTGAGGTCGATTAATAAAAAAAAATATTACCTTCTGGATTCTGTCTTCACACTTTCTGAAATTGTACTGGGTTTATCCAGCCCCTGTAATAAAGCATTTCAGTCTCCCCATGTTTTAATAATTATGACAAAGAACATGATCACAACCACTAAATAAGACACAGAATACCACCAAAAACAGTTCTCATCATATTATCTACAAGATTTGAACCAGTGACGAAGACTGTTTTCAGTTGGATTAGTAATCATGATTTCAAGGAATCTAAATAAACCTTGTTTGAATCATTGCACTGAAACGAGGAAGATGAAACTGAAGAGTTGTGCTGCATTGCCCTTTCTAATGTCTTCAAGTGAAATTCCTGAGAAGCAATGGAAGCATTTCTCAACACCAAATAAAGGACAAAAGCTTCCTTCTTCTGAAGTGTTTTTCTATATTGGAGCAGGACCCATATTCTCAGCACTGCTCTACTTATTATAGACAGAAATAGAAACAGGCAGAAGCCAACTCAAGCACTTACTTGAAACTCTGGCAACTTTGGGGTACTCTTCTTTGGAAGAGGAAATGAAGGAGCCTCAAGAATCTGCAAAACAAAATGATATATATATATTTATTTTGGGAAAACAAAACTAAGTTTCATATATGACATCTCAAGTTATTTAACTTGTATACTCACTTTTCGGTTCAATGGGCGTGCTTTGAATCTTCGTGCAGGCGCTGTCATGTATTGCTGTTCTTTGGGCCTGAGTTATAAACATGTCAATTATTTGGCCATCTGTGTTAAAGATAACTTGGTACCTCAGAATCTTGAACAGAAGCACAAACCTCATCCTCTGTGCCCTGTGTGCTGTTACAAGGTCAGGCTCTCTTGGAACAGTCAGCCTTAGTTTTGCATGAGAAGAAATTTTATCAACAAAACCATCCTGCAAGACCAGGTCGAAGTATTTGGTAACTTCAATAGATGATTTTATCCCGTTATGTAGATTGAACTACACAATCCTCTCTCCAATTCCAAAAAGTCTGAACTTCATCTCTTTTTCACCCCCATTGTTCTGATGATTATAAGTTTTCCTTTTATATACATATCAAAGCATATAGAAGATCACAGCTAAAAACATAAAAGCTTTGTGCTTGATAGTTCATGACTATTGGAAAAAACATCAAAGCTGTCCTAACCACTTTATGTTAATACAAGTTAAGATTGTAACTTTTTTTTATGAAACAATGGTGGCGAGCATATTTTCCCCAGAAATTGCGTAAAAGTTGTGCAAGTATACCTTTGGGGTTTAGGATTATGCTTCTAACATTTCTGAGGGTTGATTACAAAATAAATTAGCTCAGGTGAACTGAAAAATCATTTTTTTAAGTGTTTGAGGTGTGAAAGACTTCAGGTCAACATAAATTAGATGATCGATCAAATATGCAATGCATACAAAATGTAACTTGAGGTCCAAATTAAAACAACAAGCATCTACCTTTTTAGATGTCTTGTGGATGAAATCTGTTTTCTGCTTTCCGTCACCAATCTGTTATGTAGAACATGTAAATGGACTGGTAAATATTTATAAAAAAGGAAAACAAAACGATACTAAGATTTAGTTCAGGAACCCTGCACTAAATTTAGGGATCAATTTCACTCACAATCCGCAATTCACTAACATGAGCTTCCAAATGTCAAGCCAGGTCCAGTCATTAATAAACAGCCACACCTACATCCTAATCAACTCCTTTAATTTGATAATAGAACATGAGAATGCAAGATACGGTAAAACAATTGAGGGAACATTCCCAATAGCATGCATCAATGTGGCAATCACTGGTCTGCCTGCAACTACATGGTCAAAACCCTTGTATAAATAACAAGAGTTATTTCTTTCTTTTTTATTCTTTTTTTTTTTTTTTTGTGTGTGTGTGTTATCAAAAAGTCCATTATTGATCAGCACATATAACTTCATGACAAGTTCTCCAAAATACAAGCAAAAGGAATGGGCAAGAAGATAGATTCACAAAAGCTGTGTACCTTGCAAACGTGACCTCCTTCCAGTTTCTGCCTCTTGGCAGAATGACTTTCAAGTGCAGAAGAATTGCATAAGCTTCTCTCCTTTTGACCCAGCAGTATCTGAAATCTAAAAATTAGAGATGTAATATTAGAAAGTGACTGTATTAAACTGAAAGGTCTCTGATTTTAGCTTCCAGTGAGTTGCTATATGGTAATTGCCTCTAGCTTAAATGCATAGAATATTAAATATTCTTCATAAAAGAAGATGAATGCTTTATGGTATATACTCAAACAACAATCCACATGTTTGCCAAAGTTGTGTTTTTAAAATTGAATGGGCCATCTAACTAAAACCATAAGAAAAGGACCAAGACAAGTTCCAAGTTGTAGCTTTATTGGAAAATTTCATAAAATAAATAAGCATATTTCTTCAACAGTATAACAAGTAACAATAAAAGTTGTTTTCTTTGACCACAAGTAAATAAGAACAAAGAATTTAGTGAGAATCACCTGGAAACACCTATTTGAGTGGGGCGATTTTGCTTAGCCAACTGACTAGCCGTAGGTTTCATCAAAGTTGAACTCCTGGGAAATGTTGGCTTGACCATGGACTTCACCATGGGGTTTGATTTATCAGTAGATTTCTGATGGTAAAAAGTCAACCCTGCAAGCAAAAACAAGAAATTTTTTGAAAGCTAGCACAGTTCGACCAAAGTTTTGGCAAACTAGCACAAGTTGAAAAGGTATATGGAAAATAACACAGTTTAGTTAAAGTCACAGATAGGAACCGCAACTTTGTTAAAGTCACGTTTGGGAACACGACTTTAACCCCTAACCCTAAACTAACTCTAAATAAACCCTAAACTACCCTAACCCCAAATAAATCCTAAATTGAAATCAGTATCTCAAACAACAGTTAATGGCTAAAAATATGAGGAAGGGTGATCTAGCTGGAGTAATATTTTAATGCAAGAATAACACAATCATATAATGTTTCTCAAAATAGTTGTTTGCCGTTGTTTTTATTCAACTCCAATGATAGGAAGCTTCATTGCATATTTGAGGCTACAAGCCATGGAGGATGGAATATTGATACAAATGAGTGTTGGTATTGCAACATGTATTGATTCTACCATTCAAAATAAATCAATGTGGCAAACACTGGTCCTAAGCACTGCTTTCCCAAAAAAAAAATCATGGAGTACTTGGTGTGTAAGTGAAAACAGCTCTGTGTGTAATATTTTTCTGACAGAATTATTTTTCACCAAGTCAATCTTGAAAAAAAGAAAATGGGATTAGCCAAGCAAGGTTTATTTCGAGCTCTAGTCATCACAATCTAAAATTTGCTATGGTGAAGTAAAAGTCATAAGGCATATATAGTCTCTACACAAGCATAATCATTAGTACCTGTATCGTCCACCTCTATTGCAGAAACTTCTGGTCCCATGTCATCATTAAGCAGAGGAGCCCTATTTTCCTCATCTTTAGATTTTGGAGAGGTATTAACATTCTCCAGTAGACTGTACACAAACTTTGCCACAAATGCTGAAACACAAACAAATACACCAATTTAAGCTAAAAAAGAATAATTATAAAAATACTAAATAAGGATTGGCTTGATAATAGTTATTAAGAGCTCCATAATTCAATAAACAATCAGGGAAAAACGAGCAATGAACAAATTACGGTGTTTTGAGACTCACGAGAGGGAGGACAGCTCGGCGCCGTATCAAACCACCGCTGAACCTCACGCGCCTCCGCGATTGACTCCAGGCTAGTGAAATCGAAGTACTTTGGAGCATCAAACTCGTAATCAAGATCAATTTCACGCGCCTCAAACACCATAAACTCCACCTCCATTTTCTCTTCCCTTTCCATATCTCTCCAAAACACACACTCTCTCTATAACCGTTATAGTGGAGGGGAGGGGAGGGGAGGAACGGCGTTGATTCCGTTGAGAGAACGGTCGCTTGCCAAACCTCTCTTACTGTAGCATCGAATGCAATAAGTAAATAAATAAATCATTTAAAATAAATACTCCTTTTTCTTAATTTGTTTTGGTATTTAGTTGCCAAAAATACACCGCTGGGTTGGTGGGGTTTTTTTTTTTTCCCCAATAATATTATCATTTAGGTTACAATTTTTTTTTTAAGGGAAAACAGCCTAAAATCTTATTAGATAAGGAAAGATAAATTTAGTTTTTAAGCATAAGATCATGTTTGTTTTTGTTTTTATTTTTTAAAATTATTTTGAAAAAAAACATTTATTTTTTTATTTGTTTTAAAATAATTTTTTCTATATTTTTAGATAAATGTTAAAAAATAAAAAATATTTTTTAAAAAAATCATTGTTATAACACTAAAAAAAAAAAAAACTTTAAAAATAGGCAGAATTATATCCTGAATATTAATAAATACCCGAGAAGCACAAAATGAGGTTTTGAGTTTTTATTATTATTTGCAATGATCAAAATTTTGAATTTTATGGAACGGAAGTTTATAATAATATATTAATAATTGGATAATGAGTGTGGAAATGACAAGACAGTTCTGCCCTGGGGATCTGGAAGAATGGCTGGAGTTGTGTTTCGAGTGGTGAGTGAGATTTGAATTGAGATAAAGGGTAAGATGTGGAATTTAGTCGTCGAGGGGAGTGAGGTTTTTGTCTTTGAACAGAGGGGCAAGTGTTTATCGGGGATCGAGATTACTGTCGAGGAGTCTGAAGATTTCGGCGCTTGTTCGAGTTGCCCTTGTGGGTGCGACTAAATTACGAGATTTGACATTAACGGTTTTATTCGTTTTGGCAGGTAATGGGATCGGGTGTAGGGTCCGCTTTCGAAAATTCAAAAACGAGAGGGACGGGGTAGAACTGGAAAATTGGAAATTAGAATAAAAGTCAATTATTAGAGTTGAAAAATCTATAGGAAATTAAAAAATGATTTGATATCAGTTCAGTACTTCAGTTGTTTGTGTAGCCTTTCTATTATTTTTTTATATATTTTTAAATCATTTTACGCCTCCTCGTGAAGAAATTTGAAATCGATGTGTCATGATCCCTCTTTAACCCTCGTCTTTTAACATATTTTTAAAATACAAAAATTCCCAAAAACAAAAATGTGTGATTAACTCAATTTAGTCAATTTATGATATTTTTATCATTTTCACTTATTTTATTGTATGACGAGTTTTTATTAAAAAAAATTAAAAAAATTCAAGATGTGTTCATGACTTTTTTTAGCGTTTGATTATGCTCATTTATATTAATTAAATTAGTCGAAATATTTGTGGTTTCATGATCGTCATACTTGGTAAATAATTAATTTAAAGTGAGTTAACATAACTTGTGAAATGGAAGGAAATAAATCAAAACATGAGTCTTTCATTTATTATTATTTCCAATCTCGTCACCATAATATATATATATATAATAGGCTTATTTGTCAAGCTAAAATCCCAAATTATTATTTTAAATTTTTGTTATTTCTAATAAACATATATATTTAGTTTATACAAAATATTAGCATGTCTGCATAATAAGTATTGTTATTGTAAAATTAAACAACAATGCAAATTGTCTCAAATATGATGTTTATATGATGTTTTAGAATGATTTTTATTTTTTATTTAGAATAATCAGCTTCTTATCTACAAATATTTAAATACCAATTAGGATTTTTAATAACAATAAAATTAGATATTAACTATTTTTTATTTTATTTTTATCCGTAAAGATTTCGTTTCTCTTATGGTAGAAGGTGCCCTCGAATACATAGAGCATTTACTCTTGAATTACATTGATAGAAAACATAGTTGAATGACATAAACCTAAAATTTTAGTGCTTCGAAATGATGTCGTATTAGTAGTTGATCGCTATGTATATTCAATGTGATTCCTAGATCCACACTGGTTTCCAATCACTGGTCTTAGTAAGGAGGGAAATAGGGACAACTGGTTACACCTCTTGGCCCTCTAGAATTTGCATTTAAATCTAACGAAGCCACATGTTTTTTTTTTTTTCTTACGCAATAATTGACATTTGATTCGGCTCGGGCACCGGGCCTAGAGGGTTGTGTATAATCGGATCACTCAAAACACTGTGTTTTTTTATTCCCAAAGCACATGAATTAAAGAAACGCATGTGGCCCAGATAAATAGATAAATAAAAGGAAATTCATGCTGGGAGCATGTATGATGCTAACCCAGAAAGCTTTGGAAAGTGACAGGTCATTTTTAACCGGGGGAGTTTGTAACCTCCGTCATCAGAACCTTTTGTCGTAATCTTTCCTTTCAGGGCTTGGGTTTTGTAGCTTTCCTTGCAGCTGTGGTTGACAAGAGAAGGGACAAACTGGGACTTGATCTTCAAGTGTCTGTCAATGGTAGGGTTACGAGAGGCCAATTATGGGCAGATTCCATCGACTAGCTGTGTAGAGACAGACTCCTGTGGATTTCAAACGAATGGGAGACATTGCT
>Ga0325405_1006442_pt1 | contig 11857 bp, 8 predicted proteins | sample PopdelMetagenome_21_FD_205663 | JGI IMG/M metagenome (GOLD analysis project Ga0325405, IMG submission 205663) | Populus deltoides microbial communities from Bellville, Georgia, United States - Xylem-Control-R2 | ecosystem: Host-associated > Plants > Phyllosphere > Stem > Wood/Secondary xylem...
TCTGAATGTTGGATCGAGTTGAAAGTTTACCAGATATTTTGAGAGGGTTTTTTTATATTAGGCTAAAATTTCAGATCAATCAAAAATTAAAAATGCCTTGAAATAAGATCTAGAAGCTACTATGCAATATTTATATTAGTTTTGTTGTTAATTTATAGTTATTTTACCTATTTTATTTAGAACTCTATTATTATTATTATTATTTCCAGAATTGTTTAGTAAGTTTGTTTTACCTATTATAAATAACATTATTTAGCTCGTACTTATGTTTGTTTTGAAGTCATAATATTTTGAATAAACTTGTGTTTTATATAACACAATATTTTTCTTTGTTGGGACAAACAAGAAATTGAACTATTATTGTGATGTCTTTATTATACTTTTTATTTATAATTCACGCTAATCATTTTATAGAGATTCATTCCAATAATATTAATGCTTTGGTTTACATAATTTCTATGCCACTCTTCTATCATGCTTTCCATGATTTGGTGATTTGGTTTTTTTTGCATGTGGATTATATGACCATATCATTACAGGGTTTGCATTTTGAATGACTTCAAAATAGAACATCAAAATACTTTTAGAATCAAATTTATTATTCCAATAAAAAACAACGTAAACCATAATTAATAAACCTGTGGACAACACCTGCCCAGGTTTACGAGTACTCCAACCAACTATTAAAAGGTTTGAGAGAGAATTGGCATTGCCCAATTAAGAAAAGAAATCAGCAGATGGAAGACACACAACTTTCGTACTTCCTCCAGCATACTGCTCGGTTATTAGTCAATGAACAATTATTTTCTATTCTCATACAATCGAATTACAACAAAACCAAAATGTTTTCAGAAAATCTCATACAGCCAAGCTCGTTTTTTAAATAGGTAAAAATCTCAAGTTGCTCTAAAATTGTAATCAATGCTCACAGCTGCCATTCTCTTGAGCCAATCATGGTCTACCTAACTGTGTGTTTCACAGGAGGAAAGGTCGACCTGTTTCACATTGTTATTTTAAATAACAAGGATAAAAATAAAAGCAGAGACAGTATTACAAAGCTCATTCTTAAATATGAAAAACGAACCTCATGTTCAGAATGCTGACATGATGAATCTACTTGTTCAATGTTGAGGACAAGCAGAAGTTCCAAAATATAGACCCCGTGGACATGAAAGCTACACGAGCTTGAATGGGGACAGCCCTACAAAATTGCCAGATATATTGCATAATCATGCCAGCAGTTCAAAAAACTATTCACTTACTAAGAAACAATAGCAGAAAGTCTGCGCTGCAGGACCATGTTCTAAGAAGAGGTTTATCATATGAAGTTTAGGAGTTTAACACCATCAATTTCACTCCTGATAATCTTGGAAAGTCAGACTCCCCCAAACAATGTTCCTATAGTTGTTAAGCAAAATCATATAATCGGAGTTTCAAAGTTTTCTAACGTGACGGGGGAAGCTATCTTTATAAATACTAAAGTATTGACCCTCGTTCACACCATAGTCCTTGGGCAGTCATTAATGAACCTTCATGAGAGGATTTGTGAGATGGAGCATGCCTTTTTAGCAACCTCAATCAAAATCTATTCTAGAAGATTTGTTTCACAGGTTTGGTTCTAAATCCCATAGCACATAAAAGTAACTGGATCAGAGAGGCTGAGAGAAAACATTATGCTATGTTCATGTAACTAGTAAAAAAATATCCCCAGTCTTACCATATCCATGGTTTGATAAGGGTGACTTTATAAATTTCGTGAGAGCGTTTGGCAGCAAGGTGAATCTTCATAACCTCACATACCGGATGCTTTCTTGAAAGAGTTTTAAGCCAGAGAAACATACACATCAAGTTTTTATTTTTATTTTTTAAGAACAGTTTACAAGTTAATTTGAAGTTATAAGCTTTTCTCCCTGATAGGAGCGGAATAAATTATCAGAGCTTCTACATAAACAAGTCCCTCAACATAAGCATGCAGTGTCTAAAAAACCTTGTGCGTTGGTGAATTTCACCAACTTTAGAAGTGGAACAAAACTTGTGAAATTTAAACCTTGCTTGTTTTAGTGAAAATAAGTTTAACAAAAACGATTTCCATATTTTGACGTCCCTGGCTCCATGAGGGAAATAAGTCGGTGGAAGAAATCCCTGTTGATTATAAAGAATTAGCCAAAATAAACAACATGGAAAATAAGTCTAATTCTAAGACATCAATTTTATGAATTTTGCCAGAGAATTTTATGTGCATGCATAATATATAAGTGTACAATTGTACTCTGATATACAACATAACACAGCTTTTTTATGGCGTTAAACAAAAATTTTACCAAAAAGTTTTAAATCACATAATTTTTTCTCACTAGCAGTTATACTCCAATTTAGAAAGGTTTTTGTAGCTATATTAGCATTTGTTTCTCCCAAAAACCCCAGGTAACAAATGAAAGCACCAAAAAGGAGTGGTTAATTGTGCATTTGAGAAAAAAAATAAAGGATAAAAAATCCGAGTGCTGTTCTTCATATAATCATCATTGTGCTCAAGGGTTTCAATCCAGGGACTATAAAGGGCACACCAAAAAAGGGCAGAAGATGTACCAAAAATTCAATACGCTGACAGGTATCCAGAACCTAAATCCTGCATTGAAACCAGATATCAAATATCAAATCACACAAAAACTTGTTTTCAAATCAATGAAAGTTTGAATTACCATAGAGCAATGTTGGAAGAGCATCTCTTTGATACTTCTCTGGAAGCTGTGAAAGCTTCCCTTGCCATAGATTGTTCCATGCAAAGATAACAGCAATCACCGATGGACCAAGCACTATTTGGTTCAATAAAACCTGAAAAGAAACTAAGAATTTGCATCATATTTTTTAAAGAAGCTACTCTTTGACCTATCAAGTTTATCCTGATTATGATTAGCTAACAGTGATAACCAAAGAAACTAGTACCTTTAGCATCAGATTCTTCACTGTCTGCTTTGGCAAACAACGGTCAAGATATTGGTACCATGCATAAGAACCAGGACCATACAATAGAAACCCATAAGAAGTCATTCGCAAGGCTCGAAGCCAATCATGATCAGAAAGGAAAATCCCAATAAAATCCTAAACAAGAGCATTTCATCAAAATCCAAACTCAAAACAACTTTAAGCACACTATGTAGATAAGAATAAACATTGAAAAACAACAACATAGGCTTGTCCTAAATGCATCACAAAGGTTGCTGGCCCAGATTAGAAATCAGTAACATCTGCAAACTTCCAGTACATGAAATGGCAATGGATGAATGTAGTCTCCAGTGATATTTAGAGTAACGCAATATTATGCGTTGGTCAGCATACTTTCCATGTTATCTTGCTGTAGGAAACAAGGTTGGACTGTGCAAAGTCTTATTAGATGAAAGAAAAGTTTAAGAATCAGTACTAATCACAAGCATAGAAAACACTGCCAATAAGTTCTATGTTGGGTTTAGAACACAAAATCGCAAGCCATAGCCTTGGGCAAACCAAATGAGTTTTCAGACAGAAGTAGTGAATTTATACCTTCTATATTGCCTTTTTTTTCTTTTTCATGTATTTATTATGGTAAAAATTATTACATTGATTTTGAAACATCTAAACTTACCAAAATAGTTGTAGACTTGCAACATTAGACTGAATTTATAAGCTAAGCTAATAGCATTGCCATTTTTTCCAAACCAAGTTTAAGGAAAACACAAATCAATTATTCAAATTTACTGCTAAATAAATCAACAAACATAACAACATGTTTAAATTCATTTCCAATAAATGGCAAAAAATAAAAATAATAAATAAAAGAAAACACACACACACTGACCTGATTGTCATTGGAATTCTGAGAAGCGTCTTGGTCATAGGAGTGTCGTTTGGATGGCTTGTTCTTTTTCCAGCGGTCTGTAACTTGAGCTACTGTGTCCCCAGTAAGAGCAAGCGCACCTGCGGTCACAGCTTGCTTTAAAGGGAACCAGTAACCTCCTCCTCCTCTTCCTGTTGCTGAATCAGAGGATTTCGATGCTTTACTTTGTTTTATCCTTCTTCTTTTATGTTCCCATTTCCAACCCCAAAACTCTCCATTTCCACCACTCACTGCTTTCATTTTGCTTATCACGGCTCCAGTGGAGTGAAACTGTTGAAGGGCTCTTTTTTCTTTAATAGCCCAATTTGCCCTTCCAATAACTTTACAGACATGCCCTTCATCTTTTTCTTATTTTACACTTGGACGTGTCAGAACTCAAAAGATCAAAATAGAGGGTACGCAGAGAATTCTCTTAGTTGTTCTTCTTCCAGCACTACTAGAGTGGACGAGGAGATTCAGAGATTTCTTTTGATTGAACTTTGAAGGTTAATAGAATCTTCTCTTTCTCTCTCTCCCTCTTCATTTTACATTTGTTTATTTCTTAAATAGGTGGAAACTTGAAGAATACCCAGATGGATTTTTTGTTGTTTTTGGTATATTTGATCCTTTTGTAGAATAAACGTTTTGATCTTGTTATATTTCTTGTTGTAAAGATTTCATCTTTTCAATTCCCAATTTGGCTACTTCTATTCCTTGTTGTTTACATTATTTTGTGTAAAATTAGAATCCAGTACAATGTTATTAATGTTATAATGTGGTTCTCGAGAATGGTTCCGTAAATTGTTCAGTAATATAGTTTGGTGTTCATAGTCGTACCAGGTTGTAATTGTGATATGGGATAATAAACATTCAATGTTATTCATATGATATAACCTAGAGTTGGAAATGTGAATTGGCTAATCATTTAAATCTTAACAATCTCTTCCTTCACTTCAAGGAAGAACATAAGCAACAAGCGGGAAATAAAAGTCTTATCCTGCAAGCCATGAATAATCAGATTGATGATTCGATCAAGAATCAAGAAGCAGCACTTTTGCGAGTTATAAATGTAGCTAGATTCTTTAAGGGAGATGATGTTCCATGCCAGATTGAAGAGGTAAGTTAACTTTGATGTTTTTATTAATTGATGTCTTGATTGGGATTTTAATTGTTTGCCTGAATTTTCTGTAATTTCTTTTGATTTCTCAGGGCCTATTCTTGGGTTCTGTGGGTGCTGCTACTAACAAAGATGCACTTAATAGCAAGAATATTACACACATCTTAACTGTAGCTAATTCATTGCCTCCCTCTTTTCCAAATGATTTTGTATATGAAGTCATTGGAGGTATGTGCCTTCCTACTAACTGGTGTGATAGTATTAGTAATTCTCTTTCACTGGCATACCTCAAGTGATGATTTCTTTAACAATTTTCTTTTTTCCTTTGTTTTCCTTGCATTTATTTTTCTTTCCCCATTTTTTTCCTCTCTGCTACAGTCTGCTCTTTGCATCTGATGTATTATCTAGTTGTAGCTGAAGTAATATCTCTATTCTGTAAAGAAGACTACTTGTCAAACCCACAATCTTGTTGTAATCTCTCCTTGCTTTGCATCAGCTTTCCATGTTTAATTCTCTCTCTCATTCATATGGAGCTTGTGATGGTTTGCACCGCTTCTAGAACTAAAATTGACCAACTCTTTGTGGTGTTTCTTTTGAGGTAGTCACGGATAGAAATGACACCAATTTAAGGCAGTACTTCGACAAGTGTTTCAATTTTATTGACGAAGCCCAGAGGCAGGGAGGTGGTGTTTTGGTCCATTGCTTTGTCGGAAGGTCCCGAAGGTGGTTCATCTTTCCCTGCAGGGGTCACTTGATTTTCAGGAAACATGTTCTCTATCTTGTTAGTGCAATATACTATGCATCTAACATTGACCAATCAGTCCCCTTGGGAATAACTTTTTAGATGGATTAATTAATAAATAATACATTTGGTTCCTACAACTTGGTTGGTCAATTTTTACCTTGCGGATAGTACATTCATTGAGCCTTTGTACTGTTAAATTGGTGATCATACATTCATGTGACTTAAAAGATTCAATTTCATTTTATAATAATATCTGCATGAAGGCACAGTAGTGTTGGATATTTTGCAATTAACTTTACAATTGTTGGTGTCAAAAATATGGAAAAGACTTGAGCAAGTGTTTTAGCGGTGATGACATGTTTCAATACATTGATTGTGATTGGAGAACCATTGGAGGTGTCTAGTGGATGAGCATATTTTCTGTTCCAACATAGGAGATACTCTTTGAATCGTACTCATCATTTTTATGATTGTGTTATTAATTCTTTTAATTTTATCTATAGCATTTATCACATTAGAAAAATTACATGGATTCACACCTCTAATAAAATAAAGAGCATCCCTTTCAAGAATAACTTTGGAAATAAATTTGAAGAAAAGAAAAAATTCATTTTGCTTCTTTAGATGGTTGTAGTTTGAAAGTAGTGGGTTATGCAATACTTCTTATTGGACTGAATTTGTTTCAATGTATGTGTCCTGCTTTTCAGTGTGACTATTGTTGTTGCTTATTTGATGAAAAGGCATGGAATGAGACTATCTGAAGCTTTGGCACATGTGAAGAGTAAAAGGCCTCAGGCTGGACCTAATTCTGGTTTCATCTCACAGCTTCAAGATTTTGAGAAATCTCTTCAAGGTGCGTTATCTTTGATACTTCTATATGTATTAACTTGCAAACTGTACCTGATGTGGTTGGTTTTGGTGATCCAAAAAAAAAAAAAATTTATCATAGCCCTGATTGAAATGTTTGCCACTTATCTCATTAATTAAAACCTTTAAATTCAAACCGAAGTTTGTCTCTGGGAAATTTTTTTGTTGAACAGCTCATTTCAATTACATAACAATCTGTGTCAGAATAATATAACTGTTGTCTTTATAGGAAACTTGCAAGATATTTATTCATTCATTCCGTGCTTCATCACCAACAGCTAGGTGCCGCCTTATTTGGCTATAACCTTTTTGTAGTAACATGGATAAGAAAATAAAAAACTACCTCTTAACTACGATACAAGTTTCTTAAAAAGCATTTGTGCTATCTATCCGAACCTTCTTCTGGCTGTACAGATAAATGTTAGAATTTCCGATGCCAAAAATTTTCCTGTCACCCAGACTATGATTTGTCATAAGTGGTTTCTGTTTGAAATAGCTTCTTATTGGCTGATTCATTTTTTTGTACAAAAACTGTTTTTGTTTTTTTTTTAATGTTTGCTAGATATCTCTTCATAATGTGTCAAAGGAAGACGTGAAGAAGCATTCGTGATTAAAAGAAGTAAATAGCTTAGTCATTGCTATTGAAATGGTGAAAATACAAGACTGGCTTTTCTATCTGCTTTTGACAAGGTGATGAATTCACAAGGGCCAAGTGTCATAGAACTATTGTCATCTGAATCAGATTCAGTTTTTATTTTTATTAGAGCAGGATGCATGATTCTGAAGTTGATGTTGATGGTTAAATATTTCAAGTATTTTTAAATTGATATGATATTTAGCTGCATGAATGTGATCATTAGTAAGTGCAGGATAAGTACATGGAGAAACCTCAATGAATCATATTTATATTAATTCCATTTGCATTTTCTTGTTATTTTAAGCTAGAGATGGAGTAAATTGGTCTGGCACAGTTAGCAGATCAAGCAGTGATGATATCTGTTGCCGATTTGCAGTTCTTTCTCATTATACGTGGGAAAAAACTGTGCTGGTGTTGTGTATATAGTTTTATTGCATTGTGCACCACACAATAGATATAAAATGTTTGTACTGTGAACGACACTGTAGATGTCAAGAGGGTTATAGGGAGTTGTCTTTTCTGTTTTTTATGCCAAAAGTTGTTGGACTCGGCTTGACAGCCATTCTTAATGCCATTGGGGATGTGTTTTCTGTTTCTTATTCCAAAAGTTGCAGGGTCTGAAATAACAGTCAAACTCAAGGCTATTAGGTTTGGTTTAGTCACCAAACCCAATGATGTTGAATTTGGCATAGCCAGACTCATTTTAAAAAAATAAATAAATAAATAAATTCATTAGGATTTTTGTTTAGGATATTTTAAGGGTAGTTTAATTTTTTTATATAAAAAATAGAAAAAATTTATAAAAAAAATATTTATGATACTTTAAGGGTAGTTTAAATAATTTTTTATATAACATTATAAAAAAATATTAATTAGAATTTCTGTTTAGGATACTTTAAGGGTAATTTAAATATTATTTTATAAAAAAATAGAAAACAATTATAAAAAAGATTATTTAGAATACTTTAAGGGTAGTTTAAATGTTTTTTTATAACAAATAAAAAAATTATAAAAAAACATTAATTAGCATTTCTGTTTATTTTTGTTTATGATACTCTAATGTTAGTTTAAATATTTTTTTATAAAAAAATATTTAAGATTTAAAAAAATAGAAAACATTTATAAAAAAAATTATTTTTAGGATATTTTGAGGGTAATTTAATTTTTTTATAAAAAATAAATATTTATAAAAAAATACATCAAGAGTAGTTTAAATATTTTTTAATAAAAAATTATAAAAAAATTAATTAGCATTTTGATACGATAGTTTAAATATTTATTTTTATAAGAAATAGAAACGAATAATCAAAAAACATTTTTAATATACTTCCAGGGTAGTTCAAATTTTTTATATATAAAAAATAAAAAATAATAATTAGCATTTTTGTGAAGGATACCCTTAATATATTTTTTATAAGAAATATAAAAAAAAATTATTTAGGATACTTTAGTGGTAGTTTTAAATGTTTTTTCAGACCCAAGACTATTGTGTCTGAGAAGGCCGCTATACCCACGGCTATTGGGTCTGGCTGGGTCTCCAGATCTGGAGCCATAATTGGGTCTGGCTCAGCCGCCAAACTCAATGTCATTGACTCTAGCTTACCTTCCAGACCCAAGGTTATTGGATCTGGCTTGGCCTCCAAAGCTATAATTAGGTCTGCCTCGGCAGTTAGATCCAATGTTAGAAAGACCTAACGCTATCGGGTCAAAAATTACCATCAGACCTAATGCTATCGGGTCTGGCTCGATCATCAAATTTAATGTCATCAGGTCTAGAATGGTCGTCAAATCCAATGTCATTAGGTCTAACTTGGTTGCCAAACAAGTTATTGAACTCTTGCGAAATGTGCATCAATATACTAGTTATATTTAATAATTGAAGGAGAAAGTCTTAGGAATCATGGGCTCATAATTTCCAAAGTTGTTATTTGAGGCCATCAGAAAGATTAATTTACATGCATTTCCAGATACTGCAAAGGACTGTAAGGAGTTGGTGTCTTGGTGAATGAGTGACCGAAGTTTTTAGTTATATGGATGCTGCATTCTCAACTTTGGATGTGCATGCAGTCGCAGCAAATGAGAATTGGAATTACACCAACGCATGACTATTTTTAAATTCTATTTTTATTTAATTACATCATAATTGAGATAACTATTCACAAATATTCTAAAGTTTTAAATTCTTGAGAAATAAATAATTTTTTTAAAGCATGACATAACCATTATTGGGTGGCCGTGTTGGTAAAGGAGAACAAAAGCCAAGAGGGTATGCATGCTGTATCTAGTTCAACTCCCTTTGTCCACTAATAGTAATGGTCACGAACCACGGGGTACAAGTTCTATTTTGCAAGCCTTGTTTGGGGGAGTATGGATCTATTTCGATGTGTATAAGCTAGTTCGAGATATTATACATAAAAAAAAAAAAGAACATGGCATAATTGTATGATTTTTTAAATATCATATAATTATTTATTTAAAAATAATTTTATTTTAATATATAAAAAACTAAACAATTAAGAAAAGTGAAAAAAAAAAGTGAAGACTAAGTAGATGATGTGCATCATGGGAATTATAATTCATCTCGTAAAGCCAAACCTAATCTACAAGAAGATTCAGATGGTCCACTAATAAGAGTGAGAGCGAAACAACTGCAAAGAGCCTTGACGAGTCAAATTGAAATGATTGAAACTGCTTCGAAGTTAAAAGCTAGCAATTTGTTCGGAATTGGTTCAAAGGTTCTTATTTGCCTACAATTGAAACTTGGACATGGGAAAAGCCCTTAATGGTTAATGGTTCTTTTGATGTTGAGCTATTTGAGTTTGGATTGATAATGCAAATAAGTAAAGAAGTTGATGTTGTTTACGGTCAGAATAGTAGATGAATTTAAACTTGATTTTGAAGTCATCCATTGCATGTGAAGACAAGATTAATCTAGGTGGATTTCAAGTTCAGAATGTGATCTTTCTAGATTGTCCAACCATGATTGCATTGGACTTTTGTGCAAGAAGTTATAGTCGTTTTAAATTTGGTATGTTTATGTTTCAATTAAGGTCAGAAAAGGTGTGCTAGTTAAATTTGTTTAGTTACTTTGTCAAAGTCTAATTTTTGGGCTTGACTTCTGTCATGTTGAATTTTTCTAACTATGGAGAGATGTTCCAATTATAAATATTGTATTAGAATATGTAATAAACACTTTTGGCCAAGATTTAAAACTTAATTCAGAGAAATTAAGAATTGTTCTTCCAAATTGATTTTTGTAAAAAACCCTACTTGACTTAGCACTCTTCAATCACAAAGAGTGTGGCGTCGAAATCCTAGATTGATTTTTGTGGCGTCCAGATCGACTTATCAAAGTATCATTCTAGTATATCCTCCATCTTATTTACCTTAAAATCATTATAATCCAGCCTAAACACCAAAAGAAAGACAACCAACCATACCCATCCTTCATCTATTTTTCATCAGATTCATTGTTGTCGATTTTTGAATCATTCATGGCACATCATCTGGTGATTAGTACTTAAAAGTGTATTTTTATCAAGGTTTTATATCATCATTTTGCACTTGAAGTATCAATAACTCCTTAACTAGAGTATGTTTTTTCATAACAGATCTGATAATATAAAATAACTTTAATTTATGGTAAATGTTTATTTTAAATGCAAGCATATCTCACAATTCAAAGGATTAATTGATGTGATTAAATATTGAAAGTGAAAGGACAAAGAAACGACTAAGCTTAGAAAGGAGATGCCGATTCAATTCAAATTGGAACACTATTCAGTTATTGGGTCATATATGGAGCTGTAGATCTTGGATTTCAGCTTAATTTATATGGATGGAAAACTAAGAAATAGGCCTATAATATTCATGAATATTGTAAGACCCAAATCTGTCATTTTCAAATTCAAAGTTTGGCCACAAAAGAGAAGTCAGAATCTGTCCTGTAATCCAGCCCAAACACTGCTTAGAATTTTACCCATATCTGGAGTTCTAGAAGGCCAAATGACGTGACATTTGGTGGGTAGAAGGAAAAGCCAATTTCCAACAACTTTCATGAAGAAGATTTGCTCAAATTCTGATGGTAACAATGACATTTCATCCAGACAAGAGCTTGAGGCTATCCACCACGTCCACCAACAGCACTACTCAGTATGTTAGCCATATCTCGAGCTCTAGTGATCCAAATGCTCTGAAATTTTATGGGTGGAAAGATACGATAATTTCCAACAACTTTCATGAAGAAAACTTTATCCAATTCTGAATGGATCAATGTCATTTCATCCAGCCAAAGTGCTTGAGTGTTGTTGTCCACCAAGTCCATTAAATCAATAGTTGGCCACTACATTAATAATCAATTACCGAATGAATAGTTCTGAATTTTAACCTATAAAAGGAGGCATTTGCCATTCATTTAGCAATCTTGGTTCTAAGATCAAGATCATGTTCTTGCTCTCTCTTTATTGTTGTAATGCTTAAGTTTTATTTTCATTAATATCTTGTTTATGCTTTTAATTTCCTTTACTATACTTAGTTAACTATGTTCTTATCTTGTTTATTTATGTTTTTCTTCTTTATTATGTCTAGCTAAGTTAATTATGTCAAGGTGACAAGGTTTCACTAATGGTGTTAGAATAAGTA
>Ga0325405_1006445_pt1 | contig 11853 bp, 8 predicted proteins | sample PopdelMetagenome_21_FD_205663 | JGI IMG/M metagenome (GOLD analysis project Ga0325405, IMG submission 205663) | Populus deltoides microbial communities from Bellville, Georgia, United States - Xylem-Control-R2 | ecosystem: Host-associated > Plants > Phyllosphere > Stem > Wood/Secondary xylem...
CATCAATCGAATTGTCTTCCGATCTCTACAGTCCACATGAATTTAAAGGCTTGAGATCGGTGACATTGCTAGACTTGTCTTTTTCCGGAAAAAATGCAGCAAATTCCGAGTTTAATAAATTGTCCACAAACAAAACCATATCAAAGTTTAAAGAAAAAAACATGGATAAACACTATACCCTCCTCCATTCCTTATAGTCCACTCAAAATCAAAACAACATGGGATGTTTAAGTTGATATTACTTGCCTTTTGTCCTCACCATGAAAATGCATGCGATTTTGAGCTTGACAATTAGTCGTCATAAATTGTTATCTTGTCCAAAATTAAAGAAGAAAGACATCAATTTCACACAAAAAATCATCAGCATGATGTTGCTTTGGGTTTCGTATCTATAAATGGACTAGCTCTGAGTCTTCCACCTCACTGAATTTGGTATTGGTCAAAGCATTTAGCTTAATTGATAGCCACATCTTTTCTCTATTGCAACATTTATATAATTAAATTTGAATTCGAATCTCCCTTTTTCTATGATTATTACTTGATTTCATGCATACAGGCCCTTGTAAATTGGGATACCAATGGAAACATTCTGGGGATCAATATTAAAGAAAAATCAGAGAGAGAGAGAGAGAGGAAGAATACATTGCATGATTTCAAAGCATAGATTGGAGGATGGGAAAACTGGATTTGAGCAGCACAAACATGTGCAAAACAAGTTTTCTTATTAGACTTTGGAGCTTCTAAGTAGTGTAAGAGGAATGAAGTTATATATGTAGATAATTATTTAATTAATAATCAAACAAACACAGTTTGAGTCTCATTATCTAGTTTCGAACCCTTCCATGTATTAGAGAGTAATACAGAACAATCCTTAAAGACTAGCCTAGCAACTTTAAATATGTAGTACTGAAACGAAGAGCAATATTTGGTACCTGATGGATGCAGAGATCAAACAGACAGCAGGATCCCAGTTCATGTCCAGATACCCTATTTTTCGTGTTAAATCGCTTAAGAGAAGTTCCCCTAACAAATAATACCTCTACAGGCATTAAAAAATCAATTTTTATTTGATGAATTCACTCGGAAGAATCGAAGTGCAGGACCAATAGCATTTTGGATGCCACGTTAAAATTTCTAATTTGGCTATTTCCCTTTTCTTTTTGTAAAGGAAAGAAAGCTTTGTAAGAATAAATGAGACTTGTTGCAGCTGAACTAATCAGACTAAACAAAACTGATGGGGCAATAGGGGTCTGAACTACTGCTAAGTGTAATGATTCAACGTAAATACAAAGCCCACTGTATTTAGATCAGAGTCTATTGGTACTTTCTTTTGCAAAAGCAACTTAGACACCCAGTATTGCGGGAGTGAAAACCCGCTCCATGATCAGCCAACTGCTTCTAAATCTACCTCTGCATCTGTCTCTCCATCTATCATCCCTGCCTCTGCTTCAGCGTCTGCTTCTAACTGGCCTGCCTCTTGACCACCATCCGTGTCGGAGCCTTGCTTTTGATGTTCATCTGGTGTTGGAGTGCCGCTTTGTGAAATACTGCCAGTTGTGGCTGTGACATCAGTGTCCATTGGTGCAGCAGAGGCTTCAAGATCAATTCTAATTCCTTCACCGTCAATCTCGCTTGCAGGTGTTGATATCTAGCAAAAGACACTTGCTTAAAGACCAGAAAACAGTGTCCTAACACATTTGTAGAGATTACCAATACATAAAGCCCCTAGCATCCTCTAATGTACCACATCTCAAGAGTTGAGATTTACTGGTAGCAATCTTTTACATTCTGAACATCTCAGATTTCACTAGTGAACTTTCTAAACTGCAAAATGCAGTAAAAATCGATGCTTGAGACTGCCTGTAATTCTCTGTATTATTTGAGCTTTCTACAGTCCTAGTTTGTTCCAAAAACCTCATCTCTTGTCATCAAAGAGTAGGCCTAGTGCCAGAATCTGATTAATAAGATTCCCTTGCAACATGAGACGCCCTATTGTGGCAGTAAGCAACGTGCTGAAAACTAGAACAGTCAACCCATTTCTGTCAATCATCACATGTTTGATGCCCATGTATAATTTATGAAATAATTTAGTTTTATCAGATGAAAAATATTGAGTGGGTCCAGTTTCCAAAAAGTCAGCCTATTGCAGGTTATAAATAGGAATCTATAATTTCATTAGGAAGCTGCAATTTTTTAGACAGACAGACAATCAAGCTTCAAGCAGTTAAAACAATCTGTTTGGAACCCCAACAACTCAAATCAATTCTCTCAAATGATTGCAAGCCAAAAAAACCTTTTATTTCTATTAAGATAAACTAGTTCAAATAAATTGTTACAAATTCACATTTCCATATGGAACTAGAGAGCTTATGTTAAAGACAGATACCTGATTATCTTCCACTTGATGTAAAGCACCCTTTGGCTCATCCTTTTTGGCACGTTTAGACCTGTCATTAGGTTTAGCTTGGTATTTGGACCGGACATCAGGTGGCAAGAGTTCTAAAGGAACAACTCCTTCAATACCATGGTCAGTAAACTGCAACAAAATGCACATAGATTGTGTTAGCCAACAGATTTTATGAAAAAAAAAATACATTAGAAACATTGGTTGCAATCATACTCGAGAGAAACCATCCAAATCCTGCCGAGCAGAGAAACGAAGACCTTTCCAGCAATAAACCTGGGAAAACAGAAGTAATTATAATTTTTGCAGCCAGTAATCCACACTACTCGTCACAACAATTCAACTTGCAGCAACACAGTTTACCTTTAAAAGGAGCTAAAATGAGCAGTGAAGTGTGTGCTTATTGCTAGTAGATCACACTAAGTTCCTACTTTGACATAAAATTCAACATATCACAACTTGGGCAAGTATAAGAATTTTGGGTCATCCATGACTTTATCCCATCATTCCCGTCCATATCTCAAAAAATAGATATCATATGATTTATTAACATTACTAACCTTGGAGCCACATGCAACTCAATTGACCATAAAGCTCCGAGCAGATGTGGATGATCCAATGTTTATACAGATTCCATGCACATGTATTTACTTTTATTAAGCTGGATGATTGATACCAACAAAACAGCTCTTCACTAAATTATTGGAGCATTTATACTCGAGTCCATGTATTCACTTTTAAGGGGAAACTAAAAAGATGTGTTAGTCACAAGACCATGAGTGTCCTAATTGTCAGGATACCAATCATGATACCACTCCTTGGATCCTTTAGCAGCACAGGCAAATGTCCCTCCAAGATATGAATTAACTGACCATAATCAAATAAGGTTCAAGTCAAAATACCGCAAATCTTTTATCCCTCCCTCCCTCTTTTCATTTTTCAATCCATGATAGACCTCTCTAGCTACCCATTATTGTCTTCTAGTTTAGCTGGTCAGTATTCCTCAAAGAACATCCCTTTAACATCCAAATACCCTTATTTATATCCCATTATGTAATTTCTATTGTCTTTCATGCTCCCCAGAATTTATAGAATAGTTTACTTTTCAATCGTTTCCATATCAAACTTCTACACCGATTCCCTTAATCTTCAAGAAATTTATTTTTTCAGCCCCAAGAACAATATATTCCAAAATTAATTACCACGTTACAAGTGATATCAGATAGTAACATTTAATATTATTACTTGTAGCTAACCACAATGATAGAAAAAGTAAAACGACTCAGTACCACCATAAATATGGAATAAAAAGTTCTGTTTTATCCAAAGAAAAAAAATGATGTTCTAACATCAATTTTATGAGCTAAAACATACCCGGTTATTCTTGTGGTGATATTCAGCATCTATTCCAGCTGATGGATCCATCTATAAATTCAGTAAAGAAACAAACTTATTCAGATAGCTGACATGTCAAAATCTGTATAAAAGAAAAGTAAAAATAAATATCAGGTTATTAATTTAACTTGGAAAGGCATATTAGGGTGCTTACATCTTCTGCCAATGGTTTCCAGTAATCTGTGATAGCAGGAGTTCGAACACGTTGAGGATCAGTCAATGCATTCTGGAGAAGTTAAAAAAAAGAACCTGTATTAAGTTGATGATCTAGAAGTATTGAACAAGCACAATATCAAATAACATCACAAAAGAACAACAGGAAAGAAAACTATAAATTATTTGGGCAATCACACCATTATGAGCTTTTTTGGCATTTTGACCACAAATATCCATATAATTTATCATGCCATAAATTAAAAAATTCAGTAATGCAAAATACCGAGAACACAATGCAATGAGTTTTGCTGTTGAATGAAACATGACAGGACAAGGAGACGGTCATATGACAAATCATTTGCATATTGTAAACATAAACTCAATCAGTGAATAAGACCAACCGGATTCTGATCTGCCCACTTCCACAATTGAGAGAGTTCTTTATTTCCTAGCCTCCACCTTGGCCTACTGGGGGATTAAGAAGAGCACACATGTTTCAGAATAATAGATGAAAACTTTGAACAGAAATGTAAAATAACCATCAGGGGTGAAGAAGTATACAATGGGGAAAAAAAATTACAGGAGTCCTAAATTTGATTTTCAAATAATGAGTTGGAGGGCCATCAATGTAATTGATGCCATTGCAGGGCTCAATGTGTTTCACTGTGCACACATTTCCCCTCATTTTCTTGGTCAAAAGACAAACTTCTGGTTGAGATTATGAGTAGGCAATTATAAAACTACATTTCCACTGTTTTTTCTTTAAAAAAAAACATTGTAATCCGCAAAAGAAAGCTAGGTGTACAGAAGTAGGATTAGAGGTGTTTACAACTTTATCAACCATAAAAAATTTCAATGTAGACCACTGCAAAATGACTTTCATATTGAACCACATATCAGAGCTTGTGAATTCATATTAGCTGTTTAGTTTTCAAAGTTATAAGCTTTAGCTAATTATTTCATTAGTGATGCAGATGCGGCTTTATAACCAATTATATGTATCCAATAAAAAATAGCCCATGCATAAATACTTGAATATTCTGAAGGGCAGCAGAATGCTAATCAAGTGGCTTGGTATCCTATTGTCTTCAGCATCCTTCTTAGAGCACATTCCTAAAAGTATATAGTGTCAAGCATGAAAGGAAAAATGAAGCAGCCAACTTGCATACCGTTTTTTACCTCCATCTTGGACTGTTTTATTCTCTATTGGCTGTTTTTCAAATGGAGGGCAACCATCACGTTTCCACCACAACTAAAAGAATGAAAACTGTTATTATTCTAAACAAAGGTCATCTCACAACATGAGCTACAGATATGCATATCTGATATCTATAAAGGGAGAGAGACATAATAAGCATATTCTTACCCAATTCTTTTCACGTTCTAGTATATGCTCAACCATGTGAAGAAAATCTTTCCCTTTAGGTGGAGTCATTTCAAGTAATTTTTTAACATGCTCCTCACGAGATCTTATTTCTTCTTTCTGGAACAAGCAGAACGAAGACAGTCATAACAATCATGTCATTCTATCCATCCCATATATGCATTATTCACAAGTAAAAAATAATACATAATTCTAGTCAAGTAGACAAGAATACAAATGATATAACATTGTACAAGGAGGGTGGGGTTCTTGATGAAGCAGTTCCTTTTCTCTCAAAGGGAAGAGCACAAGGAGAAGAGGGACAGAAAGCAGAATGATCTTATATACAGACTGCAGAACAATGCAGGTTCTTCGGAGCACATGGTGCAGTAGTGTTGTGCACCAATTATGTACGTGTAAAGAGCAGAAAGAATCAGCAAGAGGTTTGTGAGGAGAACCGGGCATTCTTAATGCAAGAGAATGCATGTGGCAGGAACATGCCTATATTGCAAGCACATAAAGTTGAAATCGAGCAGGTCTCTGCCTCAAAGCTTGTGTCACCAATCTGTTTCAATTGAAGGCATCGGCCCAAGTTTTCTCAAGATGTGCCAAGCCATTCTCTTATTTCATATATTTTATTGCTACTCTTACCTTAGGAGTTTTCTTCAAGCATAGCTTGTGCACTTTTATATAACAAATTTGGAGTCCCCTCTCTTCTTTCTCTCTCTTTCTTTAAACTATTAATCATAATTGAGAATGAGACACACGCTCCTCTCTTTATATGCCATGCGAAGGTAATGTCACTCTCAATTTTGTTCTTACAAACATGAAGTGCATGGAGAAGCTTGCTTGCAAACCACCTGTTACCTCACCATGGAAGCATTCTTGCTTTTATTGTGATTAGTAGAATGTAAATGCTCAGCTTGATTAGTTATGTTAATTATGCTATTTAACTATCATGGTAAGATTGTCATTTCACATTCTCATTATCATCCTTGATGTGTAATCAAGAGTTACTCAGATTGTTGTTATGGTTGCACTAATCATTCTCTTTGTTTGGTTTTGAATTATCAAAGCAATGTGGATTTCAAAGTGCAAATTGTCTGTAAAGAAATATACAAGCAGGAATTTAGTGCTGGTAATATGTTTTTGTTTCCCTTAAAAAAGGTTCCTAAAAAGGGAGCAATGGATAGAGAAAAACATTCATATTTCACCTAAGTCTCCCTAATTACCCATTTTATCAAGTACATGCACAATGCAATGCCTTTGCACATCTAGAATCTGCCACATGTAAGCTTTAATAACTTCACAAAAGCAAAGATAAAGAAAAAATGGATACTTTCCAGAATTTCATCCTTGCCAAACAGTTCAAACATATGCTATGAGAAGAGTAACACATGCATGAAGCCCTCAATGTTTCAACTTTTTTGGGACGTTGATGCTAGAAATCTCAAGAGAATTTGATGAAATGCAACAGCATCAAACTCATGCTTTCAGAATGTTCTGGAAACCTAATATTCAAACAAGTGCATATATCAGAACTTCAATGATGAAAATAAATAGTGGGCAAAACACAAGCATGAATCAATCTTGCATGCGTGAGCACACAAACATCCAATTCATGTGCATGTGTGCAAATAATTTGCATATTGTTGTATAACTTACAAAATCAATAATGAAACAGCACTAACCATGCTTTCAGATGTTAAATCTTTGTCATTCTTTCCAGGAGCCTGCAAAAAAAAAAGAGTTCATCAATTAGTGAAGAATACAAGTGTAGAAAAAGAAGACAACAGATTAAATAAAGAAATGAGAAGCACACAAAAGGCTTTAATTAGATAGTCCAGCAGTAATTACCTTAAGGTAGTCAAACAGTATGAGACACTGCACAAGAACATGGCGGCGAAAACTTGGATCTTTTAACTGGAAAATTAAATAAAAAAAAAGTGATAAGCTAAACAATAGATCAGGATGTTCTTTATAAATTGTTCAGCAGCAGTTTCCAACACCAGTCACCTCTAAACCCATCAGTTTACTGCTTGTGAGATACTTTATGTTAAATGCTGCTGCCTCTTCCTCCAAATTGTTAGCATCTCCTTCTTCCTCACTCAAAGGCTGAGCTTCGAAGGTATTCAAGACAACCTATATATCTCAAAAATTAAAAAATCTTCATTGTAAAGGTAGTAACTTTGGTATAATAAAAGACAAAACATAAAACTCATTGAAAGATAAAATTCACCATCAAACTCGATGAGAACTTTTGCCACTTGATAGGAGAAAGAGTAAGGGAAGGGTCACAGAAGTACTCCTGAGAATACAAGCAGACAAATTCATCAGAGTAATTAGATCAAGTAGCAGTGAAACAGAAGAAAACATCACTTAGAGAGAAAGGAAACCAGCTATCAAACTCCTAATGATAAAATAAAATAGGTCATCCTTTTAGGGGCACCAAAATCCTAATAGTTCTAAGCAAGAGAAAAAAAGGAAAGTCAAATAAGAAAAGCAAACCGAACATAGTAGAGAACTCTTAATTAATTTTCTAATTTCCTCAATAAACCACAAATCTCTAATAGTATTAAGATTCCTACATAAGAAAATTCTTAAATAGACAAGATTTATAAGAAAAACTAAGATATACAGAATAAAAGGTCAAATTAAAATAATTTAAAATTTTCTGTTTTCCTTGCATATTTTATTTCTTTTCCCCATAAGAAGGAGCTAAATGCATGATTGTGTTTCCTCTTTGAATCAATTATCATGGATAAGTAGTTTCTCACATAAATACCCCCAGATTTTGTAATAGAGTTTTGACAGAGTATGTTAAGCATGTGTTTTGGTAAAAGAGAATGCAATCCTTTTCTAAACTAACAACGATTGTAGAGGCAAGGTCTACCTGTAAACTCCACAAGGTTTTATAGAAGTTGAAGTCAAGAGAAATGGCTGCAAAAAAGGGACAAAGAGTAGCACATACAATCCCACAATGAAGTTAGAGGTAATGGACAGCACAAGTCAATACAAAGTTCACTGAAGTTTTCTGTAGCTAAGATGTACCAGCTGGTGGCTCTTTCTCATATTTAGTCTCATTTGATGTGTTGAAAACTCCTTTAATGTTTACAGCTGCAGCCATTAAGCAAACCAAAGTAACATATTAATCCAACGAAAGCAATCTCTATCAAAATACAAGAACTGAAAATAAATACATACCTGAGCGCTCAGATAGTGGAAAAAAGTGTGCCAGAAACATAAGAATTCGTCCACAAAACACGACATCATTTGCCTGTAAAGTTAATATGTTAGAATCAAACATTAAGGAGACAGTACAGTAGGTAGTAGCCCCTATCAAATTTTCCTTCAACCGAAAAAAAGAGAAGGGAAAACAATTAAAAGAAGAATTTATAATTGTATTATTTTAATTCAGACAAAGGCAAATCTGACTTTGTTGTTCAAATTGCTATGGATGAGCATTCTTCTGTTTGCTTCATTATGAAATTCCAACCTACAAAGATCATCTAAAATAACTTAACCCCACCAAGAATAAAGAACTGAATCAAGAGCTAAATCCACATTTAACGTTACCTGAAAATCACTGTTGGACACATTCTTTTAAGTGAAATAAAGAGAACAGTTGTAAATCTTCATCCAAGATTCATAATAAACAGCTTTTACTCTCTAACGTGATCAGGCCAAACCAATACAAATTCTTTTGCTGGTATAAGTTTGCGTGCAAGAATTATGCTTATGTATGCATTATATATATTGATGGAACAAACTACCTTTGAAAGGCGACGGAGAAGTTGATTGCATGTTCTCAACATTACAAGTTTTCCACGAGCAAAAAGTTCTTGCTTTATGCAAAGCAACCATCAAAACAAACACAACTGTTAGTCGCGATAGAATATGCGGGACTGGTGTTGGAGAGTCTAGTCAATATCATGGCATGGATAAGAAGATAAACAAAAATTTGGAACAATTTGAAAGCATATACCTTTCCAAGTATATCTTGCTTACTCTCTATGTAACCAAAAATATCCTTGCAATTTCTCATTGTAGACATTTCGGTCAAATCTTCCAACAACTGGAATATCATACCACCCTCAATATGTTCTCTCTCACATAGATATAGAACAGCATCTGGCAGCACCAAAAAGAAGTTTGAACTTTGAAATCTAATAATGAGATAATAAGATATGTGCAAAAGATAAACAACTTGGTGCTGCCACAAGAATCAGAGACCCAAATAAAAAGTAATCAAACATCTACATCATTGGTTCAAGCTCTATTCAAGTCCACCAAAAGAAGTCCTTCAGATTGATTAAAATATACAATTATAAATAAAAAGACTAAGCCATCACCAGGTAGGATACTTGGTCACTCACTACAGAAATCATTTACAAATTCAGATAACTTCTAGGAGTCTCGTCCCGGAAAAAGAATAGTTTGCTAAAGAGGGAGTTTCTAAAACATTTGTACTTCAGGAGTCTATAGCTCTTGCATCAATCCTTTCACAATCCAAGCAATAGTTAGAGAACTGAATGAGACAAGTCAAATTAACTAAAAGTTGATCTGAACATCACAAAGATGACAGTTTTAAGGATTTGCAAAACTCTTTCAAGCTCCATCATCAAAACCTAGTGTGGGAGCAATTTTGTACAAGTTTTGTTTACCAAATTACATTTTAAAATCATTAAATTTCTATAAAGAAAAGACAAAAATTTCTATCAACCAGCACTCCGATAGCTTCATACATTTGTATACTGTGTGGATATGTGTTCAGCTATGTGACTACTCTTGTTTGGTTTGGCTGTTCAAAGACAATCCAAAATGAAACACAAAATTTGTAAGCCAGCTGGACATAGATCAATTTTTGCCTTAGACTCATTCCTGAATAAAGTACAGCGAATTCCACAATTTCTTACAAGTCTAAGAGGGAAAAAACTGATAAGAGAAAAAAACCTCTTGCAGAACTAAGCAATTCTATTTTGCATGAATTCTCTCAATCAACTAAACCAGAGCAAGCCAACACAATAAGAAAGCTCTCACAAAACCAATTTTCAGGTATTTATGTAATATTCTGCATCCAAAGGGGAATGCTCAATCCTCCCAGCTCAAAAAGATTTCCTACTACTGAAAAAAGTGATACCAAAAAGGCAATGAAATCACATACTTTTTATTAATATCCATCTTCCACGACTTTGATCCTTGTAAAATACTTTACCAAATTAAGAACAACATAATTCAGAATCTCGGGCATGCCCATGCCCGTGCACACTCACACATAGAAGGACTAAATAACAATTAGCTTGACATGTACCTAGTAAACGAGGAATTTGACCCTGAGAGTTTTCTTCATCATCAATTGACTTCCCAGACAACATAATTTCCTCCCCCGACTGTGCAGCAGAAGACTGCAGCAAAAACAAAGGCAAAATCTCTCAGCTCAACAAACAGAAACAAGCAACAAGAAAAGAAAATCACAATTATGCCTATATCTGTATATAAAAGAACATACTACAAGCTCCTGAAGCAACGTCCGCAGCATATTCTCCAACAATTGATTCTCATCTTGCACCAATTTAGTTTGCTTCTAAAATCATCATTCAATTAAGAATTAATACGCATTCACGCGTCAAAACCAAAAACAAAAAGATTCCAAATTTATTAGTCTATCCATATTGAAATAAATAAAAAGATTGATAAATCACCTGAGGTTTAATAAATTCTTGAACAGTCTTAAGAGCAAAAGTTTCAACTGGCCCAGGCTGCAATATAGCCCTCCTGAATTCTTCCTAAGAAGCATAAAAATAAAACCACCATAAATCATCATTCATATAGAAAACAAAAAGGAAACGACAGTATAATATTTATTAAAAATCAACAAGAGTGAGTAAAGTCCTCAAAATTTTGAAATTTTGTAAAACCTGTAACTAAAATTAACGACTAAAATCACAATTAGGTTCCCGATTATTCTCTATTTGACCATTTAAATTGAGATCAAAAGTTGATTAAATTTCAAAAAAATATGAAACTGAAACCCTAACAAAAATGTCAAAAACTATACCAAAAAGAAATTAAAAATGCATAGATTTAATGGCAGGAAAAAGAAGAAGAAATCGTTACCATGTTGAAGAGTTTAACTACACTAAAAGCCTAAAAATCACGAACCGCACTGTACTTTAGTACTGGCAAGTGATTTTGGTGCGGTGAGTGCAGTTGAAGGAAAGAGAGGGAAGCAGCTGTGTCAAGGGAGCAGCAGCCCAAGAAGAAAGAAGATCGAACTCTTGACTCCGTACAAAGACAGGCCAGCTCGTTATCTTGGGCTTTGTCTTGGTACTGGGCGTTGTCTTGGTCTTGGTATTAGGCTTGGTCTTGTAAATGTCATAGAAGACAGGCCCGTGTTGTTGTTTTCTCTCTTACATTAGGATTTTTATATTTTCCGAGTCACAAACGGTAGCCAAGATCCCTATATATATTCACTTAGCCAGCCTTACAATTCTCAATCCAAAAACTTCCATCGATTCCTTTGCCGTGTTCTGTA
>Ga0325405_1006447_pt1 | contig 11852 bp, 4 predicted proteins | sample PopdelMetagenome_21_FD_205663 | JGI IMG/M metagenome (GOLD analysis project Ga0325405, IMG submission 205663) | Populus deltoides microbial communities from Bellville, Georgia, United States - Xylem-Control-R2 | ecosystem: Host-associated > Plants > Phyllosphere > Stem > Wood/Secondary xylem...
GACTCGTAATTAATTAAATTACACATATATAGTGAAAACCTGCATGCTTGGTAGATTGGAAACACAGGATTGTAATCTGCATTTGTAGGTATGTCACCTTGTAACTGTTTGTAGTTTTGAATACATGCATCTCTAATTTCGCATAAATTGTCATGTGAAAGTCATGACTCCTAAATAATGGGGCCTGTGGTCTCTTGTTGCTTATCCAGGAAAGCTAAAGTTAAACCTAGGCCCCGTTTGTTTGCTGGAAAATAGTTTCCTTTTGGAAAGTGAATTCCGGGGAAGTGAATTATTTTCTGATGTTTGGTAGTGTAATGTAAAATAAGTTGGAAAACACTTTCCAGTATTTGGTTATGTCATGAAAAATAAGCTAGAAAATAACTTATTAATGTTTTATTTTTCTCAAGTTTATTAAAATAATGAGGAACAAATCTTACAAATTAAAAAGTTGAATGAGAATGAAATTGAAAAAAAATATAATTTCATAAATTATATCAAATAAAATAAATAATAATCAAAATAATAGAGATCAAATCTAAAAAATAAAATAAAAAAATGAAAGATGAATAAATTAAAATAATAATAATTAACATTTCATAAATTATTTCAAATAAAATAAGTAACAATCAAAAGAATGAGGATCAAATTTGATAGATAAAAAATTTCAATAAAAAAATAATAAGAGAAAAACAAATAACAATTATAAAAATGAGGACCAAAGTTAATATAAAATTTAAATTTTAAGAGATGAAATTGAAAAAATAAATATTCCAAACAAAATATATATAGCAATCAAAAATTTGAGGATCAAATTTGATATAATCAGCAAATAATATGACATTTCTAAATTTTTCACAACTTCCGGAAAGTGTTTTCCGCCCAAATTTTCCAGGAAAACACTTTCCTGGAAACCAAGCCAAATTTTCCTTTGACTGGAAAGTGTTTTCCGTTGACCAACTTTTCTAATGACAAACAAACACTGTCATTAGAAAAGTTTGGAAAGTGATTTCCCGGAAACCACTTTCCGAGAAACAAACATAGCCCTAGAGAGAACAAGAGGATTGTTTCTTGCATAGTTTTGTTAGTGTTTAATAAAGTATGCTTTGACTAGATTTTGCTATGCTTATATGACATTTTATTAAGTTAAAAATTGAATGAAAAATAAAAAATGTTTATATGAACTGCATTATTTTTTATTTTTCTTGGTTGTCAGCCAGTTATGAATGAAATAAATGGCCGCAGTAGTCATAGCTCTTGTGCATGTGGCAGTTGGTTGTTGATATTGCTCAATTTTGTTGCTCTTTACATGTCTTGGAACTTGTTATTATATGCATTAAAATTTATCTGGCTTATTGCCTGAGTAAACTGCTTGGTTATATCCCAGATGCCTAAGGTGGTGCTTTGTTAAGTAAAATTATTGCATTGAGTGTGATTGAAATTATGTAAAGTCTTTATGCTTCAGTGTTGGTTGGGGAGTCTGGGTGCCCTATTACATGTGACGCTGGTGAGAAGGCCTTGAGAAAAATAATTGTAGCTTGTGGCCTTCCTTTTCATTTCATATCTTTTATCTTGTAATGTTTTGAAATTTGTGGAAAACATGTCTTAACACTATTAGAAGATCTGTTCATCTATAGTGTTTTTTTTTTTTTGTCTCATCAGGACAAACAGATTACCGTGTGAGAAACTCTCTTGCTGATCAAGAAGATTATAGAGCCTCAGTGGCAAATCCAAAGGTGAGCATAACTTAGGTGTGCACTGGACACTGAAAGCTTCATGATTTGGAATGAAAGTTTGCGTTATAAATTCTGTGAGATAAGTTTTGAGCTCGGCAATTTGAGGTTCTTAATGTTTCTTTCTTTTTATCAGCAAACATTTACCAATGGCAAGGCAGAGTTTGATTTGCGTTCAGGTTATTTTCCAGTGATTTCAGTTTTGGTTCTTGTTTTCTTTTTTTCTTTGGTTTTGATTTCCATGTCATGTAATCAGAGTTTTATGGACAGGGAGATCTTCATCACAGCCCATGCCAGCTCAAGCCTCTGTTGCAGCACACCCAAAGTCATATATGGAGGTATGAACTAGTGTAACAAATTTGTTCAAAGTGTCTTGGAGGCTGGCATCCATAGGAATTAATCCTCCTGTAGATTGTAGTGGAGCGGTGGTCAATAGTTTGCATGATGCTGGTGTTTTTGCAGAGAAACAGGGATGCGACTTTTTTTTTTTAATATTTTGGTGAATAGGATCATATTTCATTAATTAAAAACAGGGATGCAAAAGCATAAATTTTCCTTCTTTTTTTTTTCAGGATTGATGTAAGGTCTTTACTTTTTGGAACCCTACTTGGACATTTTTGAATGGTTTCAAAGTTTTGATATTTAACTAACTTGGTCAAACAATTAAACAGTTTCAAGTTTATTGAAGATGGGAATTATTGAAACATTTCATAACTTTGAACCCTTCTGTAGCAACTGAAGCCCAAGTCAGCATTGCTACTTTAAAGAAAATTGGCTAAAATCTTAAACATTGAACAGAGAAATCATCTTTCTAGAGATTTCTTAACTGTACGAGTTTAATGTTTCATATTCTAACTGGAATCTGAGTTGTCTGAATTTTACCACTATTCATATTGTGTGACTTTCTTCTTGTATGATAAATATGGATGCATAAGAAATAACTATTTCAGATTCAATTGGGCAATGCTGATGGATTAAGTAGCAAATGGTAGAATTCCGCTAACTATTTTGGTAATTATGTTGCAGATCATGGACCAAAGAGGGGAGAAACCTGCCAATATCAGAGTAAGTCAAACCTATTTTTTACACTGAAATTAGCTTCCTTTGCTGTGAGAGACATGCTAATCTTGTCATCCTGGATTTATATGCAGGATATCAATGATCAACCACCCAACCCTTATCAGCAAATTTCAAATCCTCGCATAGCATCTAGAACGAAGGTGTGCTTTTTAGATGTTTTGCATTAACATTCTAATGCAGAATCAATTAATGAATGAAACAAGCACAAGCAGCGAACCAATTTTCTGAAAACTCAAATTATTGATCAATCAAATTCATGCTGCCCTTTCTAATGTTCTAATAGAGTGAATGGTTTAGGCACCAAAGTTAGGAAAATCTAAACCTAATAGGATTAGGAAAACTGAACTAGGAAAATTTACCAAACAAGAAATATAACTAGTTTCCTTGTAAAACCATTTTAGCTACTAAGTAGAAAATAACGAAATTTAATGAAAAAGTTTTGTATTATCATATACAGAACCAAACTTCCTATTTAGCCAAATATTAATTCCTGGGGGATGTTTTCTAATTCTACATCACTTTCCTTCAATTTCAATGGATCCATAGGCTAATAGGGTTTTTTCTATTTAGTTGGCCATGTAAATTCAGAGCATCTACCTGTCTAGATGCGAGCATTATTACTTTCATTCTTCCAATTCAAAGTACTTGCATCGTAAGAATTAACTTATTGAAAAAAAGGAACTCCTGAATGTTGTGAATATTTGACAAGGTGTTTCTTGGTTCACCATTACATTCCTTCTTTTCCAATAGAATCATATGCATTATGTGGATTATGTTTTTTGGATTCAGTTGGTCATGTTAGGAATGAAAATATGAAACTGCTACCAGTCTTCAGAGAGTTTCAATCCCCCTTACACTCTTCTGATTGAAAACTCCTGGATTGCTATAAGTGGGGCATGATATGTTATTAAATTATTCCAGAATGTTATTTATATCTGACAAGAGTAGTGCTAAAATTAGCAAAAAAGAAAAGGCCTTACAAATTGATGTGGCATCTACTTTATCCATCACTCGGTATCGCTGAATGCATCATGTCTTATTCTAGTGGATGAATCAGAAGTAGCTCTAAGTTGACACAGATTTTTGAGTTCACTCTTAAAAACAGAATCCATTCGTCCAGCTTGAGATATATAACTTGGAAAAATACATCTTCATATTTTTAGACTCTTGCAAAATACATTGAATAACAAGAATCTTCTTTAGAGTTTTTGTATTCACATTAAAACTAACTACTCCTCTACCCTTCTGAGTAGCCCTGGGAGGTTGGTCGAGCTCAAAACAACTCAAGCCAAGTGCTTGAGTCTCAAGTGGGCAGAGAAGGTTTGAATTCCAATGTACAAGACAGTGGTGTCGATCAGTTGGATGGCGAGAGCACTGAACCCTGGTGGCAGCAGAAAAATGCCAGAATCACAGAGATAGAAAATGGAGATGAAATAAAAGCTGGACCTTTTGGTGCACAAACCAGCGAGCAACCAGTTAGGCGTGCATGGGTCCCTCCACAGCCACCCCCTGTCGTGATGCCTGAAGCAGCTGAAGCCATCAGACGACCAAAACAATCAATTCAGAAAGAACAGTCAGAAGATGATCAATCTGTGTCTCATCCAATAGACACAGCTGATGAGCTACAGAGGATAACAAAAATATCAGAATCAGGAGGTGCAGTGGAGATTAATGGTGGGGGGTCAGTGCTGAACTCAAGTGAGATACAGGAGGAGCAAGAACAAATCCATGAGAACTAGAGCAGAGTTTGATTTGCATGATCTAACCGATCCAAGGTACAGTTTTGTGTTTGAAACAACTGCCTGAGAATACTTATGATCAACATGGGACAATCAATTTGATTCCACATGTAATTATGTGCCAAACTTTACTCTTTTAGACTGTATCTGGAGTTCATTTTCATGGGAATAAAGTTATGAATACTGGACAATGTTTTTGTATAATTGTTGTGTGCATTGTGTTTTGTACTGCACTCCCATTAAGCTCACCGAGGATACGTGAGTTCTGCTTGTTTGTTCAGTAACAAAGCTTGGCGTACCAAGTCGTCGTCATCGTTGCTTTGTTCCTTGATGTATTCGTTTTAGTTTTCCTTTTTTCATGTTCTCCTAGCGTTGGCCTTGGTTAAAAATGCATGGCTTTTGATTTTCTTATCTTTTTTTATATATATTATTAACCAAACCTAATTCACCTATTACTGTTAGCTCTATATTTATTGGCACTGTTAGAACAGTATGACGGTAATTTTGTTTCTTCACTTAAAAAACTTTGCAGTGACGTCCAAGAGTATTACATGACTCATTTATCATTTTTAAAATAAGCAAGGAAAAATAAATATTTTCTTATATTAATTTAGCCGTGAAACAACCAGAATATTATCGTCAAGGGATTTTTTTTATGTTTTTACTGTGATTTTTTTGTTATTACAATTTATGCTATGGGGAAATTTGTATTTGGCCAACTAAAAATAATAATAAATAATAGTAAAACAATTAAAATATTTTTAAAACCAAAAAATTTAAGTATAACATCAAAGGGTATTTTTGGTTCTTTACAAAGGTTTTGTAATTAGAAAATCTGTCTAGGGGCACTTTTGTATTTAACTAAACAAGAGAAAAAGTTTGTGTGCCGCATTCGAAAGCGTGTGGGAGACACTCATGTCCATCGAGTAGCACTTACAATGCCTCCCGACATCAAAAAATAACATTCCACTATGTTTTTTAAAGTATTGTCATATTATTTTCCTGTTGGTGCGACGATGTCTCTAGTGGTGGTCCAGTTAGTTTTCAGTGGACCTTTATTTTTTTTCCCTTCTCTATCTCCTTTTCAAGAAATTACAGTTTGACACTCTTGGTCATTGATATTTCAACTTCAGTACTTAGGTCATGTTTGTTTTCCGGAAAGTGGTTTCCGGAAAACCACTTTCCAAACTTTTATGTGTTTGTTTGTCATTAGAAAAATTGGTCAACGGAAAACACTTTCCAGTCAAAGAAAAATTTAGCTTGGTTTCCACGAAAGTGTTTTCCTGGAAAATTTGGGTAGAAAACACTTTCCAGAAGTTGTGAAAAATTTAAAAATGTCATATTATTTGCTGATTATATCAAATTTGGTCCTCAAACTTTTGATTGCTATATATATTTTGTTTTGAATATTTATTTTTCAATTTCATCTCTTAAAATTTAATTTTTATATTAATTTTGGTTTTTATTTTTATAATTGTTATTTACTTTTCCCTTATTTTTTTATTGAAATTTTTTATCTATCAAATTTGATCCTCTTTCTTTTGATTGTTACTTATTTTATTTGAAATAATTTATAAAATGTTAATTATTATTATTTTAATTTCTTTATTTTTCATTTTTTTATTTTTAAGATTTGATCTCTATTATTTTGATTATTATTTATTTTATTTGAGATAATTTATGAAATTATTTTTTTTTTAATTTCATTCTCATTCAACTTTTTAATTTGTAAGATTTGTTCCTCATTATTATAATAAACTTGGGAAAAATAAAATATTAATAAGTTATTTTGCAACTCATTTTTCATGACATAACCAAACACTAGAAAAATGTTTTTCTAATTATTTTTCATTACACTACTAAACATCAGAAAATAATTCACTTTTCTGGAATTTATTTTCCAAAAAAAAAACTACTTTCCAACAAATAAACGAAGCGTTATTCTTTTGATTTTTCATTTTTATATTGGTCTTTTTGTAGGAGTTTTATATGTTTTTAATTTCATCCTTAAATCTCAATTTATCAAATATTATATTCTTCAAAAATTGGTACTCATTATTTGGATTTATAATTTTTTGTCTTGGCCTTTTGTAAAAGTTATTTCATTCTTCAATTCAAATTGATAGTATATCTTTTCCAATTTGATCCTCATTGTTTTGATTTATGGTTTTTTTCTTGCACTTTTGCAAAAGTTATTATTATTTTCAATTTCGCCATTGAATTACAACATTTGTTTTATTTATTATGTTAATTTTGAGCCCCATTCTTTTTTAAAAAAATCTTGTCCTTGTACTAAATTGATTTTTTTTAATTTCACCATTTAATTAAATATAAATTTTATTTTTAATTTTAATTTTGATCCTCATTCTTTTAATTGCTATTTTTTAAAATTCTTTTGTATAATTGAAATTTATTTTTTAATTTTATCCTTCAATATATGATTGATTGAATGAGAATTGAATTTCATGATTTTTCTAGATTGGATGATTCAACTCTAATTACTCGAATCACGGGTTTGAAAAGTTAACACAATTTTCTTATAGAAAAAAAATGGGTTTTATAATTCTTTTTATTTTTTTATTAGGTTATTCTAATAATATAATTTAGATCGCAGATCTGACGGATATCTCAAATTGACTCAATTTTAATTAACATGATGACAAGTTTATCATGATCAGTTTTTTATATATTTTTTTACTCCATTTCAAAATCTAAACATTATTATTATTATTATTATTATTATTATTATTATTATTATTATATATGGTGAGATGGGATTTACTTCCAAGCATGGAAAAATTATTATGATTTTATAGACATGTATATATATAGAGGTTGCTCTCACAGGCTGTTAATGCATTGCTTTGTTTTTTTTTTTCTTCTACCAACTAAGGAGCACCTACCAAATCATAATTAAATCGAGCTTAATCATCTGAATTTTTTTTCTCATTTAATAATTCTGCATTCAATAATATATAGCGTGAAAGAAAAGAGATATTCATGTTGGGAATTAAATATAGTTTAAAAATTGGATTATATTAGTGATAGTGGGCCGACCATCTTCTGGTTGTGATTTTAGTGGCACGTTACTTGTGATTTGTTTATATTATATGGCCGTCCCATCTAGTTTGCTTTATATTTCATGCTGATTCTTTAAATTAAAATTGCCTAATTAAATATTATTTTATATTCGAGTTTTCGTATTATACAACACTGGGTATTAAATATTATCAGATTAGGTTGCAATGAATTTTGTTACTGAAATAATAGTTAAAAACTTGTGTCCAGAATTAAACATTAGAGAACGAGGTTGCTATGACCGCACGAAGTTTTAATTATTTGAAACATTTGGCAAAATAAAGGGAGTAAAAGATCCTCTACCCTTTTAATATTTCAAACCTAACATATTAAACATTTCTGCTCCCTATTTTGTCCCAAAAGCATGTTGGTTGATCATGTGGGGAAAACTTAATTTAGGATTAGATGAAGCATTCCATGACTGCTTCTCGGGATGAAGGTATCTGGGTTTGAATGTGGGTTTTTCTCTTAGACTTGATATTGATGGAGATCAGTGTTTCTGATTTGTATATAAAAAAATTGGTGTGTGCCTTGAACACCAATGAATGGTTTGAAGGTGTGCCGGGGTGTACCGGTGGGTGGTGGCAGACAACCAATCTGACTTCTCTGAACTCAAAAAATACTATACTTTAAGGTGTGTGCTCGGGCAAGGTATTGGGTCGATGCCCAAAAAACATGGTGACCACTGTCCAGCCTCTTGTGCTTGGAGGGTGTCAGGCTAGGATGGCTATCCGTTTGGGTCTAGCCTGAACAGCTAGGGTATATGGCTTGTTCCGAACTGCTAGATTTTTATTTTTTATCAATCCACCATCACTGGTTTAATAAGAAAAAGGTGCTTTTAACAGCAAATAGGACAGTTGAGGAACTTGCAGGTAAATTTGCATCCAATTTGTCCTCCCTCCTTCAAGATATCTAAAGTTTTTACCATGTTATCTTGATGAGATTTTAAATTTAATTTTTAAAAATTACTAGTATTATAAATTTTAAAATTAACTTTAAGGCTCGTGAAATTAATCAAGAGGTATACGCAATCCAGCCCAAACATCCATATTAATTTTTTTAAAAAAAACAGATAGATGAAATTAAGTGTTAATGTTTTATGATGCAGACAAGAGGCAAAAACCTCATGAGAAGAAGGATCTTAACTTCATATAAACTCAAGATACCTATGTATAGTTCTAACACATCAATATTTGCCACTTCCTGCTGTCCCGGCACAGTAAATAGGGATTTCATTTGCTGGCTGCATAAATTAGCACGATTCATGTTCTTGATTTGTAGCTATATATGCATGAATGTCCTTTGATGTTGATTTTATATCCTGCTGTCCCAGGACAGAAAATAGGGATTTCATCCCTGGTGAGCATCAAAAACCCACAAGATACCTCTGCATAAAAACCAAACAAGACTAATGACGCATTAATAAATTCAAAAAAGCGAATTGCATATATTTAATAGGAATGATAATTTAATTCAAACTCAAAAGATATTAATTTAATCCAACTCGAATGAGTATATTTTTTTGGATAATTATATTACTTGATAAGCAATGAATAGAATATAAATATTTTTATTTTTAAACTTTACCCCAATTTGACTCAAATCTATTGGATATATAATGCATATGTAGAATTTTTGTATTTTCTTAATCTAATATAATATATTCATATCTCAAAATTAACTTAATACACACACACACACACACACTTTAAATATTATATTATTATTTTATTTATTTGAATAATAGAAACCTCATAAATAAATAATAAATAATAAATAAAATATAAATATAAGAAAAAAACTTAATATACGTATAGTCGTTTTCCACCTACTATTTAATCAATTGTACACTCCACTAAAAACAGAACTCCAGCTATTTATAGCACTCCGAGGTAGGATAGGTGCTCGAATTCACAACCGGAAATGGCCTTTTATATTCGTAGCTGCAGAAATTCACTGATACGGCTTTGGGAAATGAAAATGGCCCTTATACCATGAAATATTATTGAGTTTTTAATATAGTGAATTGCAGAGAAAAGGAAAGATAAACGGGAAATTTTTAAATTTTAAGAAGATAAATTTGTTCTTGATACATAAAACACCAAGAACAGATTCCCACTCAAACTTGAATGAATAAAAAGAGTAAATGAATAAAAAAGGAAGAAGAAGGAAGATTATGCCTGTTATATTATCTTCAAAAGTTGATAAAATACTAAGAAAATCCATAAATATTACCCTTATTTGTTGAAATTATGGGAGCATGTTACTGTTATTGCATCACAGTTTTGGAAAGCGATCCAAGGACAGTGAATGTGTTAACTATCGTTGACTCCTAAGAAGAAAAGTGTTAAATGCTGACAGTATCAGCATTACTGAAGGAAGGACAGGATCCTGAGTCTAAAAAACTAAACTAAATTCCACAGGATGATTTGATTCCTGTCTCGTCGTTAATGACCCACCACCCCACTCATTTGTGTTCAACGCTGATGATTTTTTTTTTTTTACAGAAAAATAGTATTTGAAAGTGTAATTGTTAATGCTTTTTAAAATATTTTTTTATAGTAATATTTTTTTTTTAAAAAATAATTTTTGATATTAACATAGTTAAAATGATTCATAAATATATATAAAAAATTAAGTTTAAATAAAAAAAATTAAAATATAATAAAAAAACACTTTCAATCAAAAAAAACAAACAACCTTTCATCGAATCTTGCCCCCTTCCCACGAAAATAAAAAAACCCCACAAGTCACTGGCCACACATATCTTTCTTTAAATTAGTAGTGCTTAATTAGTACTGTTATTTTTTGTTTGGTGCGCATGCTTTGTTATTAATACTATTATGTCCATGGCTACATTGGTCTTGACTCCTACTTGTAATTTTGTTCAAGAAAAAAGAAAAAGATTATATTTTTCTTACTCTCTCAATTTCTTTGGATTTTGAATAGTTGAGCCACAAAATTAAGAGACAGTACTGGTATTAACTAAGACAAGATGGCACTTAATTTTCTTTCTCCAGCTGAAATCAAGGATATCTCTTTCTTGGATTCTACTAAATCCAATCACATACCTAAGCTTCCAGGTTTTTTTTTTCCTACTCTTTTGTCTCACTTTACTTTTCTGGGTTTTCCTTTTTGTTTCCTGGAAAAAAAAGCTGGAAAGTTTTTAGGAGGTAATGAACAAGAAAGTTGGATAATTTTGCTTTTTGGGTGTCATAAAAAAGGTTAAACATTTGAGAAAATTATGAATCTTTTGCTTTATGTATGAAAACGACTTTCTGGGCGACTCTTCAGTTTAACAACGGATAGTTTTGTTGAAGACTTTGATTTCAATTTCATTGTTTATGTCGTAGAAATGAAAAGGTTTGAAACTTTGGTTCTTGGTGGTGCCTAATATAGGTAGGCTTGGTTTGAAGAGGAAGGATTGTGGAGGGAGAAGAATTCAATGTTCTGTTCAGAATCAGAATCACCCACCTCCAGCTTGGCCAGGAAGAGCGTTTCCAGAACCTGGACGCAAGACCCGGGATGGTCCTAAGCCTATATCAATTGTTGGATCTACTGGTTCCATTGGAACTCAGGTAGTTATATAATTTGGATATCAAACAAACTTCCCAGTTATTGCAATTACATTTATGCTTTAAGGTTCTACTTAATTAGCTGCTGCTTTTTGAATATTTTGAAAGAGAATAAGCCAATGAGGCAGAAAAGCTCATGCGATAGGAGGTTTATTGTTTCTGCTTGATAACATTCTCTTTAAAGGAAGAGGGGATGGTCGCTCTTGGCTTTCATTTTATGATAATTTGATTTTGGATAAATGTAGCCTTTATTGGAGTTGAGTATCCTCACTTTTTATTAGGTCAATCGCTTAACCAAGAATAATTATCATTCTTTAATGTGCGTTGTCCTGTTTTTTTTTCCTCAGATTTTTCGACTTTTTTTCTCCAATATTTACTTTTAATTATTCAAATCGAAAAAATATAAGGCTGTGTAAACAAGTTCTATCCCTTCATGTTCAATCATTTGTATATCTCGCAGACATTGGACATAGTAACAGAGAATCCAGATAAATTCACAGTCGTGGCAATGGCAGCTGGTTCAAATGTTACTCTTCTTGCTGATCAGGTAATCAGACGGTTTTATGTTGTAAAGAACTTGCAATACCTTGATTGACAGATTATGTGCTTTGAACAGTGTGATTCCCAATCCATTCTTTAATTGAGTATTA
>Ga0325405_1006448_pt1 | contig 11851 bp, 5 predicted proteins | sample PopdelMetagenome_21_FD_205663 | JGI IMG/M metagenome (GOLD analysis project Ga0325405, IMG submission 205663) | Populus deltoides microbial communities from Bellville, Georgia, United States - Xylem-Control-R2 | ecosystem: Host-associated > Plants > Phyllosphere > Stem > Wood/Secondary xylem...
GATATTTTGAGAGAGAAAGAGAGAGCGAGACCAGTATTGATATGTACCTAAAAGGAATATAGCCAATGATTTGAGGACGGAAACGAGAACGCGTAATTGTGTTTCGCTCCCATTAGTTCCTTACAAAAAACACACACACACACACACACACACACACACAAGATCTTTAGGTTAGAGGTGAGCTAATTGATAAATGAAGATCTTATTTGTACATATAGAGATACAATACTACACATTTATCCGCGATATGTCATGGATCCATATTTTTTATATAAAAATAAATAAGAGAACTCAGCTAGACAGGATATAGTTGTTAACTTTTAGAGTCATATATTTATGTTTTTATATATTTTTATAATAATAATAAAATAAAAATTTAATTAATAATATGTTTGGTTGAGAATAAACTTTAAACAGTTTTTATACAAAGAATGTATCAACAAACATAACATATTATGTTAAGAAATCAATCTGAAACTCTAAAAAGGAAGCAAAGTGAAAATTTAGAATAAATGTTCATTTTAATACTTAAATGTAAATCTTTATATTTTACTTGATAGCATAATTAAAATGAACTCGCATGCTTCACTTTAAATGCATTATGGAATGCATTAAGGAATTGATAATAATTAGATAAAATCTAAGTTAGTTGGTTCTAAGAATTCACATGGTTTAAACTGTTAAACTTGAAATTTTACATGAACAGGTCGATCATTTTGAGTTATCAAATGAACTGGTCAACTGCTTATTCATTAATGATGAACACCTAGAAATTCTGCAGGAACCGGTCGATCGGGTGGCTTGACCAATCTGAACTGGTCAACCTTTTTAGCTATCAGTAGAAATGTAACAATTATAAACAATTAGTTTTTCTTTTATATATATATATATATTGCTTGTCTAGTTGCAAAATTAGGAAAAGAATATGAATATATATGATATACAAGCTTTCTAAAAGTAAAACAACATCAAAATCATCAATCATTGATCATACTCTAGTTTATGCTATTAAACCTTCATATTCTAGCATAAAGAGTATTCAATATCACTATCACTATACTTAAACACTTTCTTATCTTATAAGTATTATCTAGTAAGATATGAAGATATTAGAATTTCAAATTGTAATACCCATCTATTTAGAGAGTTTGCTGTGAAAACAAAATTATCATTATAAATATTTAAGAGTTGGGTAAAAACTCTTGATATTGATGGGGGAATTTCACCAAAGAAAAAAATTTTAAAGATGGTATATCTTCAAGTAGAAAAAATCTTGAAAAGGGGTTTTCTTCAAGTGATGTATAAAGTTACGTATGGATTCATTAAGTGAAATTGTACTCTTGAGCTTGGACTAGTGAATAAATACAATACTCAAGTACGGTTTGGTATTAAGGTATGGATGTAGGCTTGTCGAAATACGTTAAGATGACTTTGCAAATTCTCTTCCTTAACTTTTTACTTTAAGTACTTTAATTATGTTGTTGGTTATTGCATTTACTTGAATTAATTTGTTTTAAGTGTAAAATTTAGTAATACACGTATTTTACCCCTCCTTCTTAGGTGTTAAGTTGTCTTAATTCTTAAACAACAATAGCATTGACAGAGTGCAATAAATTAATTTTATTTTAATTAGATAATAAAAGAATAAGCAATGATTGTAAACAGACAAATCTATGGAAGTACAAAATTGGATTGAAAATGGATAAAAAAAAAGGGCCCGAGTGAACCCGAGGTAATGCGATTAACATGTACCTTAGGTATTAAGAGGCAATCTACCTGAGTTAACCTCAAAACCCGTGGTCTAGTCTATAAGACTCGGATAACCCGACATAAAAAATTAAAGAAAATCACAAAGGCATTTTATAAATAAAAAAAACTAATATCAAATGATGAAATCGAAAACGAAAATAAGTAAAAAAAAGATGTTGACATGCGTTAACTTTTCAAACTCATGACTCGAGTCATTAAATTGGAGGCATATTAATGGAAAAATGGCAAAGAATAGTCCCTAACAAATTAAACACTGGAGAGTGAAACATGGAAAAAATTAACTACACAGAAAGACCTAAAAAATGGTGATTAAGAAAATAAGGGTAAAAAAAATAGAACAAAAAATTAGAGGATAACTAAAAAAATTCAATTGGAGAGTTAAATTGAAAAGAAAAATAAGTCATAAAAAATAAGGACAAAATTTTTTAAAAAAAGTAACACATCATAAACTTAGATTGAATGGTGAAATTGAAAACCAGTAAAACTTTTATAAAAAAGCTAAGGAAACAAATCAGAAAAAAAAATAAAGATCAAATTGAAAAAAAAATAACAAGTTGGAATAAAATGACTAAACTAAAAAGAAATCAAACTTTTAAAAAGAGGGTCAAGGGCAAAAACAATATATTAAAAGAAAAGGAACAAATTTTATTGATTAAAGGGTTAAATTAAAAAGAAAAATAACTCCAACAAAAAGAAAAAAAATAAAAGAATGATTACCAAATTGAAAAAAAATAACACACCGTAAACTTGGATTGAATGATGAAATTAAAAACTAATAAAACTTTTATAAAATGGCTAAAGAAAAAAATTAGAAATCAAAAGAACAAGAACCAAGTTGAAAACAATAATATGAAAAATTAGAATTGAATGACTAAATTGAAAAGATATAAAAATTTTATGAAAAGACAAAGGACAAAAATAAGCAATCAAAAGAAAAATGACCGAAGTAGAAATATAAAAAACAAAGAAGACCAATTTGCAATTTTTCAGGGAGGAGAGAGAAAAGAAGAATAAGAACCAAAATGAAATAAATAATATAATAAATTAGAATTGAAGAACTAAATTGAAAACAAAACCTTTATAAAGGACCAAGAAAAAAAATAAGAAATCAAAAGAAAAATGATTGAAGTAGAAATATCAAAAACAAAAAAAACCAATTTCCAATTTTTTTGGAGAGGAGAGATAAAAAGAAGAAGAAAAAAAGGCTCACTTGTGACAAACTGCTGAACCATCGCCGACATGCGTTGCATAAGGAGGAAGAGAAAGTGATGCCCGTGTCTCCCACATGTTGGCGAATGCAGAACACGTGCCAACAACTTTTTAAAATTTAATATTAGTTAATAGATCATAATTCCCTTTACAAAATAGTAAATAAAAAAACAACTTGAAAATACAAAATAACTCTCGACCAAAGGGTTTTTTTAAAACTTTATAAGACATTTAAGTAATCGAATTGTGTATTCAAAAATGAAAAACTGAAACTACCCTAAATGCCAGACATTTTTTTTGTCTTCAGGAGCATTTAGTATTTTTATTATTCATAAAAAATTAAAAGACATTATTACCTCCATTAGCTTTAAAAATTAATATTGGTAAAAAAAACCTTGTTGCCCTCGACAAAATAGTAAATAACAAAAAAAACCACTTGAAAAGACAAAAATAACCTTTAACCAAAGGGTTTTTTTTTTACTTTAAGGGGCATTTAAGTAATCTAACTATGCATTCAAAAATAAAAATAAATAAAACTACCCTGGAAGCTAGGAAAAAACAATTATTATGGCTTTAATGATTGCAGGTTCGTAGAATTTAACGATTGCTTGTTAGGAACCTTTAAGTTCAGTCTTTGTAGTAGACCAATATATTTTAATTGTTATCCAAATTATGTTGTATTTTTTTTTTTCCTGATAGGAACAATTTAAATGTGCCAACTCTTCAAATCAAAACTCATAACTACAAAATTCAAATTCAAAATGAATCTTTATCTCTTTGTTCATTTATGGGATTCATTACAAGGCTATGAAATTAAATTTTACTACCAAAGCCTTAAATTATAATTCAAAATGAGAAACTATTCTTTGGAAGACTAGCATTTCTAGGTCTAATGTTGTCATTACTAGATGCATAAAATGGAGTGAGGTTTCTCTTTCAGCGAATTAACAAATGTCATTATAACTATATCTATTGAAAGTCAAGAGTTCAGTAATATGTATTATTCAACACAATGGTGGTCAAGTTAATATTACATTTGCTAGACACTTAACTAGCTCCAAGATAAAATAAAATCATGATTATAATGAAGACAAAAGGTCTAGAGTTTTTAATTCCATATCTAAAAGATAGTTTTATAAAATGGAATCATCCATTAGAACAACCACAACCCAAAATATTAACATTTAAGGAATAAATAATTCAACTTATATTCATTAGTCTTTTATGTTCAAACTGTTGCTTCTCCTGTAATAACGATCACAAAATACATCTCTTATCACTTTTCAGGTTGCTTTCCTAGAGATGGAACCTATAAATAGGGAACTTAATCATACTCCAAAAGAATTTTGTTATTTATAAGGGATTTCTTAGAAAGAATTTTTATTCTTAAAAAAAATATTTGAAAGAGAAAGTGGTTTTTCCAAAAGTTTTTAGAAATTAAAATTAAAACTTAAGAATAATATTATGAATTCATAAACACTTATGAATTTTATATAAAATTTTTGAATGGTTTGAATTTTATACTTTAAAAAATTATATAGACTATCCATTTTTAAAAGAAAATTAGGTCCAAACAAAAACAAAAAAAATAGAAAATTACTATAGGTTCTAAGATAGAAGCTATTCATCCTTCCTTTTTTGAGATTAAAATTAAATTTAAAGGAACTTCTTTAATTGAATCTCCTTTTAAATAAAAAGTGAGCACTTTATTTCTAGTGATATTAGAAAAGTTCTTGAGTAAAATAATTATACAAATAGGTTTTATAATCTTTAGAAGACCAATTAAACAATATTATGACCTCTTTGAGTCCTTTAAAAATTTATGTTTCAGAAACTCTAGTTGTTTTAAAATGAATTTTTAAATTGTATGAGATTTCATTAAAATTCTCTAAAGAAATTAAGAATCATCCTTTTAAATTAAGATTTGTGATAATTTCTGATTCGATTTAATCTAGTAAAAATATCAATACCCTAGAAATTACATGTTCATATTTTGATGAAGAGGAATATGAAATCAATAACCTCATATAGAACCATCTTTTTTCTAAAATGTATTACCTGAGTTTACAAACCTAAATATAATTTTAGAAGAAAAAATTATAATTGTCCAAAACAAATATAACTCTAATTATATCTATAAATGAGATTTAGATAGGTTAACTATGTAACGGCCCATAAATCTCATTTACATTTAAAACACTTTATTTTTTCATAATCCTGAAAATAAACAAATATGTTTTTTACATAACTTATTTGACCCTTCTATCTTTATATACTAGTTGATATATTTAAGTCATTATTATTTTACTGGTCGTGCTTATCATCATGCAGGGACTATACCATTTCAATAATTTGTTAAGTTATTTAACAAAATTTTAACAGCATTTCTCCTATACGGGGTATTACTCAAAAACTGACTTGTGTTAATTCTTGGATTACAATTATAATATCATCTCATTATATATTATTCATTATTCAACAATAATTCATAGTGGCCTCCAGCTCACAGCCCATTAATACACATATGCAATCCCATTTGTTTTCACAAAATAACATTCTACATTAACCATATGGTATTTCATCACAACATAACTAGATGTTAAAAGAAAATAAAAGGTTAATTTACCAATCATACTACCTAGGAGTTAAAATTACTTAATTACAACTTTTCAAATATTTACATGCTAAAAAATTACTTCATTGCCTAGACTATCTATATGAAGTAATGAAGAAAAGATTATCAGAACACTACTAAAGAGGCGTACGCAAAGAACCTATGAAATATAAATAATTTTATGAAATGAGTATTACACAATTTATGATAATTAACACTTAGATAAAGTTTATTTACTACACATCATCACTATTTCTCTACTATATAGTATAATCATTTCAAGTTCATCATGTCACTAGGTTTACATGTACTTTGAATCCTTACCATTACGGTCAAATTCATTTCTCTTTCACCATCCCCGACGCAAAGGGCATTATTTTTAATTAGTGCAAGTGGGCATTATTTTTAATTCGTGCAAGTTTTTTACCTTGTAGGCAATATTTTCAATCAATATAATTGTATTATAATCAATCATTGTAATTATTCCCTCATTCTAAAGGCATTAAAATCCATCCTTACATCAATCCTAATATCCCACCCGAAAGCAATTTATTCTTGAAATTCCATTATTCTGTCTTGAAGGCAATTGATTCTTGGAATTTCATTATAATGCCCCGAAGGCAACTTATTATTGGAGTTCCATTATCTCGTCCTAGAGGCAATTTATTCTTTCAATATCAACTTTTCTTATTTTGATACTAATAATTATATACATAAATCAGCAACATTTTATCATTTAAAAAAAATAATGAATTTTAAGAGATAAATGTGAACTCTTACATGGAGCTCATGTGATGCTTGCTCCTGAGAGAACCAACATCACTCCAGATGAACCTCCTACAAAACCAAAGCATAAATAAGTCAACTATCATCTTATCATCTAGGCCTTTTCATATATTAAGCAGCCATTTAAACATTTCTTTACATTTGTCATTATCATTTTCTTTTCATGTTTCATTTACCTATAAGCATATGTCCACTCCATTATTCTCTTCAAACAATCAAAACATTAACATTAATTTAACTTAATATAGTAAGTTTCCATCATTCTAATTTATCCCCAGTAAAAACATTCTTTATAATCTGTATAACTCCTCTACGCAAACCAATCTTTTTTACTAACACCATTAAAATAATAATATCAACACAAGTAAGCTAAATTTCCAATCCCTGTATTTCTCAAGCCCATGGCCAGCCCTTGAACATAAAAAAACTCATATTTTATTTGAAATTTTCTTCCATTTTCATCCTTAACTACATTCTGATGAATTAACACTTTAGCTTAATCCTCATTAATCTTCTCTTGTGAAGTGTTATCACTCTTCTGAAAGTTATATTTATTGTAAAAGTGTAAGTAACACTTGAACCACTTAGGTAATCTTAATTGAGAGTCATTGAGTGAGAGGTTTAATCTTGATCCTTAAAAATGATTATGAAAGGTTTAAATCTTGATCTTTAAAAAAGATTGTTTAAGATTTTTTAATATTATTGGTATAACCGGTAAGATCTCACTCGTCAAGAAGACCATGAGTTAATAGTTAATACTCGAAGGAAGGTTCAAAGAGTGGTATAGACAATTGACTGAACCACTATAAAAATTAATGTGCTTCTCTTTATCCTTATCTCTTCAAATTATGTTCTTTAATATTATAATTGGTGTCATTTTTTAAAGCATTAAATTGATGTTGTTTTTTTATTTTGTTCCTTAAAAATTCAAACTAAGTCGATGAATCACCATGTTGACCTAACAAGCTTATGTGTGTTTAATAATGAAAGTCTTAAAAAATAAAAAAACTAACATCAATTTAATTTATTTTTATAATAAAAGATTATGAGAATGATGATGTTTTGAGTTAACTCGAGTTAAACCAGGTTAACTCACTCAACTTGTAACCTATGTCATGGCCCTAGCCTAGTTTAATAACTTTTTTTTTAGAATTTATTTTTTATTTAATTAAATGATTATAAAAAGAGATATTTGCAAAAAAGATAACATATAAAGTTATTGAGGAGAAATGTATTTTTTAAATCTAAACTCTATTTCTTTATCTATGTATCTCTTTATTGTTTTAACAAAAGTATTTTTTTAATTATAAATACTATTTTTTAAAATAAAAATTTATCATGATCTCTAAGGTAAGTTTAAAAAATATTAAAATCATGTCTTAATATTTTTTTTGTGAATGAAGAAAAAATTAATAAATGTGATAAAAACATGTCAAATATCTATATAAAAAAAAGAACTGGAATTTGATTTTCATTAAATATTAAAATCATGTCTCAATATTTTGTGTGTGAATGAAGGAAATAAATTAATAAATGTGATAAAAACATGTCAAATATCCATAAAAATAATTTAAAGAATGGAAATTTGATTTTCATTAAATATTCATCAGAAAATTCTTATTTTTTATTTTTCCATATTAGGCACATAATAATTAAAAAATTGTTAACATTCCCTTAAGAATCTATCATATTATTTAAGAAACATAACAAAATTAAATAATAATATAAATATCATGTCAAACATTTTTTTTATTGTGCATTTTAATAAAAATAAAAAAACAATCTTGGAAAAAAAAACCCATTGAAAGGTGTCTTGGCCAAAAAGATAAGGCATGTGCACCTAGCCAAACAAGAAAAAAAAAGGCCAGCATGCGGAGGTTTGCAAGGCTAGGCCTGCACGCCTCATCCTTTTATTTTCTTTTTGCACCAACATGTTGTATATCCTTTTATTTAAAAAAATATGGACACCTATTATGTGCTTGCCCAGATTCAACCACCGGAGAGGTGATCAAAAATTGAGTTGGGGTGGTTTTTAGACCCAAATAATCATTTTAACATATTCTATCTAAAAATACCTAACAAACACTCTTAGAATTTTAATAGACTAATTTCTCAACTCAAAATATCTATAAATCAATTTAAAAACACAAAATTAAATAAAAAAATCTCTCAACCTTGATCTACTTTTTTATGGAAATATATAAGTGCAAAAACACTTAGAGGCACTTCTCTTATTAAGAACATATTGATATTAAATCTGCCTTTTTGTTTCTAATGGCTTATCAACTGATCATTTTCTTTCTCCTGTGTTGTTTTTCAATGACCTTTTCTCTTTCCTCTCTCAAATTTAATAACTTAAATGCAAACAAAATAAAGTTTTAAATCAAAATATAGAAATTCAAACCAAAGGGAAGATAAGTGAAAATTTAAAAAAAATATGGGAAAACTTTTTTTTAAAAGGCTCCTAAAGAACAAATATAACAAAAGAAAAGTGTGCATTTCTGCCTAAGTCAATTTTGGTCTCCGCATTATTTATTTTTCTTAAGAAATAAAACCAAATTTTTATTTGTAAAATCAAGCATCAATTTAAAATTGAGACTTTTTTTCTACATCACAATAACCTTGAAAAAAGTTAATTAAAACAAATTATCAATATCAATTTTCAATTAACACATCGTAAAAAAATGAAATAAAAAAATAAAAACTTCAAAATAACTAAAAAAAATATTGTTTTAATCCATTATGATTTGCAAGGAGCTACAATGACTTCTCTAAATCTTTTGGGTTTCTTTTAATGTTATAATTTTCTTCAACTTTTTTTTTTTTACCAACCTGGGATTAGATTGTGATTATGAGTATATAATATCCATCCCTCATGAACATGCTGTATATTCAATTGAAAATGACCCATAAACATAAATAAAGAGATTAATTAATAAAAAAATATAAGGAGAGAAGTGGATTAGTAGTTAGCTTGGATTGGTTCTGACATGGCAAAATAGTAAAATGCAAATGTACCTGAAAGCATGTGCTGTCTTAATGTCTTGGACCTTCAGGCAGCGGATTATCAATCAAATGGATTAGCTTGTTCCTTATTAACATGATTTCCCTTTCATGTGGGCTTAGACTGATTTGGATATCTGTTTTAAATTTCAATATTTAATGGGCCTCGAGCCCAACTTATTATTTTATTTTATTCATTGGGTTTGTATAGTGTTATCCGGCCTAAAGTCCATTTGACGATTACGGAGCATGTGGCAACGGTCCAACATGGTTGGGCCTAGGGCTCAGTTTTTTAATTTGAATTTTTTTTCTTGGGTGAGATTGACAGGGATGCGCGGGGCAACAAAAGCCCGACCTTTTAATTTATTTGTAATTCTTTTTATGGCATAATTTAATTGTGGGAAAAGAGGGAGCGGAGCGAGGGTCAACGGACCCTGAATTTTGTAATGATTAGGTTTAGGTCCCATATATCGAAACCTTCCACCAGGGACCAAGGAAAAGAGAAGTATTGATCCATTCCATTTGGACTCGATTCCAAAAGTCACGCAAGAAATTTTAGATAGTGCTTGGAACGCTGGAAATGAAAAGTTTTTATTGGAATGTATAATATTGCATAAATAATTATCTTGTATTGTATTTTTTATTGAATAATTTAATTTATTTTATGTTTGGTAAATACTAGATAGGAATCGACTAACCTGGTACCTAAATCTATTTAGACTTAAAAAAAATAAAGGAATGATTGATTCAACATCACTTAGTTAAAAATCCAGATTGATTTATAACTCAATCGTCCTGGGATAAAATAAGAGTAAAAAATTTAATAACTTTTTTGGAATTTTTTAAGGTAAAAAATAGATTGTTTTGGTTCTTTTCTCTTTCTCTCTTTTTTTTTTTTTTTAAATTGGCTTAATTAGAGTTGACCCTCCTGATCAGCGGGTCGAGCCTTACCCTAGGTCCACGCTCGATTCATATTTTAAAATTACAATAATAATTATTTTTATTTATACGTTGACTTGGATCAACCAAAGTTAACAATCCTGACCCGTGACCCACGCTTTGTCCTTAGTCAACCCCCAAGTTGGTTTTTAAACTATGATAATAACTATTTTTATCCTTACATGGACCCGAGTCAACCCTCCCTACCAGTGACATGGGCTTTGCTCCATGTCAACCCTAAGTTGGATTTTAAAACTATAATAATAACCATTTTTATTTTTACATTGTCTCAGGTCAACCCGGGTTGACCATTTCGACCTGTGACAGGGGTCTTGCCCTTGATCAACCTCCTAGTTGAGTTTTAAAACTATAATAATAACTATTTTTATGTTAATTCGGGTTAATGATCAACCTAATCTGTAACCCAAGCCTTGCCTTCTAAGTCAGTCCCCAAGTCTAGTTTATAAACGATAATAATAATCATTTTTATCTTTACGTTACCTCGGATCAATGGTTAACCTAACTTGGGCTTTGCTCTTTAGTCAGATTTAAAAATTATAATAAAAATCATTTTTATCTTTATATTGATCCGAGTCAATAATCATCCTAGTCCGTGACCCGGACCTTGCTTTGAGTCGATCACCTGATTTAGTTTTAAAACTATTATAATAATCATTTTTATTTTTACATTAACTCGATTCAAGTTAACTCTTGTAAAAAGAATTAGATAAACTAATCCTGCCTTTTTTTAGTAAGAATGATTATTTTATATACCAAATAACATTTTAAAAAATTTTCTTATATATCCAATTTATCTTTCTTCAACGTACCAAACATAAATAGTAAATCCTCAATAAATGAACTCACCAGTATAATTAGATAAGTTGGACGATGAAGATATCACACTTGTATTTTTAATTTTCATGTATTGAACTTAATTTAAACTAGGATTTATGCTTAATTACAAGTAAGCGTAAGCTTATGAAATTTATAGAAAATGCCAAAAAAGCAGTTAAAAGCATGAAGAGAATTAAGAACAAAGATTACCTAGCATGATACGCACAAACTAAAGACTTGCTGAGCATTATTTTTGAACTTTGACGTGGCATCGAACTTATCATGTCAAGGAAAGAGGTAAGGACGAGATTCACATGCTTTCTTTAAGCATGCACCTTTAATCTAGCATTAAGATGAGAGGGACGGATGAAGAAAACAAAGCAAAGCCACAGAGACCTCAGCTTAAAAATCAGCATTTGAACATACAAAACAGTTTTTTTTTTTTTTTTAAAAATATATATAGCAACGTATAGATTAAGCTAGTGTTTGAACGTGTTCCCAAATAAATTTTGAATTTTATTTTGTTTAAAATAGTTTTTTTATGACTTCCAATCATTTTGATATGCTTATATTAAAAATAATTTTTAAAAAATAAAATAATTTTATTTTTATACATGATGTAAACAAAAATATTTTAACTAAAATTTCAAATAATATTTAAAAACAAAAACTATAAGGGGATTGAAGAGGAGA
>Ga0325405_1006449_pt1 | contig 11851 bp, 4 predicted proteins | sample PopdelMetagenome_21_FD_205663 | JGI IMG/M metagenome (GOLD analysis project Ga0325405, IMG submission 205663) | Populus deltoides microbial communities from Bellville, Georgia, United States - Xylem-Control-R2 | ecosystem: Host-associated > Plants > Phyllosphere > Stem > Wood/Secondary xylem...
TTTTCCTTTTTGCCTTTTCTTTTCTCTTTTACTATTTATTTTTGCAGTTACAGCATAGCCTTTCTTGGTTATTATTGATTTATAATTGATTATTAGTAAATAACTATTTAGTCTAGATATTTGAATATAGCTACAATTTAGTCCCCCTTGTTTGAAGATTTATACATTGGCCTCTAAACTCTTATTAACAACTAAATTTATAAATAAGTAGGTTCCAACTTCTTTAATCTCGAGTTTAATCTCGAGTTAGATTATATTTATTTTTTATTAATATGGGTATTTGGGTTAGTTTGTATGCACTTGAATTAATTCTACAAATCTTGAAGTTAATGACCATATAAGCATCCGGTGACTCTAAAATTTATGAGACTCAAACTAGTAATTTTTATGAAACAAATTTAAGTTAGATTGTATTTGGTTAGTATATGATTAGTTATAAAAATAAAAATATAAATATAAAATAAATTTATTTATAAAATAATTTTGAAATAACTTTTTATCTTTTCAAAACAAAAAAAATATAAGAAAATTCGTACATTATCTTTGTCTCTTTTATTTATAAACAATAACTTCAAGGTTTGCTTGTTTTTTTTTTTGTTTAGTTATTGATTAATCTTTATTCTCTACAATTTCATTTCATTTAAATATTTTTTTCTTAGTTTATAATACAGATATTTGGTTTTCAAATAAAAACGAGGACTAAGTTATAATTGAATGCAAAATCTAGGGACCGAAGTATAATTTAATCTTTTATTGGATTAATTCCCAAAACTATTTGTATTCTCAGTCTTTTCCGTGGGTTCTTCTAGTTAGTTTCTAACCAAAAAGAAATCCAATAAACAGTGTGATCTCATGGAACTTTAAGATTGCTTAATTGTGTCAATATTAAAAATCGAACTTTACGCGCAATTGGGGCGCGTTGACTGTCGCGCGCAGCCAGCCCTGGTGGGATAGGCCTTGGTTTGGTTGATAGCTACAGACACGACCAGTTGGACGGAGTCTTTTATAATAGAAGTTCCCAAAAAAAAAAACCCAGAGGAGGGGAAGGACTTCTATATTCGGGGGAGTGGAAGTTATTGAACGGCGCCGTTTATGTGACATCTCGTTGAATTTTCAGTTGGTGGCCGTGGGTGGGACACGTCCCTAAATTATGGAGATTAAGGGTTGGTTGGGTTAGTTTATCATGTTATTAGAGCTTTGGACAGCTGGCCCACGTTTCTTGCCGGAGAGTTTTTGGAAATTTTTTTTTTTTTGGGAGTTGCTAATGGCACAGCGTTTGTCTATTTGCACAATATTCGAATTATCCTTGTAAACATCTCAAAAGTTGAACATTTGTTGGGTTTTTAATTATTATCATGATTAACTTTTTTTATTAGAAGAAATATCTTTAATTATTACTAGTCAAATTCAGTAAAAAACAGGAAAAAAAATCATTTTTTTTACCGTGCACGTGCATGGTGTAAAAAACCATGGACTTTAATAGTTTTTTTTTAATTTTTGATTTTTTCTTTTTTAGACGCTGGCATGAAAGAGCAAAGCAGGCATGATGCAAGAGCTTTTGTGGTTCGGTCAGTGCTGGGGTAACTTCCTTCGTACTTTTCTGACAAAATCAACCAAGCGTCACGACATGTAGTTGATATCGATTGAGTTTGAGGGACTTTCGCTTACTGAATTCATCCATAAACCTAGACCCCGTAACCTTCGTAACTAACTGAGTCTGTTTTTTTCCAGGCAAATTAAACATTAATTGTTTCTAATTTGTTAATAAAGAAAAACATTAAAAGTCAAGGAACCTAAGTAAATAGGTGGAGGCTTTAAAATCTGCAGGATAAATATCATTTTGGTCCTAATACTTTCCAAGTGATGGATGTTTGGTCGCTCAGGTTTTCACAAATCCAATTTTCTTCTAAATTATCATTTTTCTCTTATTCAGGTTCCTCGTTTGAGAAAAGAGAGAATGATGTGAATCAACTCACAAACACCAGGACTGATGTTCCAAATAGTCACATCACAAGATTGAAAGTGAAGACATTGAAAAAAGAATTGAATTGATTGGTTATGCAAGTTTCGCCAAGGCTAAATTTGGGGATCCTTTGGAATATCAAAAAGAGACCTTAATACATTTAATTCATGTGCAAGAAGGACCCAGTTCACTTTTATTTGGACCATGAAGTTTCGACAACAAAACTGTTAATTTTGTATCAGTTTCAGTCAGCCTTATTCTGTGGTGTTTCCATACATTTTGTAGATTCCTAACTAGTTTTGGATTTCCTATTATGTGTGAGAACAATAATTATTTTCGTTAAATATTAGAATTTATTATTTTTATTTTATTTTCCTTGTCAAGTGAAAAGAAAACACAGCAAATGAAACAAAGGAATTCAAGCTAACTTAGGAAACATATGTGGCGGCAAAAAAGAGCATTAAAGACAACATCATTTTTCTTTTAAAAGAATGATAAATAAAAGGTTGATATCAAAATCTTTTTCTAAATTGGAAACCAAAAGAGCGGTAACTTATCTTTTAGTTCCTAAGATTATTAGGCAGTGTTATAGGCTATAAATAAATCTTGTATCAGATCTAAAATATTTTTCCTTTTCTTCTTCTTTTCATAACAGAACAAGACTTGGACTAATGAGTTTTATTTTTATTTTGTTAGCTACAGCTCAAAGCTTGTTTTGGCTTAATTAACACTTTTTTTAGCTAGGATCCAAGGGTTTATTTGGATTAAGGTTTGAGCTTACTAGTAAAGGTTTTAAGTTAGTTTTTGTAAGTGGATTAATCTAGCCCACAAGGGTAAACTCATCAGGGATAATTTCTCAAAACTATTTAAACAAATCTAAAGCCTAAATTTCAACACCTGTAATGAATAATACTTCTGAACTTTTCAGTTTAACGTGTTAGAGAGATTATTACATTCTTTGGTTTTTAAATGAATTGAATCTGATTTATCAAAGATTAACTGGCTTTGTGGCATCATTTGACTTTATTCCAATAGTGTTGGTGCCTCGGGATAGGTTTTTACTGTGTTATACTCCTATCAGATCTTTTTTGGCTTTTCGAGATCATATCTCAATCTTGATTGTGGGTTGTGTGATCACATGATCACGAGGTTCGCATCAATTAGTATTAGAGCAAGGCTCCAAGAACAAGTCATATCCTTCTGAATTTTTTGTTTTCCTAGTGTTCGTTAAGTTCTTTTCAATGTTTGCATCAATCTTCTTCTTTGTGTCTTTTGCATACTAGTAAAAAAAATTAATATTTCATTTTGTTATTGTCTCTAAACATATCATTGGCATAAAAGTCAAAAAAAGATTAAAAAAATAGAAGAGAAATGACGTTATTTAAAGCTTGTTACAATTCTGCCGCAGAAACACAACTCATAGAAAATTACCTTAAAATTAATTGAAATTTCATACACTACTCATTGGGGGTGAAATTGCACTGTATATTAAATTTTGAATTATTTAGATATTTGTTTCTTGAGGTTTCAATTTGGGGTTTAATTCAACCGCAAACTGATCGTACATTTCGATAACTAGGCGTAAGAGAACAACCTATAAACTAAGATCTATATTTTTTTGGGTATCAAGATACTACATATTGAATTTTATGTCATTCCAATATCGTTAGCTTTGGGTTCAGTTCTGGTGCTTTAAAATTGCATAACAATCATATTTGGGTCAAGTTCCAAAATGTATTTGTGTATTATTTTTTTGAATAAATTAGTTTTTTTTCTATTATATATGGGTTATTTAGGAGTCAGATAAGTATCTTCATTAATTTTCACTTCTGTTTTATTTCGTGTCTTTGTTTTATTCATAATTCGTATGAATTTGCATCGCTAATCGCGAAATCATAATCATAGTTTTGTTTTGCTTGTTTTCAATATATTTATTGATTCTTAAGTCTATATTCAAATTGGATTGCATTGTGAAAGTCTCTAACTTTGATTGGTTGGATTTTTAGTTTTAAAAGAACCAAAAGAAAGCAAGTTGTCAGGTAAAAGACATAATGAGTTTATTAAAGTGAAAAACCCTGATTTTGTGTGAAACACATGATTTGTGAGAATATATTTTGTGTTACTCACCAAATTTTTACAGATTTCAAAGGATGTTTGAAAACAATGAATCAGTGACACTAAACAACGAATCAGTGACACTAAACATCGAATTCTCTTTCCAAATATGAGTTAATGGCCAGCAAAGTAAACTTTTAACTAAGGTGACCAAAGAGTTGAAAAATGACATGGACTCAATGAAGCAACAAAATAATGGGGCTGATCATCGAAGAAGTAATGTCCGAAGGGCTGTACAAAATGATAGAACAGATTTTTATAAGTTTGTTGATGATAACGCAAATATGGGTGGTGATGACTATGAATTTGCATCTATGGGTCAGGGGAATAGGTTTGGGCCAAATAGAGCAAGAAGAAATGTAAGCTTCGGATATGGTTGAGTTTTTGGTCAAAGAGAGAATTCTCGAGATTTTAAGCATCGTGACGATTCAATCGAAGAGTTAGGTACCATTAAGTTGAAAATACCTTATTTCTAAGGAAAGAATGATCTGGAAGCATATCTAGAGTGAGAAAAGAAAGTTTATTGGATCTTTGATTGTCATCACTATACAGAACATAAAAAGGTAAAACCCGTTGTCATTAAGTTTATAAATTATGCACTAATATGGTGGGATCAACTTGTTTTGAGCAGGAGAAAGATTGGTGAAAGGCCTATTGAGTCATAGGATAACATGAAGTTTATAATGAGAAAACGATTTATTCCTAACTTTTATTGCACAGAGCTCTTTCAGAATTGCAAAGTTTATATCAAGGTAAGGTATGAAAGATTACCACAAAGAGATGAAGATTCCAATTATCAGGGTTAATATGGTTTAAGATAGGAAAGCTATTATGACTAGATTTCTTGATAGGCTGAATAAAGAGATAATTAATGTTCTTGAGTTACAACACTATATAGAGGTAAAAAAAAACATGGCTCATATGGTTACTAAAGTGGAGAGACAGCTTAGAAGGAAATGAAATGTTTAACCAGTGTTTAATTTGGGCTTTTCATCATCTTGGAAACCGAATTTAAGAAAAGAAAGGGTTGCCCAACCAAAACCTTTTGTCCCTACCAAAGCCGAGCCACCTAAAGTTAAGGTTAAAGCCTTTATGGATTTTAAAGGTAAATCTAACACTCAACCTAAATATACTCGTTGTTAAATGTAGAACAAAAGGGTTCTTTTGGTAAGAATATTATGGAAAAACTCTCTTATAAAGGCGGAGACCTGGAAAATAGAATTAGAAATAAAAAAGAAGTATTCAAACTTGTTTCCATAAATAGGTATGATTTAAATTTCATAAAGAGGGTAGAATGTAAACTCCTGGACTAAGATCTTAGGAAATTATTGAAAGATTTTAAATGAATTTAAATAGGTATTAATCAAAAATAATAATTACAAACCCTTCAGCAAAAAAATATATATGAGTTCTATTAATTAGTGGTAAACTTTGATTGTATGAAATAAATAAAAATAAAATAAATATGATATTAATTAAAATGAAGTTTTGTTTTAGAGGTAAATATGGATGAATGTATCCAATGAATTAGTTTGAAAATTTTGATGATTTAAGTAAATAAAATAGTAAGCAAATTTGAATTTTTGCATAAAAATATTTTCTATTGTCTAGTTTTAAGCTATTAATCATAAATCTCAATCTAACCATTGGATCATGTTGAAAGTTTTTGAGTAATTTCCTGACATGTTGTTCTACCTTATTTTAAAATTTTAGGTCAATCAGATATCTAGAAAGTTATGTGAAATTACCAGTTTCCAGGAGGAAATATAAAAAAATAATATATAGACTCATTAATGGCAAAATTTTAAATAAATTGAAAAGTTCATTTCCCCCTTTCTATAACTAACAGCTGGCCACAAGGAAAAAAAATAAAAGATCCTTTTTTTCTTACATTTTCTACTGCAATTCTTCCAAAATTAAGGGTCTTTGGCTGGTTTAAGATAGATAAAAAGAGGAAAAATACTAAAAAAAACCTAAGATTTAGAAGGATTTAAAGAGAGGAAATGTTGATTTTAGTGAGAGAAATAATAGATTAAAGAGGAGAAAGAAGAATTAGAAGAGAAAGTTGCAATGAAGGAGATTGTTGGTTTCAAAGCCTTTGGGTAAAGTGTTCAACACTATGTAACTTATGTTATTTGAAATTTGATTATGTGAGGGGGAGAAATCCCTAATTTTTCTTCTAGATTTTTTTAGAAGAATTTGGGAAAATATAAAATTGTTTGTGATTTTGTTCAATTAGTATATAATGATTGTTTATTAGTGCAAATCAAGAAAATTTTTTTTTGTAAATCATAGGTAAATGAAGGGCTGAAATTGTTTGTGACTTTGTTTAATTAGTATGTAATGATTGTTTATTACTGCAGATCATGAAACAATATGAGTAAATTATAGGTAAACGAATGGCTGTTAAGACCGACCATAAAAGAGTTTTAAGGGATGGTTTATTTGACTAAAGTGATGTGAAGTAAGAGTTATTAGTTGATAAAATTGCATGAGAAAATTGATAAAATTGCATGCAGAAATTGCGTTTAGTAAGGGTTATTAGTTGAGATTTTGCATGTGTTACTAAAATTAAATGTTTTAAAGTCCAAGTAAAAGTTGTAAGCTTGTGAGTTTGACAAAATTTAGAATTTCATATAAATACTTGTGATGCTATATGAAATTTGATTTATGGAAAAGTTTTAAATGCAATAGATTAAGTAATTATATGGTTGAACTCATGTTGGTTTAATGAAAGATTTAATGTCAGTAATGTGTGGAAATAATAGAGAATTAGGTATGAGTATAAATAGTTATTTTTTTGTGATATAATGTTAATGTTTGTATATTAGAAGCTTGTAGTTTTATTAATGTTGTTCATAATAATCAAATTATTAATATGTAAGATGATGTAACTTGAAAAGGGGTCACAATGTTAAATGCATGAATGGTTAAAATGTATTTTATATAAAAGTATGATTTGGTAAGGTTAAAGTTAAAAAGAATAGGAAACTTTTATATACAATTGGAAAATTTTTAACTTAAATTGTGGAATTAGTTAGTATGATTAAATTATAAACCAACAAGGATTTAAATGTAATTATGTAAAATATTTGAATTAATAAGAAATGAGTTACTTAGAAATTTGGTGAGGTTTGATAATATAGAATTGTATTAACACAAATATTGATTCATGTGGTGAGTTGTTGAAAATACTAATATGGATCCCTCCTTTAAAAAATCCTGAGAGGTATTAGGAGTTGGATTTTCAGTTAGAGGAGCTGGTAGATGACTAGCATCTTAAATTTTTCTTTAAAATTAGTGAATCTTTTATTAAAATTTTAACTTCATAGTTGTTGTATTATGTTAATGAATGTGGTTAGATCGAGAAAAAAAATAGAGTTAAGAATGCAAATGGAAAGGGATATAATATGATTGAATGGGAATATAAAGAAACTAACCTATGGAAATGGTATATATGTTACATTTGAAAAGATTAGTATTAGGATTTGAATTACATAGTCAGCCTATAAATTAGGGACTTTGAACTTAGTTAGCCTAGAATGATAACTAAGAGATTTGAATTACATAGTTGACTTGTGAATTAGAGACTATAGACTTAGTTAGCCAACAATAACAACTACAAGATTTGAATTACATAGCCGACCTATAAATTAGGGACCATGAGCTTAGTCGCCCCAGAATGACAACTAAAAGATTTGAATTATATATATGAATCATGATTTGGGGATTTTGGATATAGATATATAAAAATGGTAATTAAATGATTGTGATTTCATGGTATAAATTGTCATTCAATTGATTTGAGAGTACTGTATAAATTTGTTTTAAGGAAAGTCATCTGGTAAGTGACTCATTTTACGACTATGTATGGAACAAGTAATAATATTACATGAAATTATAAACTGTCGATTAACTAGAGTTATTCATGATGGAAAGTTTGATGAAGGTTATTAAAAAAAAGTTTAAATTTTTGTTTTGAGAAAAAATATGCATAAATGTCTTAAGACTAACTAATATCTTTAAATTATTATATTTCATATAGGGCCATCACATATTTCAGAACAATATTGAATTAATTGTTGTTGTTATATAGCTTTTGTTAGGTATATATTAATTATTTTTTGTAAACTCTATAGTCATACGTATTTGATGATTTCATTGTATCATGTATTAAATGTTGTAATTTAGCTTAGCATGTACATATTAACCATCTTTTTAATGTGTGTGTGTGTTGTAAGGAATTGATATATAAAAGTGTTATATAATGGTTATGAATTATGAAGTGAAAGGATATATGTAGTTAAATAAATGAACTAAAGGTATACTTAAGGCATCTATATGGTAATTTTTAGAATGTATTTTATATAGGACATAAAAGGATAAATTTTGGACAAAGCTTTGTATAAGGGAGACTTTGTTGAAACTTTATTAAATTCATTAAACCATATAATTAGTTTGATTTAAAAATATTATCAAATATGACATAAATAGTGTCCAAGAAAACAAATTATAAAATGAAAAGTCTAATAGCATTGTGGATGCAATCAAGTAATGTAATCGTATGATAAAACTATACTAATATATATATATATATATATATATATTCGGTTTTCATTTAATACCAAATATAATTAGATTGTTGAAAGACAAGTGTTAATATAAGTTAAATAGCAAATGGTGATAAGAAAAGGAAATAATAATGGGTTAGGATTAAATTTTAGAATTTATTGTACGACATATATTAATACTCGTTGATGTAAGTAAGGTTATTAAAAAAATTGGTCCCATTACTTAAAAACTAAAACATATGGGGTGAACACTATCTAGCCGATGCTGTCCACCCCTTCACAAAACACTATGAATTGCCCTGTTTATTTTTTAAAAAATTATTTTGGTTCTCAAAGTTTTATTTTAGACAATTTGATCCTGATTGAAGGTCAATTGATTTGGATTTCTTAGGCAAGAGTGAAATTGAAAGAATATGGACCAAAAATAAAAGGCACCAAACATGAGTGGAATGCTAGAAGTTTCGAGAAAGGTACACTTTGGTCTTTCAACTTTAAATTAACACAAATTATACGATTTTGGTGTCTTATTTTTTTTTCAAATTCAATTTTGGTACAAAAGTTCATTTTTGTTATTTTTTAGTCCCTGGTTGAGAGGAGAGAGAGAGGTCATCGGATTTCAGTGGTGTAAAGAAACAAATGTCATAGACATCAATTTAGACAACCAAAACGGTGTTTGTGTCAAATGGTTTCATTTGATGAGGGAAGTTTTTATTAAGTGTTTTTTTTCCTTTACAATTCATGAAAAAACATATCTGAACTCGATTTCATTTTTGGTTTCGGGTTAATTTCAGTCTTTGAGACGGTTTATTGGTTTTTTAGGTCATGAATAGGTTTATCACGGTTCATAAAGTGTTTTTGGTCAAAAATATATTGAAAAATAGGCTTTTGAGTGAGAAAACACAAGCCATAATTTCTCGACCATCTCAACGACCAGAATTTAGGCAAATCAAATGATGCATCGTCTGGCTCAGCAGGCGACATGTCGTCTAAATTTTTTTTCAAAAGAGTCATCCGCCCCAATTGCAATTAAAAAAATAGGTCCAGTCACGCGGGCCCTGACGAAATGGGTCAGGTAGGCTGGCTCGGCCTAGTAGCGCCTGAACTTTTTTTTTCCTTTGTTTTTGTAAATTATTTTTTTTCTAATTACTTTTTTAAAATTAATGCTATTTTATATGGTTTTTTCTCTAATTATTTTTTTATTTATATTTAGATTAATACCCCTTCTCTTTTTCATTTGGTTTAGAAAACCTCTTTTAAATGATGATTTTTTTTTGTTATACATTTAAATTTTAAAGAGTTTTTGTTATACATCTATATATATATATATATATATATATATATATATATATTTATCTTTTGTATAGATGAACTTTATTTTTTATAAGAAAAATAATTTATTTTTGGATAATATTTTTAATGTGTGCAGTCTTGTATAATGATTTTTTACCCTTTTATTTTATTCAATCAATTTAATTTATGTCTCTATTTCTATTATCATTTACTTAAATAAAAAAATTATTTTAATAAACAAATTTAGCAAACAAAACTGGATAAATGTTCTGGCTTGCAAAATTAACTATCTTGATCTACATGTATTTCTTAATTTTTTTTATTTTTTTAGTCATTGTTTATATATTTTTTTATTAACACACATAATTCTCAATTAATTTGATTACATGTATGTATAAATTTTTTTTATTTTCACTTAAAAAATTTCCAACTACAAAAACATGTTGAAGAAGCTTTTGTGTATAATTTTTTTTATTTAAAAAATAAATATTTGACTCATGGCGAAGTGATTGTCTACATTTTATGTAAAAAAAACATAAGGTGTTACAAAAACTCAATGGACACAGTAAATTTCAAATCAAGTTAATAATTAGATTTAACTGATTAATTTTTTATAATACATGTAATATGATAAAAAATACAAAGTTTGAACTCTCAAATAGAAAATTTGACCAAGCATATATATATATATATATATATATATATATATATATATATATATATATATATATATATATATAAAAGAGTATAAATAAAGAGTTTGTAAAGCCTTAATGAATATATCATGAATTTTCAAACAAAATATAATAAAATTATTAAATTAGCATAATTTTAAAACTTTGGATTAATGGAAACCTTGAATTAGTTTCTTCATTTCTTATCTTAGTCAAATTTTTTCATAGAGAGTTTGTTGAGTTGGTCTAAGTAAGGTTTCTAATGGCAGGGACTAAGAGATTGTTTAGAGTTACGGTACAACTCGTGTTTAATATTTTTTAAATTTATTTTTATTTAAAATTATTTTTTTATATTTTCAAATTATTTTGATATACTGATATTAAAAATAATTTTTTTAAAAAAAATATTGTTTTGATGTATTTGCGTGAGAAAAACACTTTCAAAAAAAAAATTTATCTCAAACACCTCCTAAAAAGTCATTATGATGATAAGTTAGGCTTTCAGAAAAAAATAAAAGAAAAGTAGAGACTGATTTGTAAATCTCCCAATAAGTTAAGGATGAATTTGTAGTTATCTTTTTTTCACCTTTTTTTCATGCTTTTTGAATCTGTTTGTAATTTGTAGTAGCAGTTTAAAATGTTTTTCGCTTAGAAATACATTAAAATAAAATTATTTTTTTAAAAAAATATATTTTTAATATCAGCTCACCAAAACAATATAAAATATAAAAAAAAATTAAAACTTTTAAAAACACACTCAAAACAGCAACAGGTTGATTATAATAATAAATAAATCAACTCTAGCTGACTTAAGTTTAACATTAAGCTAACAAATGATGATAAAGTAATAACAAGCTCGAATAGCTATCAACGGAACGAAACATCAAAGCATGGTCTCTATCTCTTCCTCACCAAGAAACATGCTCATTTAATGGTAGAATTCACCAGAAGGTTTTTTTTTATTATTATTATTGTTATTTTTTGATAATCATAGCAGGTAACGAAAATATAGGACAAACAACTTTCTTTTACAAGATTAATGCTCATTTTAGGAGGTTCCGTCTGTTCACGTATTAGCACAGACATGAACATGATGCCTGCTAAGAGATGCTGGTGTGAAAGAATCATTTTCCAACACAAACAAATGGGGATAGTAGCTTAGAGCAGCCTGAAGTTGAATTGGAAATCTGGTCTTCGTTTTAACCAAGTGGAGTATATATATTTTGACAGCCAGTGAA
>Ga0325405_1006453_pt1 | contig 11848 bp, 6 predicted proteins | sample PopdelMetagenome_21_FD_205663 | JGI IMG/M metagenome (GOLD analysis project Ga0325405, IMG submission 205663) | Populus deltoides microbial communities from Bellville, Georgia, United States - Xylem-Control-R2 | ecosystem: Host-associated > Plants > Phyllosphere > Stem > Wood/Secondary xylem...
AAAAAAAATCTCCAAAATGCAAGAATTAAGGACTAACAACAATAGAATAACGGTTTTAAAATGAAATTCTCTGCTATTTTTCTGGTTCAAGTCACATTGCAGGATTTAGCGGAAACGTACTAGCCTCCATCTCAAAGCTGCATACAAGAAGCCTCCATCTCAAAGCTGCATACAAGAAGGAAAAGCTAGTAGATTCATTCCTAATTTTCAAATTCAGTCCGGTTTAAGGTTTGGATTCTGAGTTTTGATCGAGTCACCGAGTTTTGATCAGAGCTACATACAAGAAGGAAAAGCTAATAGATTGATTCATAGTTTTCAGACCTGACCTGGTCCAAGACCCGGGTTCTGGGTTTTGATCAGGTCGTCCGGGTCAATTTTTTAAATTAAAACGACGTCGTTTTAATAAAAAAAGTTAACGGGTTGCAACTGGGTTTTTGACCGGGTCTTGCCGGGTCATCGGGTCACACCGAGTTTTTCTTTCCTCTATTTTTTCTTCAACCAGGCCTGGTTCCAGCCTTGAGTCGGTCGACCCGCTGGGTCGGGCCGGGTTTCAGATTGAATTCTTTCTTGATTTCAATGTATTTACATTTAATTATATTATTCAAATATGTAATTTCTTAAATTTTTTCTTATCATATGGCTGTATTAGATTTCATCAAATAAATATTAATATGATGTTTGTTAAATATATACTGATATGTAAACTATGTGAATGGACTTTTGTATGGTTGAGTAATTTTTTTTTTAGTATATGCAATTTCATTTTTATTTATATAAATTTTATACTTTATTTTTTCCCCCACAATTGACACATCATTTAAACTTTATAATCTCTCTCAATAACATAGGTTTATTTTTTTAAAGGATTAGTTACTGTTCGAGAATGTTTTTCTAAACAATTAGTGTTATTTACAGAGTGATAAAAATTAATTTTTAAAATATTTTTAATTTTGAAATATATTAAATATATATTTTTTAAATTTATTATTAGCACCGGTACATCAAAATAATAAAAATATAAAAAATTAATCTAAAAATAATAATAAAAAAACTTGTTAAAAAACCACCCCAAGCACCTTACACAAAAAAAAAAAAAAAAAAAAAAACCTGCGATTCTACCTGGTTGCAGCGCGCATGATCATAACGCGCCGTGAAGATATAACTGGGCGCCGATTGAATAGTAAACCAATGTGCTACCCACAGTAAAAAGGCATCTGTCGCCAAAACGAATAAAAACCATTTTAGGAGAATCTGAACCTCCTAGACATTTGAATTTGTTTTTCATTCTATCTTTAAGCAAAAAGTACACCGGATTATTTGCTTACGTGTATAGATTGGGTGGGAGCATCCCTAAAGCACTTGAGTGGGCCATCTCCGGTTAGACCTCTCGTTTATTATTACTACGTTAACTATTGCTTTTTAGTTTTTACTTAAAAAAAATATTATTTTATTTTTTAAAATTAATTTTTGAATAAATATATTAAAATTATCTAAAAATATAAAAAATACTAATTTAAATAAATAATAATTTATTTATTTTAAAAAAAACACTTTAAAAACGGTGCCTTACCTCTGCAAATACTTGGCTATAAAATATTTTCATAGCCCCTCCCCCCGCCTCCAACGTCCCTCTTTCTTCTTCAACGCAAATTGTCATGTCTCCTTAAACGAAGCAGATCTCTTCTAATCTACTTGAAGCTTCTAATTCTTGTTTCGCTCCGATTTTCCCACGGAGATTTGCCCTAATTTCTCTTCTGATCTCAGTTTTATCCACTTCTGATCTACACAATTCACTTGGCTCTTTCTAAACCTTTTGTCAGCTTGATATTCACGATCAAATGCTGCTTTCTTCACAGTAAGTTGTCGTTTAAATGATTTAGGAACTATCAATTTTGTTCTTATTTGTGCCTTTTCAATGTTGCATGCGTTGGGTATGTATCGTGTCGGATCAACAAAATGCGTCGATCCTTTTGTTTGCTGAGAAACTTCAAGAAAAATAAGCAAAACCAAAATTTTTGACATCATTACATACTCATTGCAAACTCCCATTTTGTTAATTATGAGATTTTTTCGGCAGTTAAACGAAGAAGAATGGTTTTTTTTTTTTTTTTTGTTTCGTCTGGTGTATATCCTTTTATTTTTATTTTTGTCCTTTTGTTTTTATTTTTGATATTTGTTTTTCTTATTTTGAAACACTTGCAGAAGATATTTAGAGTAGCAACGGAGTTGGATTGGAAGCGAGATGCTTTTCACTTTTAGGTAAGTACTCAAGTATCATGTTCTTTTTGCCTGTGTCCGTACAGCGTGTAGCAAGGTTCATTTTTGAAGTTTAAACTGTTGTGTTGCTGCTTTACTTTGATTTCAGTTTTTAATATGATTGATTGAGTCATATATTAATTTGGACATGGTTGTCAGCTTCTTACACACCGATCTTTCATTAGATCTCCACCAGTTCACCTTATTTTATGACATTTATTGCTCTATGATCACTGTGTTTGTGAATGATTAATCTCATAAGGCAGAACTTGATTCTTTAAAATCAAGTTTGTCATGGGAACCACGTAAAATACAGTCTAGACAATTTGTTCTTTTTGTTTTTTCTGTTCCTACCAAAATCTATATCATTCCCGTTTTATTTTATGAACATTTTGCTTCTTCACTGTTTAGCACTTGCTACCGTAGAGCATAACCCTTCTAACTGTAGTTTTGTAAACTCTCACTTTAGTTCTTTACTGACTTTCTAATTGCATAGCCTTGTCACACGCAAATAGCTTATGCCATGCCATAATTTTAAATTTAACACGTATTAAACATGTCTCAAAGCAAATGATATGGAGATTTGTAGGAGTGGCAATAGTCTAAATCTCTTGGAAGATTATTGCATTTTTTAGTAAGCAACCAATCTTATCACTTCAACCATTCAATTACAAAACTATATCCTTTTTATTGCTTACCATGCCGCAATATCCTTTTTATGCTCTACATCTATTTACCGTATAGCTATTTTACCATTTCAACCATTCAATTATTCTCCAAAAAAATAAAATAAAAAATGCATTCAACTATTATCAGCACACCTTAATAACAATCCATTTACGTTTGGTACCTTAAATCAAATTATAATAGTAATATGAAGTCCTGCTTCCTTGGACTAGACCTCGTGCTTCTTGAAATCGTGAAGTCCTCTTTCCTGTGTACAGGGCCTCTTTCCTGTACATTACAACATGTGTACAGGGCCTATGGCCTTGGTCTTCTTGAAATCTTGAAGAGAACACAAGAGAAGGCAACCTTTTCAGCCCAAGACCTCCAAGCTTATACTGTTAGATGTTGGTCCTATGTGGTTGGATTTTTTCCACTAACCCACATCCCTCTTATGCAACGCTTTCGATTGGTCTGAATAGTCTGATGGGAAGCCACATATGGAATTCTCTCTATACTCTGTTCCTCAGATTTCCATCATTCCAAGGGGTCCAACATTTGCAAGCAGAGGAATGGCTTTCTGGCCAGTCTTTTCCTCCTTAAACCCTGTTCAAAAGCAAAGGTCTAGTTTGATAATGATAAAGTGGAAAATTACATGAATTACGTGAAGTAGCATACCACTACGAGGCTCGGCTAAAAGACATTGCTTGCATAAACTAAATTTCAATCTTACTTCTTGTCTCTGTCTTTTCTTTGAAGTGTGAAGAATGTTCTTTCAAATGATTTTGACCTTGAAAGTCATGAGCCCGTTCATGAAAGCCGACGGAACAAACTTTTTAGTCGATTCTTTCTAATTTTGGTTTTACCCTTTTACAAGTTACTCTGGACACTCATTGTCCTAAGCTTGGGCAATTCGATTACCTTGCTTCTCTTATGTGATTTTTGAGTAGTCATAGTTAGCCTAAGGATCGGAATAAGAGGTTTCGAAATATCGGGCTTGCTAGGCTTCTTTCTCATGTGAAGGCTTCAAATCCAACTTTTCTCGATACCCAGTCACGAGCAACATCTTTTAACTCGTTAATTGCAATAGCCTATATAAGATGAGTCTAATTGTCTCCTAGTTATAACTGAAGTTATTAGCCCCTTACTTTCAAAGCAGCTTTTAACCTAACTGGATGATGAGTCTTAGGGCCTCTACCCCAACCTGGTTTTTTAGCCCCCCAATAAAGTATTTTAATACCAAGTAAGATCAGATGTGCATAATCACAATTGGTTAAAGATATTTGAATAACCACTTCGTAGGCTATTGATAATCGAATACATGTATGCCTCTATAGATGTAGTAAACCTCTCTCTATAATCTTAATGTAAAAAACTCACCAATCAATAATCGGACTATTTATAAATTTTCCACTTTAATTTAATCCATGGATTGAATAAACTATTCACTGACAGAAAAAAAAATGAAAGATCTGAATGCCAGAACAAAGACAATAAGAAATCAAATAGAAAAAAATACAAAGAAAAGAAAAAAAATGATCTTTGAACAGGGAGCTTTCCCCCCCCTTTCCACCTCACTTTTTGGTCTTAAGAATGTTGGTTTTAAGAATGAGTGATTGCTCTTCTCCGACCCTTACTACCCAACTTGGGAGCGGAAAGATAATGCGTTCTAGTTATTGAACAAGGTTCTATAGTCGCTCTGCGACCCCTGGATGCCGAAGTTGTGCATTAGGTGATCTCGTAGTTCATACGGGGTGGAGACAACGTGGTCGGTCCATGAATTTTCCTTCCTTTTTTTGCATTTCGCTAAAAGGTTGAAGGAGGATGGTGCATCAAGTTGTTCGCAAGGGCCAAGGACTCCTTGGTTCGGGCCGAAGAAGTAATGTCACTCGATCATTATCAAACTGAATGCAATCTTTTTCTATCCATGAGGATTTCACTATAGCGCCTTCTACTTCTTATTGGCCATGAACTAGATCAGAATCATTCTCAACAAGTCCATAATAAGTGATCCTATTTTTTTCATCGAGTTTGGATAGAGACCAAAGGTCTTGAGCAATTGATCTGACAGAACAACTTACAATTGTAAAAGATTAAAATTAAAATCATCAAAAAATATTTTACAAATATTAAAAAGAAACAATGCTCAATTAGTCCGTAAATCATATTTTTTTATAAATTTTTTGATTGAAAAGATATATATAAATATCCTTCCTGCTATCATTAATATTCTGAGGATCAATGTACAGTTTTTTCTTGAACCACCAAGAAAAATGATTAACAAATACATTTATATGTAAAATAAAAAATATAATCACAAAAAATTGATAAAACAAATCAAAATACACTAATTCACTTTATCTCGATTATAAAAAAAGCATTTAATTATAGTAATTTATAAAAGGCATTTAATTATAGTAATTTTAATAAGAACTCAAAGATTTTTTATAACGTAACCTCCTTGGCATAAGTATATGTATTTTACTAATTATCACAAGTCCAAGTTATTAACCTATATAAGTTGAGATTTGTTTATCATGGAGCTTCTCTTTTTCTTAAGAATGAAATAAAAGATTATTTTGGAGTCTTAAGAAAGATTTCAGTGCAAATTAAATGATATAAATTTTAGAAATTCTGCAATGAATGAATGAAAAAATTGGGTAAGAAGTAATTATCAATATAAATATGATTTATCTTAGATCAGATAGTCTATTTTAATATCGCAAAAAATGGAAAAATAGAATGAATCAACAACATATGATTCAAAATAAAGATTTAAATAAATGGAATTTATATGAAAAAAGACCAATTAATTCATTGTGAAAAAAAAAAAAAATTTTGAAGAAGATTCATTATCTAACCAAAAAGATAATTTTAAAAAATACTATAGATATAATATTTTATTATATAAATCCATTAATTATGAAGATAAGAAAGACTCATCTATTTATGAATTACCATTCCAATTAAATAATAAGCAAGAGATTTTTTATAATTATAGAATAGATAAAAGCAAATTATTTGATATGTTGGGAGGTATCTCTGTCAATAAGCATCTAGCAGAAGATGATATTATCGATAAGAAAAAAAGCTCGTATAGAAATATTTGGATTGGAGAATTCTCCATTTTGGTCTTAGAAAGAAAGTTGATATTGAATCTTGAATCGATACCAGAACCAAACAAAAAAAAAACCTTCTTGATTGGATGGGAATGAATGAAGAAATGCTAGATCATCCGACATCAAATTTAGAATTTTGGTTCTTTCCAAAATTTGTGATACTTTGCATCACATATAAGATAAAATCATGGGTGATACCAATCAAATTACTTTTTTTTTTAATTTTAATGGAACTAAAAATGTTAGTAAAAGACTCATCTATTTATGAATTAGGAAAATATGACTTAAATGTTCTTATCAAACAATCATTTGGGACAAACAAAAATAGACAGCAAGACAATCTTTTTGGAATGGAAGGAGTATAATTTTCATCTTTTATCTTACATTTAATTATAGATACCTTACAAATGGACTTTAATTAGGGGTATTGCAAAAAATTTCATGAATTAAATGTTTTGATCGGACATTCATTTTATGACAAACAAAAATGAAAGTAGCACAATCTCCTTGGGATGGAGAGAGTATAATTTTCATTTAAATGAACTTGCATTTAGTTTTTATTTATGCATTTCATCTTGTTATGCATTATAATATGAGATATATAAAAAGATGATTTTTATAAGATTTTTAAATTGAAATAAATGTTTATTAAAATTTAAATTAAATGAATATCATATTTCAACTTTAAAATAGTAATGTCAATTTTTTAATAATTAATTTAGTTATTAAAAACCTTATATTAATTTTATGCCCTTTATGTTCATTTTAATTCAAATAGCACAACAATAAATTTATTCACAACATGAGATCACAATTTATTATCAATGATGTTTAATTGCTTTGTTTCAAAGCACAACACAACACAATTAACCATAATTCACCTTAGTGTTTTTATTTTATGAAGTAAATTGAATTCTTGAGTGTTTGTTTAGTTGTTTGTTTCAAAAGTCAAATAACTACCATGTGTACATGCATTGAATTTTTATGAAATATATTGGAGTCCGACATGGTATGAATGCCAAGCATGGATACGAGCTCCCAATTTTGAAAAACATATGCTAATAGAGGGGACACTATTCTTATGCACTAATTATTTTTGTTTCTATATTGAGAAATTCTTTATTTATGTTAAAGAGAAAAATACTTGTTCATACATAATCATGCATGTATGAAATGATAGATTTACTTGTTCTCGTCTTTATTGCATTTCACAGTCATAATCTTATATGAGATATCAAGAAATGTTAATTATATATTTCTTTTGACATAGTTTCGTGTTCTTACTGTTATTTACACTGCACCTTTTCTCTTATTCTCCTTCTAGCATCAAACTCTTATATTCTTCTTGTTGTTCTTCTCATTAGTCTTTTATAGTTTCCATGACAAAAACTTTCTTTTTACATCATCAATTTATCATCTAATATATATTGGACACATCGGATTTTTTATTTTATTTTTTATAAAATTTGTTATTTTTTTTTTCTTCTTGTTGAAAACTTACCAAGTTCTTACATAAAAAAAATATAATTTTGGTATGGTAAATTGCGAGAAGTTGTATGACCATGCCAAAACATTTCTTGCTCCACCAGCTAATACCTGACTTCGTATCAAAAAGTGATTCAACTTTTGTTCAACTCTTTCTCAGAAATTTTCCCTATAGGAATTAACTCAATTTTCTGGCCAAATATAACTTTAACGAGGTTTATGTCTCTGTTTCATTTCCCCTTTTTACTGTTTAGAAATGAATATGTGTAAACCTTCCAAATAACTATTTTTAGACTATTATTTGTTAGTTGGATGGAAAATATTGGAGAACATCAACAGACTTTTTGAAAATGAACCACTGAAATATTTTCAAACGAAGAATATTCATAAAAAAAATGATCCTTTAGAATTTAAGGTCTAGAAATCAAGAGTTTACACTCTTATTCTTATATACATCTTTGTCCTAGATGAGAACAAACCTGAATCTGTAATATCTGTTTGTAGGGGACTTAACAACCACCACTAACCTGTTTCTGAAATCTTATTTTCCAAATTATTCCAAAACTTTGATTTTCTTCTCAGTTGTGTGTCATTTGGAAGGGAAACCTGTTTTCTGTGCTCTGCTAAACTTTCTTACAAAACTGAACTGACAACATCAGAATCCAACCTTGAACAGGAGATGATATTAGCCAGGCCCCAGCTGCTCCTTCATATCTGGCATCCGAGTTATCATCTGGAACTTAATGTTTTTATTGATGAAAGAATTCTTCTCCTTTCACTTTAGCCATATGAATTTTGTATGACCAAAAGGCATATAATGGAGGTGCATCTTCTATCACATCTGAGGGCTTTTGCATTTTGGAATCACTGAATTTTCCGTCATTCAAATTTTGCATCAGAAGTGTAGTTGGTATCATACAGAAAGGTTTTCTTTAGGAATAACAGCAGCACATATTTTTTTCCACATTCCACGTGGCGTGATTTAGTTTTGCTAGTAATGGTTCATAGAAACTTCCTAGGTTTTATCTAGTCTACTTGCCATAACACTGCTTCTAACATTAAAAACACACATTATCGAGCCCCTGCACCCTCTCCTTCCTGTAACTAAGTGGTTGTTGACATGTTCTTTTTATCTTCTCCTCTGTAAATTTGACCAACAAAGGGTATTGTGTTGTTCTGTCTGGAAACTTTTTATTTTATAGAAAGGGAGTTGTTCTATGATTGTAATTGGTCCTATGAAATGAGCAAGGTAGACTATTATGCCACTGCAGTCAATGATTTTCTTAAGTTTAAACTTGGTTGAAATCAAAGTTAGCATGCAGTATATGTCCCCACAAATTTCTGAAGTATCTTGTTAAATTTGCTTCCCTGTCAGCAAATTACTATTTTCCTGAAGTACCTACCTGGTGATATCGGTATGTTGCGAGTCCATCAAATGACATCCTAAATAAAATTGTTTATGGTAGAATGCATGACTTCTAATTCTGCCCACCCATTTTTGAAGATTAAAGTCATTTTAAAAAATGTGTTAAAAACGCAGTGCAATGTCACTTCTCTTTATTACAGTTATCTCATTTTTTTCACAAGTAGCTGCCTTGATCATCACAGTGCAGAAGTTTTTTCCATTGGTCATGTCTAACCAAAGTATTCTCTTAATGGTTATTGGCTCGCATACCACTGTGCAATAATAGAAGCATGGTCTTTTAATTTATGGGCCATTAAATACCCATTCCTGGTGACGATGCATCACACAACTTCTTCGCTAATGCAGTTGTAGTCTGCTGCAGTTTTAGGGGACAAAAGTTTGGCATCAAAGACTGATAAAGTAATTGATAGTTCACAATTAAGTACTTGTTGTATGGACGAAATTATACCCCAACTTTGTAGCTCTTGCTGGTGTATCATAGTTTTGTTGCTGTGGCTGGCTAAGCTGGAGATGGACAGGTACATGTGATTCCTCTCTCATGCCCAGACCATTTGTGAGAAGGGAATTCCTGTTTGCTCCATTTACTTCTCTGGTTCCATAAACCTGGGATGTGAAAACATGCTGATGAGGATGGAATAAAACACCTTACAATTTCATTCAGGAATAAGGTATTGATGGTTTGAATCGACATTTTGCAAATAAGTTTTTGCATACTCAAACTTCTACCTTCTTATACAATTCTTGATTTTCATGACAAATTAGGTTTGCCTTATTATAGAGTTCCATATTTTCTTGGTGAATGAGGTTTCCCTGCAACAGATACATCAAGTTCAGCTACTTGAATTAAAAAACTTATGTAAAGGAAGTTAGTAGCTTTTGTCTACAGGCCTACCTTTCTATTTAGTTCTAGTATTTCATCCATTAAAATTTGGTCCTGATGAAATCAATATCAATATCAGTGAGATGAATGTGCTCCACATCTTGGAAATTTACTGCACACTGGGGTTTTAGGAATTTCAAACCTTTTTCATGCGAACACGCCGGAGACTCATTTCCAAATGGTTCTCCAAATTCTGCAAATCCTTTACGCTTAAGCCCGAAAGTTCTTCACCCATCATTTGCCTGCTATCATCATATGGAAATGTAAACTTTGCTAGCTAGGCATTTAGTGAAAAGCAATAATTCATTTCATCCTCTTACAGTATTCAGTTTTTGAAGGATTTTTCAATAGCATTAAGCTGTCGCGGATGCTTCCTTTTATGTTCAGATGCAAATCTTTTCCTCATGGTTATTTTTCTTGTTTAGTTCTACTATGAGAAAATAGTTGGTCCTTCCTCACTTGTGCGGGTCCATTCATGTTTCCTTAGTTTTCCATTGTTTGTACGTAAAATAAATATTCTAGTTGTTTAGTTAATCTTCGAAAGACATTATGGAAATTACTTGCTCTAGTTTTAGAAGTTGCAGATAGTTTATTGAAATTGTTTAATTGGCTTATAAGTCATTGGTTTAACACCGATAAAATTTCTGGGGTCCCAAACAAGACCAGCACTACTTGAATATGTTTAGGAGAGGATGTGTGGCTGATGCCTTCTTGTGCCCCCCTTTGCTCCTGATGCACAATGTTGACATTCTTTTCAGGTGATTGAGATGAACTTTTTCAGTGTGGCACAGGTGAATCTTTTGTGTCTAAATTGTTAATGATCACGTGGACACTAGTGATACCTGCAAGCATTTGACCTTAAATAATAGCATGCTCCATCAGAAGTTTCAGTTTTTCATATTCAACCTTGTTGAAGATTCTGAAGAAATCAAGGCAGATTTGAATCTGATCTGAACCTGATTTATGGGAAATGAATATAGAAAGCCAGATTTTTTCTTTCCCATAAATTAGGTCCAAATAATAACACGTATTTATGTGTGGTTAATAGCCTTCCTAATATAGATTTGTAGATGTTGTATGTAATCAGGAATATATTCCGAAATAAGATTGAGAAGTAAGAATTCAAGAATTCTCCACATGATATCAAAGCACTAAACCAAGCCTATTCTTTTTTTTTTCTTTTCTGAACCTATCTCTCTCTAGATCTGGAATTTCTTCTCTTATCTTCCAATCTGTCCTGACAATCCTAGTAGCAGACCTGTCCAGATCTGAAAAAACATGTCTGAAAACACTACAAAAGAAACCCAAATATTAGGTGAATTCCAGAATTTACAGTCATCCTACCGACTAAATGGAAGAAACTATCTGAAGTGGTCACAGATAGTAAAAACCTTTCTCAAAGGAAAGGGAAAGATTAATCATTTGATGGACAATCCTCCTAGTCCAGAAGACCCAAAGTTTACACTTTGGGATGAAGAAGACTCCATGATTATGTCGTGGCTATGGAACTCTATTATGCCAGAAGTCTGTGGGCCTTATATGTTTCTGGTTACAGCAAAAGACATATGGGATGCAGTGAGACAGACCTACTCTAAAGTGAAGGATGCTGCGTTAATCTATGAGATTAAGACGAAGCTTTCAATGACCAAACAAGGTAATATGATGGTTATTGAATATTACAATACTATGAAAAGTTTCTGGTTGGAGTTGGACTATTATCAGGATTTTAAGATGCAGTGTAGTGATGATGCTGTGATTTTAAAGAACTATGTAGAAAGAGAAAGGATCTTTGAATTTCTTGCAGGACTCAACATAGAATTTGATCAAATGCAAGTCCAAATACTTGGAAAGGAATCTCTACCCTCACTCAATGAGGTATTCTCAGTAATAAGGGCTGAAAAGGAAGGAGAACTGTGATGCTGGATGCACCAAATACTGAAGGATCTGCTATGTTGATAACTAATGCAGAAACATGGGTGATGCCATGAATGGTGCAGAAGTTGGGAAGATTGAAGGAAA
>Ga0325405_1006458_pt1 | contig 11844 bp, 6 predicted proteins | sample PopdelMetagenome_21_FD_205663 | JGI IMG/M metagenome (GOLD analysis project Ga0325405, IMG submission 205663) | Populus deltoides microbial communities from Bellville, Georgia, United States - Xylem-Control-R2 | ecosystem: Host-associated > Plants > Phyllosphere > Stem > Wood/Secondary xylem...
TCATCTGATTATATCATATTTTTTCAATAAGATTAAAGGTTTTATAGTAATATTAGCATTTACTTCATGTAAAATTATTTATAAATCTAATATGCTATTCTAAAAAAAAGCAATAATTGTTCATAATGAAAAATTTTTATATAATTTTATCAAATTAATTATTTTTTTTATTTTTTTCATAAAATTGTGTAAAATTTATCACCATGTGAGTTTTTTTGTTTTTTATTTAATTTTACTGTTTAGATGATAATTTTTATTTAAAATATAATGCTTTTTATATATAAAAAAAAATGCATGTTTTTGTAATACATGTTTTGACTAAGATTTATTCTTAATTTAAATTATTTGGATTGCGTTAAGTTTTTATTTAAAAAATCATGTTGCTGAAAAAGAAAGACATATTTATGACAAGAAAATAAAAAATTCATGGATAAGAGAAGGAAATTTCAACAACAAAAATTACATTTTTGTATAGAATTTAAATTATTTAATTTCTTACAAATAATGATTATGATTAAAGGAGTAAATTAAATGAAGAATTGTAAGGGAAATCAGACAAAAAATGCTTGGAAGGTGGGGGAATCAAGAGATCATATTTTTAGAGATAGAAAAACAAGAAACTCGAAGAGTAAAGGAGAAGAAAGTTGCAATGAATTCCTTATTTTTGTTCCAAATCATTGGGTAAAGTGTTCTAACAATCCAATTTCTTGGTAATTTGTGTCCTTTAGGAAAAAGAAATGCACAATTTTTCAATGTTGGTGGGTTTTAGTAATTTAAGGAAATAGATGTTTTGATGATAAATGCTACAATCGACCAACGATGAAAGGCTAAGATAATGAGAAAAATTGAAGGAAATTCATTGATATCCCTAAATCTAGGACCAACAATGAAAGGGGATTTTGGGAAGGAAGAATTAAGTTAAGGTTATGTGAAATTGTTTTTATTTTATTTTATTTTGATGTATATGTATGAGATATATGATTTGAGATAAGTATTTAATTTGAAAATATAATGAGTGTTATAGGACCATAAAGGGAACATAAATTGTGTGTTATGGAAGTTAAGGGAAAAGGTATTGAGTTGTGAAATTATGAAATTACGTGGAATAGGAGTTAGATTAATAGAATTGGATTAAAAATTGAAGAATGATTATAGAATGGTTCCTAAGTTTAAGGTTGGCCATGAGTAAAGTAAGGGATATGGAATAAGTGAATGGAAACTGATGTAATTATTTGTTAGTTGATAAAATTATCCGAGCAGTAGGTCATAAGTAGGTCATAAGATTGATGTTAGGGTTGAGTATATGAGTTACGCTATTAGACTTGATGAGAAACATGGTTTTATAATATGGAAGTGAAAGAAAGATTTTAAATTGTGTGGTGTAATTATTAAATTGGATATGTATATATATATATATACACACACACACACATTTATGAAATAACGCATAAAGTTATGAAAGTATTATGAAGGTTTAAGAAGTGGTTGATTTGTTAATTATTTAAATTGTAAGATTATTGATATTATGTTGGGTATAATTTGGGAATCCATTGATTAATATGAAGTAGGAAAGTAAAATAGGAAAATGGTGAATAAATGGTACATGGAGAAATGAAATGTTGTAATGTAAAATCATGAATAGATTATTATAAATATGCTAAATTTAATGAGAAAGGATGAAGTAGGAAATTGAGTATTTGTGTGAAGTTTATAATCTTAGTATTGATACATAAAGTAGGAATAATGGAACATAAAGACTTGGTATGGAAATCAACCTTAAGCTTGGGAATTTTATGGCCATATATGGATGATGTGAAGATAAAATAAATGTTATGCATATGCACTAAATAAGATTGTGTGGATTTATGTGTGCATGGCTAATTGTTATTATATTATGTTGACTAAAGTGTCAAGAAAGTTTAGAAATTTCAAGGTAATTTATGCTAATTCAATGATTAGTTGTGAATTTTGAAAATTTGAAAAATTAGTTAAGATATTATATAATTAAACCGTTTGAATATCTTATGTTAAAATAAGATTTGAAAAGATATTATGGCAAGTAGAGTATAAAAAAAATGTGTATACAATATGAAAAGTATTGTCTTAATGGAGAAATTAAAAATAGGACTAAGTTACAAGGTTGTGAATGGTTTAAAATGGAACAGATAATACTTTAACTAAAAGAAAAAAAAACTTGTTAAAGTTGTTATGTAATTATATCAATATAAAGGTTATAAACCAAAGTTAATTGTAAACCTTAATGTAAAAAAATATTAAAAGGGTATTATGTATACTTGTAAAACAAAATATTTAAATAGATAGGTAATAGAAATAAGAAATGAATTAATTAAAGAGCCTGGAAATTGAAGTAAAATAGAATGTGATATAAGATGTCTTTTTGTGAACTGAATAAGAGTAACATGAATGTAAATTTAAAATTTTTAAAAATTATAAATTGATGGTAGCATCTCTCTTTTTTTATTAGGAGAGAAACCAATAACTAGACCCTTGGTAGGAGGAGCTAGACCATTAGAAGGAGAAGATAGGTGTTCTCCACCTTGTCTTTATTTAAAACAAAGTTATTTTTAAACTTTTATAAGTGTGTTGTATCAAAAAGAAATGAGAACTCTCAAAGAAATAAAAAAGAAATTGATAAGAAAGCCATATGAGTGAAGGCTACTGATCAGAAGTTGATAAACTGACTATATGAGTGGATGCTACTAAGCAAAAATTGTTAAAAGGATTTCATTTTTAATTTTTAGGATTTTTTTGAAATTGTTTTGAGGAAAATTAAGTATTTCCAATACTAAATTCGTATATTACAATGTAAGTCTATGACCATATATTAAACAAAATTGTTAGAAAAATATACGAGGAACCCACAAATATTTTTTAAATAGTCCTTAGAATATTTTAGATTTTTTTTGCAGTTTTTAAGTATTTGTTTGGCTAGACACACAAATAAAGACAAAATAAAACTAAAGGGAAAAGACTTAGGGCGTGTTTGCCAAACAAGCTATTAACCTAAGCTTGAGGCATTAAAAATGGCTTAAAGGCAAGTTTTGCTAACATGCCCTAAAGATCCAAACAAGATCTTATATCCATATTAAAATTTGAGCAAGCGAAACGTGCCTTTAAGTTTTGGGCTAGGCTGACCCTATTGGTCTTGAGGCTTAAGCCTACGTATACGGGCTGAGCTCAGGCCTAACTCAATCTGGTTTGTTATGACAACAGGCAAATCAACTTGCTTTTTTTTTTTTTATATGGGCTGGAACCATACATGCTAGGTAAAGACAAAGGTCCAGCCTATATTTAGCCACCACTAGCCTGACCCAATGGTAGCTAGAAAATGCCAGTAATGTGAATTATTTATTCACATTACTAGCATGCTTTAATATGCATTCTAAGATGATAAAGAGCAGGGTGAGGCTTACCTAGGTTGGATGTGGATGTTGGCTAGCTGGTGGAGCCTCAGACATGGCGTTGTGGTTTGTTGGTGGAGTTCACGGTAGAGGTTGCTGTTGTTGAAGAAGTTGTAGTGAGGAAGGAGACATAGTTATTATTGAACATGATTGGTGTTGGGGTTCATGTTGCTGTCTTGAATGACTTATCCAAAAAGAAAAGAGGTTGTTAGTGGTGGTGTTATTGTTGCTGCTGGTGGTGAGCTGTCGAATGAAAGTTGTGCTACTTATGTTGATGCTACCTAGATTGATGGCAGTGCTATCATGGAAGGAAAAGAAAATGTTGCCTAGATTGTGTCCCTTCCTAGAAGTCATGTGATGATCTTGCCCATTTAAGTATATTTTTTGTTTTGTTTTACAAATATGAAAGGTTAGAAAGATGTGTTGAAAACAATAGGGGTAATTGGTTTTCTTCTTATGTTTTGAAAAATAAATACATAAGACTACTATGGTTCTTTTCTTATTATGATTGGGCTTTAGATATAAGTTGTTGGTTATTTATAGTCATTTTTATGCCTAAATTGCAATTCTATGTTATCACCTTAGTGATGCTTAGCCATGTTTGTTTTAGTAAGTTTATGGTTCAACTTCTTATGTTTTTTATGTAATTATTTCATGTAAATTATTTAGCTTGTTATATCAGGCTCTATCTCGAAGTTTTATACATGTGCAGACCTTTTTTATTGTTTTTTGTAGGATTTGTGTACTTAGTCTGATGTTTATATATAAACAATAGAAAATAAAATTTGAGAACAATTCTCACATTTGGTACTAGTCCAAGAAGTTTGGTTTAGCTATTTTGTTAGCATCAAGTATGCTACATCCAGATATATTATCACTCATGTGATTTATCAACCAATTTATTTAAAAATAATGAGTTATTGGTTTCATGTATATATATATATATATATATATATATAAAATCTGTAATTTTATTTTGTTCCCTACTATTTTCTTACAAGTTATAGCTATTCTTTTTAATTCAGGAAATCTCATATAGATCTCCTAGTGAATTAGGATCCCTTTTAATTTATATGACCTTAAAAAACTCAACAAATTAAAATAAATTAAATTAGATATATAACATAGCTTATAATCATATTTTTATATGACTCTTAAATTAGTTAGGTAATAAATCTTTATCTAAACATATCATATATCTTATATAATCACAAGTAACTCATCCAAATCATATAAGTTAGTTAAGTAGAATCCAATTTTATAGCGTTAAACATATTCGATTAATAATAACTTTGAGTATCTCAACAAGTTATCCATGATTAGAACTCTGGTTTGATGTATATAAAATTAGAAGATAACAATTCATGTTCTTAATGTGTAATTAATATATTAATAAGGAATTTATTATCAATTTTTAATTAGGTATCATTTCATGACATAATTGATATATAATACATAACAATTATATATTAACATACTCCTAGCATGCCTTTCTAATTGGATGATTATAAAAATATCTAAACTAATTCTCTCAAGTCATTGAAGGAAATTAGATGGACAAAACCTAGGTAGCCGTTACAAATCTTCATAAGTACTTTGCGAGCACTATGATTGTATTCTTCACTGCCATACTTTCTTCATATTGGTAATTTTTCTATCTAAATTTTTACATTTTTAAATTACATAACATTTACATAATTTAATAAGAAACCTTGAGTTGCATTCAAGTGGAATTAGATGAGAAAATAATTTTACAATCCTAGAATAAAAATAGAAAAAAGAAACAACACACATGCCCTATTTAATATTATAATCATTCAACCATCAAAAACACAATTACGTTAGTCTTTAAATTTCCTTAATCATCCATCATGCATAATAACATATTAATATACATAAATAAATATATTGCATGCTATAGTTCTAATTATCGATTTTATTTTATGTGTATTTAAAAAAATTATATTTCTAACATTTAGAAATATTAAATCATTCCAATTTGCTATTTTTTTTCAAACTTAATAAATTTTATTTAATACATTTTTTATTTGATTTTTTCCCAAAATTTAATAAGAAACTTAATAATATTAAAATTCTTATTAATATCCTAAACTATTTTAGAATTAATTAAATTAAAATTTCCAACTTAAAAACTCTCTTTATTTTAGAAAAAAAATTATTTTTCTATAAATTATATAATAATTAAAAAATGTAATTAAATTCTAATCCTATTAGGATATTACAAAACTAAAAAAAAAAATTGAATTAAACATTTTAATTCAATCCTAATCTTATTAGAAAAATTATTTCTACTATTAATTTAACTTAGAGTTTTAATTTTAAAATATAAAATCAGTAGAGAAGCAAGATGATAATTCTACCCCAAATATATCCTAGACGTTATTAAGTATAAGTTGTAAGAATAGAATCATAATTCTACCCCAAAAAAAGCTCTAAACAAAGCTTAAGGGCAGCATCATAATTATGTCCCTTCTTCTCCTCCTTGTAGTTGCCAATAGTGGGCACAATTCCCATCACTACCAGCGTGCCTAGCAATGGTAGCCTTGGCTGCTACTGCGCTAGGCCGCGCATAAAAGCATGGGGCTGCTCTCTTGCCCTGCATCATCCCTTATGTGAGGCAGCTGCCTCGCGCCAGGATGCGAGCAGCAGCACACGGTGTTGCTCCTGATAGGGTATTAAGTTATCAACCCTATTGCCTTGCACCAGAGTCTGGGGTCGCCGTTAGTGGAGGCGCAGCCACTTAATTTTTTTTAAAAAATTCTGACTAGTCTGAAAAAATATGGCTAGATGTGGTGGTCGGGATAATAACCAAGATTAAAAAAAAATATATATATATTTTTTAAAAAATAATTTTGTACATAATTTTAATTTATAATTAACACCAATAATAATTAAAATATGCAATCGATAATGACTTTGATACCATTCATGAGTTACTCAAAAGATATATAAACAGTGTAAACAATAAATGTAAAATTTATAGGAATTTCAAGAATCTTATTATATAGATTTATAGTGTTTAAGATTTATACGAAGATTACCTGAATATTTAATGCTCTTTTAGCTTTGAATAATTTCTTCAAGGCTATATTGTTATAAATCACAAGTCATCCAAGCGTCCGACTTTTATTGGTAATCCACATGGACCATTAGTGAGAAATCTCCTGAACCCTTTTAGGATAAAGAGATTGCTATACCATTAAGTGCTGACTTTTTTTTTTGTGTTTGAACAATGCTTTGATGTAATATGAATCTCATAATTATAACAATTTTATATTTTTTTTGCAAAATATTTTTGTCCCATGAATTTTATCCTTACTTTAAATTCATTAATTAAATATAAATAATTATTATAGATAAATAAAGCTTTTATTAATAATAAATATATTTTACATGAATAAAATTAGTGCTATACATATAACATATTGATTGATTATATGATATATTCACCATCATTTTTCTTTTTATTGTTAGATTTTCTAGTTTTTTATAACTTTTAATGGTTTTTTTTTCTTTCTGATCATGAATCTTAGTTTTCTATCTTGTTTAGATTTTTTTTTTCAGGTTTATTTAAGGAATAGTAAACACTAGTTACATACCCCGCGCGATGCCGCGGGTCAATTATTTTTTTCATTTCATAAAAAGCTAAGATCTAAAAGTATTAGGTTTTTTTGCAAAGTTATACCCAAGAGTCTTATGTTTAGTTGCAACGCCTAATCCAAGAGTAATATTTATAATATTAATAATAACATTAAGCTTGCATAGCCTAAATTTAAGTGGGTTTGACTGCAATACCAGATCCAATAGCATTGAATGTGGGTCTAGCTAGAAGGTCGCGTCATAAATATATGATAATTAAATAGATTAGTTAAAAAGAAAAAAAAAGAAAAAAACCAACAAGAAAATAAAAACTAATGAAAAAAAGGAAAAAAAATATGAATTAACTGGGTTAACCCTTCAAATCAGGTTAACCCGTCATACCTTGAATTCGCATCGTGAAAGTTTGATAATTAAAAAGGAAAAAAAACAAACTAATGGGTTAACCCAGAATTAACTGGGCTAACTCGTTAAACCAGGTTCACCTGTCAAACCCGGAATCCTTGTCATGAAAGTTTGATAACTAAATAGAAAAAAATTAACATTAACAATTTAAATTAAACAAAAAAAATTAATTAAAAAGAAAAAAAACAATAGGATGAGTCTTTTCACTGTAGACTGCACTGTGCAGTCCACAGTCAAATGCATAAAAACAACAAAAAAACAAAAAAAAATTAAAGGTATCAGCCGAGAACTACTTAGAAAAAACTTTAATATTAATAAACTAAATTAATTAAATAAAATTAATTAAAAATAAAAAATAAAAGAAAAGAAACCTCTAAGAAGAAAAAAAAACTAAATAGAAAGAAATTTAACATTAACAAACTAAACTAAACGAAAAAAAATAATTTAAAAGAAAAAAAAGCAAAAAAAATTTCAAGTTAACTCGTCAAACCAGGTTAACCTGTTAAACCTGGGATCTGTGTCATGAATGTCTGGTAACTAAATAAAAAAAGTGAACATTAACAAACTAAACTAAACGAAAAAAATTGATAAAAAAAATAAAAAAAAATCCAGGTTAACTCGTCAAACCATATTAACCCGTTAAACCTAAGATTTGTGTTATGAAAGTCTGATAACTAAATAAAAAAAATTTAACATTAACAAACTAAATTAATCAAAAAACAATTATGAAAATAAAAAACAAAAAAAAATGACGGGTCAACCCAGAATTAACTGGGTTCACCCGTGAAATTAGGTTAACCCGTGAAACTTGAGATATGTGTCATGAAAGTCTGATAACTAAATAGAAAGAAATTTAACATTAACAAACTAAACTAAATGAAAGAAATTAATTAAAAAGAAAAAAAAGCAAAAAAAATATATTTCTGGGTTAACTTGTCAAATCAGGTTAACCCGTTAAATCCGGAAAACGTGTCATGAAATTCTGATAACTAAATAAAAAAAATGTAACATTAACAAACCAAATTAAACAAAAAACTTTTGTTCGAAGAAAAAAATAAAGAAAGAAGCAAAAAAAAATCTCGAAAGGCATAAAAACAGCTAAAAAAATAAGACAATTTAAAAAAAATAAAAAATGGATCAATGTTTTACTGTGGACTATGCAGTCCACAGTAAAATAATGATCCATTTTAGTATATGTTACAATTAATTAAAAAGAAAAGAAAAAAAATTCGGGTTAACTCGTCAAATCAGGTTAACCTGTCAAACCCGGGATCCGTGTTATGAAAATTTGATAACTAAATAAAAAATTAACATTAACAAACTAAATTAAACGAAAAAATTCATTAAAAGAAAAATACACAAAGAAAAAAGCAAAAAAAACCCATAAAGGTAATAGAAAACAAATAAAAAATAAAAACAGAAAAAATAAAAACAGAAAAAAATGGGAAAAAAATAAAAAAAACAAAAAGAAAAAGAAAAAGAAAAAGAAGAAGACAAAAAAAATGGGAAAAAAATAAAAACAGAAAAAAAAAAGAAAAAAAAGAAAAAAAAAAGGAGAGCAGTTTTAGTTTTTTCATAATTTTAGAAGTGTAGACTATGTTTTATATGGTAATACCCTATTCCACATAATTCTGTTTTTATTAATTTTTGTTGTTTCCGAAGGCTCAAGGGTTCAATAAAAAAATGACAGGAAAATAAAGAAACTAAATCAGAGGTCATATCTATTCCTCTGTGATGGAATGTAGATTACAAACATCTTAAAAATCATCGTTGCCAACTCTTCTACTAACATACATCTGATTTTATAGGAAAGAAAATAATGAAAAGAAAAAACAAAGCTTCGAACCGATTTCCCAGGTTTCAGCTGTGTCCTGTTTCCAGGAAATAACATGAACTTTCATTCCGACAACGATACGCTGAAGATATTCCCTGGAACTCCTTTCCTCCCCGGCGGTGGTCACAGTCACCTTGGACCATCCGATTTTATGAAGTTCTATGCGGAACTCTCTTGGCGGCTTCCTTGACTTTGGATCCGTTTTACGTTGTTCTTGTGTTTTTTTAAAAATTATTATTTTATAATTTTTTTGAATCATTTTGATTTACTAGTAATTAAAAATAATTTTTAAAAAATAAAAAAATATTTTTTTAATATATTTATAAATAAAAAATACAACAATCATAATCCCAAATAAACTCTTCCACCACCAGCACAGCACAATCACATTGACTAAAATATTCCGCGTGAGGTAGCTGATTCCTCGAAGACAAAGCTTTTGTTTTATTGGCATCGAGGGGGTAAGAGCACATGAAATGATTGCTTTGAAATGTAAAAGGTGGAAAGCACAAGAGAAACAAAATAGAACTTTTTTTGTATGCGCATTGTTGGCGTATCGCGTTCCACTCGCAAAAAAATAAAATAAAATTCATACATTTCAGTAAAAAGCCAATTATTCTCGAAACAAAGAAAATAAAAATAAAAATAAAAATAAAAATAAAAATTGGCATGATCTTACATGCATTGAATGCGCCTTGCCGACCACAACCCCGCATGCAGCCATGGGAAATATTTATGCAAAAAACTCAACTTTAAAATCTAGGTTTTCTTGTTTTAGTTTTCTTGGTAACTTCTATGCACAAAACTCAAGCCCAATCATAAAAATAAACGTGTATTTAGGTTATATTTGTAACACAGTTTCAAAATGGTGTTTAAGTAAAATTTAAATTTTTTATTAGAAATTAATATTTTTATTATTTTAGATCAGTTTAATGTGCGGATATTAAAAATAATTTTAAAAAATAAAAAAATAATATATTTTAAAAAATACACCTTAAAAAGTATAAAACTTTTCACAACACGAATAGAATGTGTTTGGAATTGTGGTAGCGGTAGTGATTCAAATACTTTTTGCTTGGTAATGTATCAAAATAATTTTTTTTAAAACAATTATTTTTGATATCAGCACATCAAAATAATATAAAAATATAAAATAAAAATTTATTTTAAATAAAAATTAATTTTAAATTTTAAATAACAGGATTTACACCGTTTTTTCAAATAAACCTTATATCTTGCAAAATATCGTGAGGGTTCATGAACTCTCGTGGAATCCAGGGCCGGCACTTGCGTGTAAACATGGCGTCCTTACATTTGTTTTTAATGGATACTTTAAACCCGTGATTGAGGTCGATATAAATCACAATTACTGGCATCATGTCTTCACTCACATTTAATACTACACAGGAAGGACCTCGTGCAGTGGGAACAAGCCTAGCTAGCCCTAGATCCACTGGGCAGCCTGATTATCTTGTGACTAGGTAAAAGGAAGGACAGAAGGGTAATTTACGGCTCAGCCTCCCCCAGTTGAACTATCGGTACAAAGAATCTGTTTATTTCTGTATTTCAAAAGCATTTTTGATAAAATTTAAATTTTTTTTATTAATTTTAAATTAATATATTTTTAGTGTTTTCAAATCATTTTGATGTGTTAATATCAAAAATAATTTTTAAAAAATAAAAAAAAATTATTAACATATATTTTAACATGAAAATATATTTAAAAAGCAATCACAACTATACTATCTAAAACAATAAAGGAGAGAGAGAGAGAAGGAAATGGCCATAATCAACCCTGCTGTACATGCCTTTCCTTTGATGTAAAATCAAGCCATTCATCTATCAACAATAATACTTGATGTTGGTTGGAGCGTTTTGTTACTTGTTTTTTTTAAATAAAATTTTAAACTTTAATTTTATGAATAAAATATATTATTATTAAAAAAATTTTATATCTTATTAGATCCACTTAACTCACTCAACTGGATTAGTTGAAATTCAATAAATTTTTAAATATCAAAGTTTAAACAAAAAAATAAAAAATTTATAAATAATAGCTTTAAAAGAGAAGATTGTTTCATTAATACCTACAAAATACACCACCACCACATTTAGTCCTATAATCACCTTCAAGGTTAGTTTATTTAGCTATGAGGAGCATTAACCTTAGGGAATTAAGTACATTATTATTATTATTTGGTTGTATAAGGAGGATCTGCTTACATACTTGTTAAAATGTATAAAAGGTGATGCTTTCGGCACACAATCAATTAGTAGCCACACACTGAATTTTCGTAAATACCTAAATTACCCTTATCTAGGTTTATTTGACCTCTCGGCCACCATCCCATCTCAAAAAACTAGTAAACAAAACTCCCACCATCCCATCTATGTTAAACTTGGTGTTGGAATAAATGAAAGTTTTTATTTTTTTTCCCAATCAAATTCTTTAGTCAGTTTAAGTTAATAGTAAGACTCTATGATTTATCTTTCCTATATAAAATCATCAAATTCCATGAGATCCCTCTTTTGCATCACATAAAACCCAATTGATAGAATATATTA